>JAEEGL012313383.1_pt1 | contig 28005 bp, 16 predicted proteins | sample 9134231 | NCBI WGS metagenome assembly JAEEGL01 (sample SAMN16246548, study PRJNA631951) | gut metagenome | biome: gut microbiome; feature: rumen; material: fiber-attached | host: Bos | place: Iran: Karaj | collected 2018-10
CGACGCGGTTATGAATATCGACAGCTTAAGCGGCAGCGCTTCGATCGGCATCTACGTTCCCGACGGTATCGTTTCCGAACGCAGCGTTCCGGGCGCGCGCTTCGCCATCTATACGAATAATTCGAACGTATCCAAAATAGTCAACGACAGATTCGCTTCGCTGTACGTTCAAAGCGATACCAATGCCAAGAAACTATACTGGGGCAACTCCGTAAAAGTAGAAGTGCGGTATCAGGAGTCTTTCGCCGAACTGCCCCCGTCCGCTTCGTATACGAGCAAATACACCAATACGAATTATTTCCCCGAATTCAACGACGGCGCGGTTTCCGAACTCGCCTCCGAGATTTACACCAAGTACAGCGGCAGTATGAATTTAACAAGCTCCGCTGTTTACGGCTGCGCTTTCGTCGAGGGCGCGTCCGGGTACGGCGATTATATAACCAAACTTGTGTGGGACAGCGACGTTTCCGCATGGATGACTGAAAAACGCGACGGGACGAGATCTCCGCTCGCCGGGAAAAAGATAATCATCTATTATTCCGAACCGGCTTACATAGCGATAGAGAACAATACCGATAAAGAGCTGGATATCTCCGATATCAAGGTCAACGGTCTAAGCGTTATTAACAGCGCCGTGAACGCCGGATTCGGTACCGTGTTCGCCAAGAACGGCGCGATACGTTCCGCGCTCCTGCCGATCACCGCGGATGATCTTAAGCTCGCGGAGGGCGATTCGGTCAACCTGCTCATACCGGGCGGCAGGAATATGGCGTATACGCTCGACGGCTCGTTCGTAAACGGCGCCGACGGCGAAAGCATACGCTTAAGAAAGACCGGCGAATCGGAAGGCGCGGCTGCGCTCGGCGCGGGCGGCGGCTTTGCGCAGATCTCCGGCACGACTCTGAATTCCTCCAGCACGTATAAAATAATCTTCGGCGACGACAAACGCATTTGCAAGGTAGTCGACGCGTCCGGCGTCGAGCATCCTTACAGCTTGATCAGCAGCGCCATCGACGCGATCAAGAACGGGGATATCACTCTTGCAGCCGAAAAAACCGCCGTCATAGAAATGCTTACCGACTACCTGCTCCCGATAGGGGACGTGGTGTTGATACCTCAAGGATACAATATAACAATAACGACCGCCGCAAAGAGCGGGGTGACCTACAAATACTCCGGCGAAGGCAACCGCGCCATAATCAGCCGCGATTCCGACAACGGTCTTTCCATGATCAACGCCGAAAACGCCCTGGTCAGCAACGCGGTCGTAACAACGCTCACCGTTAAAAACCTTATATTCGACGGCAAGAGCGTTAAAGGAAGCAGCGACGGCGGCGGTATAGCGGCAAAATACACAAACGTTTATATCGACAACGTCGATTTCAAAAACGTTTACGCCAGCAACGGCGGCGCGCTGCTTATAATGTTCTCCGCTAAGGACAAGAACAACAAAGTGACGCTTCCCGGCACGGTGCTTGAAGTAAGAAACTCCAACTTCACCGGCTGCACTTCCACTACCACGGAGACCTCCAACCGTTTGGGCGGCGGCGCGCTCGTTACCAACGCCGAAACGATGACTCTTGAAAACTGCGTTTTCGAAAACTGCACGGCTGTCGACCAGGCGGGCGCGGTGTTCCACCGTGTGGACAGCAACTACAATTCCTGGACCAATATCAAAAACTGCGTGTTCAGGAACTGCAACGCCGACGCGGCGGGCGGTCTGGAGCTCGACTCGAAGACTATACTTGTCGAAGGCACCACTTTCGAGCATTGCTATGCAAAGAAGCGCAACGGCGGCGGATTCAACGTCTGGGCGCTTAACAGCGGCACCTCCAGCGCCGATTGCTGGGTAACGGTTATCGGCTGCACCTTCAACGACTGCCAGCTTACCGGCACGGCTTCGAACGGCGGCTACGGCGGAGGATTCCGAAGCACCTCTGTTTATACGACCGTTAAGGACTGCACGTTTTCCAACAGTTCCGCGGCTTACGGCGGCGGGTTCTCGCTGTCGAACGGCAACGCCAAAAAGTGCGAAATATACGGCACCACGTTCAACAGATGCAACGCGAACAAACAGGGCGGCGGCGTTTACAGCAAAGCGCTGACGATGGTGATAGACAACTACACCTACGGCGCCGGCGAAGCTCCGGCAAGCGTATCCGCCGGGAAATATATCCGCGATGCGGAGAACAATATTATCGGCAGACAGACCGAGATCACTAATTGCTATGCCAAAAACGAAGGCGGCGGCTTGTTCTGCGAAAAAGACAACTCCAATTCTTCGCTTACCATAACCGGCGCCGTGATAACCGGAAACACTTCCAATTCAAACGGCGTAAACGGCGGCGGCGTCTACGCAAATATGATGCAAAAAGTCACGATCACAGGCGCCACCATAGAAAACAACAGCTGCAAAGGCGCCGGAGGCGGCTTGTATTGCTATGTCAAGAACACCTCCAAACCGTCGCTTAAGATCGTCGATTCGTCGATATCGTTCAACGTTTCCGGCTATAACTACAACGGCAACGGCGGCGGCGTGTTCTACAACGGATCCACCGACGACGTGCGCAAGAATATGTCGCTTACGGTGAACGGGTCTTCGATAAACGGCAATACCGCCAACAACGGTTCAGGCGGCGGCGTATATACGCTTGCGAAGACTGTCGAGATCTCCGATCATACGTACACCGACGAAAGCGGTGCGGAAAAAGTTAAGCATTCGTCGGTATCGGACAATACCGCAAAGAACAACGGCGGCGGCATTTATCATGACCGCCCGATAAGCGGGTCGCAGATGACCGTAACAAACGCCAAAATAAAAGGCAACAAGGTGACCGCGTCCGGTCAGACCGGCGGCGGTATCTACACCAACGCGTGGACCGCGGCGCTTACCGGATCGAATATATCCGAAAACACCGCGGCGGGCAACGGCGGCGGCGTATGGTGCAGCGGGAAGGATTCCGTCCCCGCAAACATGATGCTCAACGTCAAGAGCTGCACCTTCAACCGCAACACCTCCGGCGGCAGCGGCGGCGGTATTTACACCAACGTAAAAACGCTCTACGTCGGCGTTTCGGAGGGCGAAAACCCCTCCGGCACGGTGATCTCCAACTGCACCGCGCAAAGCAACGGCGGCGGCATATGCCATAACTGCGAACTCACCGGCGACGCAAAAGCCGAAGCGACCTTCACAGTAGAAAGCTCCACGGTGGAGAACTGCCGCGCGTCGGGCTCCTCGTCTTTGGGCGGCGGCCTCTATTCAAACGTCGGCCTCGTTTCGCTGGAGAACACCGCAGTCCGCGGCAACGAATCCTCCGGCAGCGGCGGCGGTATATATCACAATTACGACGGCACGACCGAGCTTAAGCTCAACGCCTGCACCGTAACCGGAAATACCGCGTCCAATCTCGGCGGCGGCGTCGCGACAAAAGCGCATCTGCATATCTGGAACGACACGATGATCCGCGACAACCGCCTTGCTTCTTCGTCGGCGGAAAACGCCGCGGGCGTATATCTCATCAACAACCGGCAGCTCCTCGTCGGCTCCAAGGGCGCGACGGAGCCCGATTCCTCGTCCGTTACCGATAACAGCACCGCCGCGGGCTCTTCCTCCAACGTGCGGCTCTGGTGGGACAACTCCGGAGCTAAGAACAACGTAAAAAGCGTTTACGTTTGGTGCGCTCTGAACGGCAGTATCCTCGTTGTCAACGCCGATAAGGTCGGAACTCAGTTCGGCTCCTCCTACGTCTCCAAACCCGCTTCCGGGTTCTCGGATAACGACGCGGTCTTCCGTGCGGACAACAGCACGCTTTACGGCATTATCGACCGTACCGACGAAGACGGCATGAAGATAATCTGGGCGGGGCCTCCCGTCGCAAGGATCACCGGCGTGGACGATCAGGGCAATGAAGTCAAGCTTTATATGAACGCCGCGCACACCGAGGAAGCGATTTTCGACAAACTCGACAACAGCGGTTCAGAAACGCCGGATAACATCAGCGCGTTCGGCGTGTTGAGAAAAACCGACCTGCAGCTTTATACTTCGGACGGCACACTTTATACGGGTACTCATTACTGCGTAAAGATGCTTGTGGAAAACTTCGTTTCCGAAAAGAGCATCAAAGCGATCTATACCGATAAGGTGCAAAGCATCACTCTTACCACCGCCGATCCGGCTGATCCGCGCAGGGAAAGCGGGAAGTGGACGCGCGCCACTATTGCCAGGGGCAACGGCGTGGGCGACCACAGTATGCTCGACGTCAGGACCAATATCCAGGTCGAGAATATCATATTAGACGGCACAGTCGGGACCCCGAAGGGATATACCCGCATCGTCAACATCGAAGCGGAGGGCAAGACCGTTACGCTCGGGCAGAACGCGCTTCTGCAGAACGCAACGACCACCGGGAACGGCGCCGGCGTCTACGTGAACAAAGGCACTTTAAGGATCTCCGGCGGCACTATAAACAACTGCGTCGCGGGGACGAACGGCGGCGGTATATACCTTCTCGAGAACAAGCCCAACAGCATCGTGTTCACCGCGGGCACGGTTTCCAGATGCACCGCGCAGGCGGGCAACGGCGGCGGCATCTACGCCGGAAACAACTTCTATATGGAGGGCGGCTCCGTTACAAGGTGCTCTGCCGTAAGCGGCGGCGGCATCTTCATCCGCGAGAGCAAGTCCCTGCATATGTCCGGCGGCAGCGTTACGAATAACGACGCGACCGACGCCGGCGGCGGGATCGCGTTCGGAAGCAGCACCTCCGGACTCCTGCTTTCAAAACGCGTCGTCGTTTCGGGCAACAGGTGCGCGGCAAGCACGGCTGCCGGGAATATCTGCAATATCGAGCTGAACTACGATTCGAGCTCCGTTATAAAAACCGAAAACGGCGGCATCTACTCCGGCTCCTACATCGGCGTTTACGTTCCGGACGGCGCTCTGCTATATGACGAGCACGGCGTCGAAAAGAAACCGTTCGGCGGCTTTGCGAGCGGCGACAACGTCAATAACTTCTATTGCTTCGTCAACGACAGAAACGGTCTTAAGGGCGGCATAATAGAGAATCCCGCGCCCAATACGATCTATTGGATACAGATCTTCTCGCTTACCGTAAGCAAGACTGTCGAATCTGGAAGCAGCGTCGTTCCCGACCCGAACGAGGTGTTCTCCTTCACGGTCGTTATCACAGGCGACGCCTCCTCGCCCGGTCAGAAATCCGCGTACGAGATCGACAGCTCCACCGGCGACTACGGCGAAATGTTCTTCGAAAGCAACGGCATCGACAAGACCGTTGCGCGGTTCACCTTGAAGAACGGCGAAAGCATCACGGGTATAAACCTATCAAAAGGTCTTACCTACGAGGTAATGGAAAACCTCACGGCGGACCAGCAGAAGAAGTACGCCGCGCTTACCAACGTGTATTCCGGAACGATAGGCGAAAACAGCGGCAGGACCGACGTCGACCCGTACGTTTCCGAGGTCGCCGCAGTAAACATTCTTCCGGTCTGCAAGATCACGAAGAACGACGGAAGTCTGCTCTACCGCAAATATACCTCGGGCGGCAAGGATTATTACGTCCCGGCGGTCTATACCGATCTCACCGGGAGCGAGGGCGCCTTCGAAGCGCTGCGCGGCAAGCTCTATACCTCCGCGGGCACTAATCCCACCACTCACAGCGTGTCGGCGAACGGCGCGCAGATACAGATGCTTATCGGCGAGTATTTGCTCGGCGAAGCCGTAAGTCTGCCGCAGGCGACTACCGGAAACGTGGGTATCACGCTCACGACAGCTTCTCTCGGCGCGGATCTGTTCCCGTATCAGGGCAGCGGCGCCGCAAAGATAACACGCTGGTTCGACGGCGGCTCGATGTTCACGCTGAGCGGTACGCTTAAACTGAACAATATAGTTCTGCAGGGCGCAAAGGAAAACCGCGCCGCGAATACCGACGGCGGACTTGTATACGTCGCTTCCGGCGGCAAGCTCACGGTTTCCGGCGGCGCGGAGCTCGTCAACTCCAAGACCTCCGAAAAGGGCGGCGCGATCTATACCGCATCGGGCGGCAGAGTCACGCTTTACGACGGAAAGATCGCCAACAACGAGTCCGATAAGGACGGCGCGGGGATCTATCTCGCGTCGGGCTCGGTGCTCGAAATGTCCGGCAACCCTTCGTTCGGCGGAAAAGGCACCGGCGCGGACGGGCGAATACTCGATACGAATATCAACAAACGCACCGACCGCTTCGTTAAGAAGAACGGCGGCAAGATGTATAACTACGCGCACCAGGATATCTTCCTGCAGGAGACCGGCGATTCTCCCGCTTCAATACTTATTATGGGCGACCTCACCTGCGGCGAAGGCACGATTTGGGTATGGGCGGAAAGCGAAAAGCATTATCTTATGATGAAGCCGTTTGCGAAGATCAACGGCGGCATAACGCTCAGCGCCGAATCCTACACGGTGTTCCGCAACGCGCAGACCGACGATCTTACTCTCTGCGGCGATTCCGGCTATCTCTCCGGCAGCACGGGAAGCGACGCTTCGTATATCTACTGGACGGGCGGCTTCAACGTCGGCTTCGATAAGATCGACGGCTTCGGCGCGAAGCTCGCCGGCGCGGAATTCACGCTGTTCATCGACAAGACCTGCCTGAATCCCTACAGACAAAGCGGCAGAAGCGTTGTCGCGGCTTCCTCCGACGGAACCCTGCGCAGCTCCTCCGGCGCCACTCTGCCGGAAGGCGCCGTCCTGTTCGAGAACATACCCACCGGTATATACTTTATGAGAGAGACCGAGGCGCCGGACGGATACTCGCTCAGCAATCGAAGGTACCTTGTTATAGTGGGCAAGACCTACCTCGAAAACAGCGTGTTCCTCGCCGAATACGGGCTCACTCTGGCGGACGTTTCCGCACAGACCTCCGGCGGCGCGCTCGATTCCGCGGTGTTCCTGCTGGATGGCGAAAGCGGTATGGCGGCGACCTCGCCGGATATCGCAAAACGCGGCGTAATAAACGATTCTTCCGCGAAACGCAAGGTGATATTCCGCAAGGTCAATATCGCCAACGAATCGCTTAAGGGCGCCGAATTCAACGTGCTCCGTACCGATATGTCGGTCGTGGCGGAAAGCTGCGTTTCGGGCGATACGGGCGTGTTCTACATCGGCACGCTCCCGTACGGGAAGTATTATCTGCAGGAAACGCTCGCTCCCTCCGGCTATACGGCGACCTGGTTCGAAGTAAGCGTCGACGGAAGCGGCGTCCGCGCAAAGCGCATCCCGGGCGACCCGAGGAACGATTGAAAACGGAATAAAGAACCGATTGTCCCGCCGCCGTTCTTTTGCATAAACTTCTAACAGCGGAAAGCACAACGCTTTACCGCCGAAAGGAGTCAACAAACAAGGATGGCAACGATCATTACGAACCGCGCAAGCGTCAGCTATAACTACGGTACGGAGACGGCCACCGCCGTTTCCAACCTTGCGACGACAGTACTGCAGGGCGCCGTGGCGATAGAAAAGACCTCGCTTGCCGGGACTTACACGCCGGGCGATACGCTCACTTATATCATCGGCGTTACCAACTCCGGCGAAACCTGGATCGATTCGCTGGAGATCACAGACGATCTCGGCGCCTACGAGGGCGAAGAGGGAACGGTGGTCCCGCTGGATTACGCAGGCGGCGCGCTGCTTTATATCAACGGCGTTCCGCAGGGCGAGATCACGGGGACGGTCGGCGACGGCGGCGTTACCTTCACCGTTCCGCAGATCCCCGCTGGCGGAAACGCGCTCATCGTTTATAACGCCGTGGTGAACGGCGAAGCGCCCGCCGCGCAGGGCGGCACGATAACAAACACCGCCTCCGCCGTTTATTCCGGCGAAACCGTCTCCGCCTCCAGCACGGTCACGGCGGAGGAGAGCGCTCAGCTCTCGATAGTAAAAACCATGTCTCCGAACCCCGTCGTTACGGGCGGTCTGCTGACCTATGATTTCGATATCACGAATACCGGAAATATGGCGGCGGAAAACGTCGTTCTCACCGACGCCTTCGCGCCCGCGCCTTCAAACGTAACTGTTGCGGTGAACGGCACGGAGGTCGCCCCGGAGAACTACACCTACGTCGCGGGAGTGCTCACGTTCCCGGCGGGCGGAGCTTACGCGCTCACGGTACCCGCGGCTTCCTTCACACCCGGAACGCCGCGTACGCCCGGCAGGGTAAAGATAACCGTGACCGGAACGTTGAACTGAATAAAAGTAAAAAACCGGAACGGCGGCGGCGCCGTTCCGGCTTTTTTTCGCAAATATAACGCAAAAATCCCGTAAATCGTCTTGAATGTATTGAATTTGTAAAACAAATATGTATAATGTAAATGGTGTATTTTATCGGAAAGCAGAACGGGCTTATGTCGTTTGCGGTACCCGGTCTGCACCGGAAGGATGTTATTCATATGATGCAAAACAGAACACGCGCTGTAATACGGGCAATAATACTGCTGCTTTGCCTCGTTATTTTCACCGCGGCGGCGATCCCCGCCGTATCGGCGGAAAGCGGCTCAAAAAAAATACGCGTCGGGTGGCACGAACCTCCGTTTTTCATAAAGGATCAATACGGGCGCTATTCCGGCTATTCATACGATTATCAGTGCAAGCTCGCGGCGTATACCGGGTGGGAATTCGAATATGTCGAAGGAAGCTGGACGGAGCTTCTCCAGATGCTTAAGGACGGAAAGATCGACCTTATGAGCAACATCTCCTATATGGAGGAGCGCGCGGAGATGTTCCTTTACGCTTCGCTTCCGATGGGGACCGAATCGTATTACATATTCGTATCGCCCGGAAATACCGAGATTACTTCCGAAAACCTCGCTTCGCTCAACGGAAAGAAAGTCGGCGTTACAAGAGGGAGCATACAGAAATCTCTCTATGAAAAATGGGCGGCCGCGCACGGGATAAATACGCAGATAATAGAAATGAACGGCACCGACGAGGAATCCATTAAAAAGCTCGGCAAAGAATTCGACGCGTACGTTACTCTGGAGATCTACGGCGATCCGGATATCGCAACCCCGATCTCCAAGATCGGCTCTTCCGATTTCTATTTCGCGGTAAGGAAAGGCCGCCAGGATATACTTAACGAGCTCGACGCCGCGATGAACCGCATACAGGACGAGAACAAGTATTATAACCTGCAGCTCAACGAAAAATACCTGCGCAACAGCAAAACCGACCTCTATCTTAACCCCAAAGAGCTGGAATGGCTTGAACGGCACGGAAAGATACGCGTCGGGTATCAGGACAACTATCTTGCGTTCTGCGCTGCAGATCCGGACACGGGAAAGCTTACGGGCGCTCTGAAAGACTGTCTGGAATTCTTTTCCACCGCGCTGGAAAACGCAAAGCTCGATATCGAAGCGGTCTCTTTCCCGACTGCGGCAGCCGCTTTGGAGGCGATGAAGAAAGGCGATGTCGACTGTGTGTTCCCCGCGAACCTTTCGGAATACGACAGCGAAATGAACGGAGTCGTTATGACGACGCCTATAATGCGCAGCGAAATGGACGCGGTAGTGCGTGCGTCCGTGCAGAAGGAATTTATTGTAAAGGAAGACGTTACCGTCGCCGTCAACGAGGGCAACACAAACTACGATCTGTATCTCGCGGACCACTATCCGACCTGGAAAATATCGTATTTTGTGGATACGCCCGCCGGGCTTGAAGCCGTCGCGGCGGGAGAGGCAGACTGCGTAATAATAAGCAATTACCGTTACAACAATATTTCCAAGCTCTGCGAAAAGCTCCGCCTCACAACGGTATATACCGGCGTCGATATGGAATATTACTTCGCGGTGAACAAAGGGGAGACCGAGCTTTATTCCATCCTTTCCCGCGTCATCCGCGCCACCCCCGAATCGTTCATCAACACCGCGCTCACCTACTATTCCACCGAGGACGTCAAGACCGATTTTCTGGACCTCATAAAGGATTACCTGTTTATAATCCTTACCGTCCTCACCGCCGTTATTTTAATAATCCTCGTTCTTATCCTGCGCAATCTTCGGGCGAAAAGGAAGGTCATCGAGAAACAGCATATCGTCGACGACCTGAACAAGATCGTTTTTGTCGATACTCTTACCTCCGTCCGCAACAAAGGCGCGTTCAATAACTATATCCAGGATATCCAGGATAAGCTCGACGCGGGCGAAAACGTCGAATTCGCAATAGGCGTGTTCGATTGCGACGACTTAAAAGCGATAAACGACAGATTCGGCCACGACAAGGGCGATCTGTATCTCAAATCCGCCGCGCGCCTCATCTGCAGCGTGTTCAAACACAGCCAGATTTTCAGAATAGGCGGGGATGAATTCGCCGCTGTAATGCAGGATGCGGATTTTCTTAACAGAGAAAAACTTATCGCCGAATTCAACGAAAAGCAGATCGAGGCATGCTCCGCGGCGCAATATAAATGGGAAGAGATAAGAGTCGCGCTCGGCGTTGCGGTATACGATCCTTCAATCGACCGTTCCGTTAACGAAACGGCGCGCCGCGCGGACAAGATAATGTACGAAAACAAGCGGCTCGGCAAAGCTCCGAGAGAATAAAAACGGCGTTGCCGCAGCCGCTCCGCCGCGAAACGCTTATAACGAAAACGGTGTGTTCCCGTCCGACGGAAACACACCGTTTTCTTGTTTGCTTTTTATTTCGCAAGGAATTTGTTGTTCAGACGAATGAACTCCTTCGCTTCCTCGGCTTTCAGCGTGCGCGAGAGCAGCAGCGCGGAAAGGTATATAAGCTTTGCCTTGTCCTCGGCGTCTTCGGATCTTTCGTCCTGCTCCAGCGCCTTGATGACCGGGTTCGCGCGGTTGATCGTAAGGCATTCATCGGCGGGGAAGTCGAACTGCTCCGGATTGCCGGAGGATATGCTGTACATCCGCATCATATCCGCGATCCTGCGCCCTTCCTCCGGCAGCGAAATAAGCGCCGCGGCGCCGTCCTCGCCAAGGTCCGCGAACGCCACTTTAAGCTCCTCCTTGCCGCTTGCTTTGCGGAACAGCCCGGTAAGTGCTTCGCTGTCGCCTCCGTCGGTGCCTTCGCCGAACGCGGAATCTATGCGCTTGAATTTCAGCTTGTCGTTCTTGCTTTCAAGGAACTGCGCGTAGTTGTTGTCGATAAGGTTATCGAATATCAGCACGTCCTTGCCTTTTTGACGGTACATATCCACGTAATAGCTTTGCGCCGCCGCGTCGTTCGTGTAGTAAATGTCGCCGCCCTCGTTCCCTTCGCCGAGATATTCCTTAACGGTGCAGAATCCGCCGCCGACCTTTTCGATAAGGATCGAATCGTTCACGCGCTCCGCAAACTTTTCGTCGCGCATGCAGGCGTATTCAAAATAGGGCTTCATATCGCGCCAGTTCTTCTCCAGCGCTTCGCGCTCGTTGTTGAACAGATAATTCACCCTGTCGGCGATCTTCTTCGCGATGTGCGAGGCGATCTTGCGGACGTAAACGTCGTTCTGCAGGTAACTGCGCGAAACGTTAAGCGGAAGCTCCGGGCAGTCAAGCACGCCCTTGATGTTCACCAGCCAGTCCGGGCACGCCTCTTTAATATTGTCAGCCACGAACACGGAGTTGTAAAACAGCTTTATCTCGCTTTCCGTGGAGTCGTAACCCGTTTTCCTGCGCGGTATGAACAGCACGCCCTTGAAGTTGAGCGGGTAATCCGCGACGACGTGCACCCTGAACAGCGGGTCCTGATAATCGTTGAATACCTTTTTGTAAAACTCGTTGTACTGTTCGTCGGTAACGTCCTGCGGGTTGCGCTGCCACAGCGGATCGGTGTCGTTTATAACGTTTTCCTTGCCCTCCGCGTCGGTCAGCGCGATGGGGTAGGGCATAAAGGCGCAGTAACGCTCCAGTATCGTGCGCAGCTTTACGGTGTCGAGGTAAGCCGTCTCGTCGTCTGCGACGTGCATTATAATGCGCGTGCCGTGCCCTTCGTATTCGCACGCCTCGCTGTTAAAGTTGCCCTCGCTGTCGCAGATCCAGTGCACCCCTTCGCCGCCTTTGTAAGACTTCGTATAAAGCTCCACCTTCTCCGAAACGATGAACATCGAGTAGAACCCAAGCCCGAAATGCCCTATTATGCCGCTTGAACCCTCGCCCTCATAGCGCGAAATAAAGTCCAAAGCACCGGAAAGCGCGATGTTGTTTATATATTTTTCGACTTCCTCGGCGTCCATACCTATGCCGTTGTCGGTAACGGTGATCGTCTGCCCGTCCTTGTCGGACGCAACGGAAACGCGGTATTCGGTGCCGTTGTCCTCCGCCTCGCCAAGCGAAACAAGCCGTTTGTGCTTGGTTATCGCATCGCAGGCGTTGGATATCACCTCACGGACGAAAATGTCCTTTTCGGAATAAAGCCATTTTTTGATAATTGGAAACAAATGCTCGGTATCGACGGAAAGCGACCCGTTTGCCATGGTTGATCATCCTTTCGTATAAACATCTTTACACGCGACGAATCGGAGCGCTTTCGCACCCCGATCCGCGTTCGTTATTTGCAAAAAATCACTCGGCTTTTTCTTCGGCGGATTCCGCGGTATCTTCCGCGCCGTCCGCTTCTTTTTTCTCGTCGTCGTCCTCGAACGAACAGAGTATGTCGTCCTCGCAGATGTCGAGATCGTCGAAATCGTCGTCAAAGCTTTCAAGATAATCGTCGGGATCGAAATCATCTTCGGACTTGCGCTCTTTTATCTCATTATAAAGCAGCACGCCGCCGACAGCGCCGCCCGCCGCGCCTAAAACCGCAAAAGTGGCGGCAAGGGCTTTCTTCTTCTCGATGTTTATCAGCGCGAGAATGAAGAAGGTGAGTGACTGGATGCACAGTGAAATGCCCAGTATCGGTCTGAATTTTTTCATTTTGGTAACCTCCTGATGTAGTTATTTGCAGTTGAGCTTCAAGTATTCGTTTATAAAGTCGTCCAGGTCGCCGTCCATAACCGCCTGGATGTTTCCGGTCTCGCAGCCGGTGCGGTTGTCTTTCACGAGCGTATAGGGCATAAACACGTAGGACCTTATCTGGCTGCCCCATTCGATGTTCATTTTCGTCCCGGTGATGTCCTCGATCTTTTCCAGGTGTTCGCGCTCTTTTATCTCCATAAGCTTGCTTTTAAGCATCCTCATGGCGGTCTCGCGGTTTTGCACCTGGCTGCGCTCGGTCTGGCACCCCACTACTATCCCGGTGGGGATGTGGGTGATCCTTATCGCGGAGTCGGTCTTGTTTATATGCTGCCCGCCCGCGCCGCTGGAACGGTGGGCTTCTATTTTAAGATCGGCTTCGTTTATCTCTATCGTCATTTCATCGTTGAACTCCGGTAAAACCTCCACGCTGGCGAACGAGGTGTGCCTTCTGCCGCTCGCGTCGAAGGGGGAAACGCGCACAAGTCTGTGCACGCCGGATTCGCTTTTAAGGTATCCGTAGGCGTTTTCGCCCTCCACCATAAACGAAACGCTCTTTATCCCGGCTTCGTCGCCGTCAAGATAATCCAGCACCTTGAACTTGAACCCGTGGCTTTCGGCATAGTGCTGATACATGCGGAACAGCATCTGCGCCCAGTCCTGCGCTTCCGTGCCGCCGGCGCCCGGGTGGATGGAAATTATGGCGTTGCTTCCGTCGTATTCGCCGGAAAGCAATATCTCTATCTTCTGGCGTTCATATTCCTTGCGTACCTTTTCGAGGTCCGACATAACTTCATCGACTACGCTTTCGTCGTCGTCCTCTATCGCGATGTCGATAAGCGTTTCGATATCGTCGTAATCGCGCTTCAACGCCGTGTAATGCTCCAAAGTGCTCTTCTTGTGCTTGAGCTGCTTCAATATATGCTGCGATTCTTCCGGCTTGTCCCAGAATCCCGCCTCGGCGGTCTTGTTCTCAAGCTCCTCGACTTCTTTTTTAAGTCCTTCGTAACCTATCGAATCGCCCAGATCGTGTATTCCGTCCTTAAGCTCGCCCAATGAAAGCTTCGCCTGTTCAAGTTGCAGTATCAAATCCGTTTACCTCTTAAAGCGGGTTATTTTTATCCATACGTTATTATATACTTTTTTTGGGAATATGTCAAGCGATTTTGAAAAAACGTACCGCGCGAAGCGGTACGTTTAAGACCGGACCTGTAAGCCGAGTTCTGTCGTGAACAATCATCTATCTTGCGCATACGTCGCCGCATGCGTCTGTGCCACCTCCATGGGGGCTGCCGAGCAAGCATACGCCCCCGCCGCGGTGTTGCTCCGGATAGGGTTTACATGGCCGCGCCGTCTCCGGCGCGCCGGTGAGCTCTTACCTCGCCTTTCCATCCTTACCCGCAAAAAGCGGGCGGTTTATTTCTGTTGCACTGGCCCTGAAGTCGCCTTCGGCAGATGTTATCTGTTATCCTGCTCTGTGGAGCTCGGACTTTCCTCACGGCGGGGGCTTTCGCCATGCCGCCGCGCGATTGTTCGGAACGGTCTGATTCATTCTATCACAATTTTCGGGGTTTGTCAAATATTTGCTCAAATTACTTTATATATACTTGATTATTTGCGGAAAACGCTATATAATGTAATAAACGTATTCAGAATCGGAGTGTGCGTTATGCTTAAAGAATACACGGATTCATACCGCGGCAAGAAGGTCGGCTTCGTCGGGCTCGGCGTAAGCAACCTTCCCGTTATAAAACGCTTCCTCGCCTCCGGCGCGCTCTGCACCGTGCGGGACAAAAAGGACGTACGCGCAAATTACCCTTTTCTTGCCGAAAACGGAGTTGAGTTCATCTGCGGCGACGGATATCTGGACGACATAAGCGAATCGCTTCTTTTTCTTTCGCCCGCCGTCCGCCCGGACCTGCCCGGTTTGGACTCCGCCCGCGTGAACGGGACGCGCGTCACAAGCGAAATGCGCGAATTCTTCCGCCTCTGCCCCTGCAGAAAGATCGCCGTTACCGGGAGCGACGGCAAGACCACCACTACCACGCTTATCGCGAAGCTGCTCGAAGCGGCGGGGAAGAAGGTCTTTTTGGGCGGCAATATCGGCGTCAATCTGTTCGATTCGCTGGATGATATCGGCAAAGACGATTACGCGGTGGTGGAGCTTTCCTCGTTCCAGCTTATGAAGATGGATGCGAGCCCGGATATTGCGGTCGTAACCAATATCGCCCCAAACCACCTCGACTGGCACACCGGGATGCCGGAATACGTCGATTCAAAGTGCAATATATTCAGGTTCCAGGATAAAAACGGCGTGCTTGTGCTGAACGCGGACGACGAATACTGTCGCGGATTCGCAAAAAGCGCGAACGGCGAAGTTCGGTTCATAAGCGGTCTCGGCGCCGCAAACGCGGAAATATACTTCGACGAAGAGGGGATAAAGCGCGGGACCGAGCTGCTCGTGCCCGACGGCGGAATAAAGATAGTCGGCAGGCACAACCGCTATAACTACTGCGAGGCGTATTCCGCCGTGCGCGATATCGTTCCCGTCGAATGCCTGCGCCGCGTCGCCGCGGAGTTCGGCGGCGTGGAACACCGGATCGAGCTCGTGCGGGAGCTGGACGGAGTGAAATACTACAATTCCTCCATAGATTCAAGCCCTTCGCGCACCAAGGCGTGCCTCGAAAGCTTCAGGGACAAAGTAATTGTTATCTCCGGCGGGTACGACAAGCACATCCCCTACGATCCGCTCGGCGCGCTTTTCTTGCGCAAGGTAAAGTTCGCCGTGCTCTGCGGCGCCACCGCGCCGAAGATAGCGCGCGCTCTTGACGAAGCGGGATTCACCGATTACGTCACTGTCGACGACTTCGCGCTTGCCGTGCGTACCGCGCGCGAAAAAGCAAAGCGCGGCGATTCGGTGGTGCTTTCGCCCGCTTCCGCAAGCTTCGATATGTTCAAAAACTTCGCCGAGAGGGGCGAAAGGTTCAAAGAGATCGTCAACGGATTCAAGGAGTAAAAATGGATAAGCTGTATGAAATAATCGAAAAACTAACGTCGGTCCCCGGCGTTTCGGGCTTCGAGCACGCGGCTTTCGCCGCCGTTCGGGAATTCCTCGCGTCGACGGAAATTTTCGACGAGATATATACCACTCCCGTCAGCAGTATCTGCGCTTTGATGCGCTGCGGAAAGAAAAACGCCCCGCTTGTGATGTGCGACGCGCATCTCGATACCGTCGGCTTTCTTGTTACCGAGATATGCGAGGGCGGTTTCCTGCGTGTGGCTCCCGTGGGCGGCATCGCGCCGAAGATACTTCAGGCGAGCGTTGTGAATATCTACGGCAAGCGCACGATAACCGGGGTTTTCGGCTCCAAGCCGCCGCATCTGCAGGCGCCCGGCGAGGCGGAAAAAAAGACCGAGATATCCGACCTGTTCATCGACACCGGGACGTCCGTCGAAAGATTAAAAGAGATAATACGCGTCGGGACTCCCGTCGGCTTCCGCGGAAAGACCGAAAAGCTGCTCGGCACCCGCGTAGTCGGGACCTATCTGGACGACCGGCTCTGCGCCGCCGCGACGATCCGCGCGCTTATGATGCTTGATAAAAAACAGCTCGGCTGCGACGTCGCGTTCTCCTTCTCCGCAAGGGAAGAGACGGGAAACGCCGCGGCGACCGTCGCTTTCGGCTTGGAACCGGATATGGCGATAGTTTCCGACGTAACTAACGCCTTCGTACCCGGCGCGCACAAATCGCGCGAGGGTGTAAAAGTCGGGAACGGCGTGGATATCTGCTATTCGCCCATGACTTCGCGCCGGCTTACCGACCTCGCCGTGAAGACCGCAAAGGAAAACGGCGTGAAATATCAGCTTTCGGCGTCGCCGGGGCGGACCGGAACGAATACGGAGGGTATTTCCTCCGCGCGCGGAGCGATACCTTCGGTCCTGTTCTCGATCCCGCTTAAAAATATGCACACCGCGAGCGAGATCTGCGATCTTAAGGACGTATACGAGACCGCGCGTCTCATCTCGCTGTTCATAAAAGAAACGGAGGCGCGATGAATGGATATACGGCTGCTTAAAAAATACTGCGATATTCTCGGACCTTCCGGAATGGAGGACGAGGTGCGCGAAGCGATAATCGCGGATATAAAGGATTCCGGCTGTGAGTATTCGGTCGATCCCGCGGGCAACCTGCTGGTTTTCAAAAAGGGAAGGAAGCGCAGGGACAAAACCGTGCTGTTCGCGGCGCACATGGACGAAGTCGGGTTTATGGTAAAGCATATCGACGAAGACGGCTACCTTTGGTTCGGCAGCGTCGGCGGCGTCGACAGGCGCGTGGTCTCCGGCAGGCGAGTCGTGTTCTGCCGCAGCGGCGTCACCGGTGTTATCGCTTCGAAGGCGATACATATGCAGACTAATGAGGAACGCGGAAAATGCGAACCGATCACGGATATGAATATCGATATCGGCGCCGCGAACCGCGAGGAGGCGCTGCAAAGCGTGAACGTCGGCGACTGCGCGGTGTTCGCTCCGGATTTCGAACCGTTCGGCGAAGGTCTCGTCCGTTCCAAAGCGCTGGACGACAGGTTTGGCTGCGCGGTGCTCGTCGATATGATAAACGGCGATCCGGAGTACGACACTCATTTCGCCTTCAACACCTGCGAGGAAGTGGGCTGCGTCGGCGCGTCGCAAACCGTTTTTAACACCCGCCCGGACGTCGCGGTGATAATCGAATCCACCACGGCGGGCGACGTTTTGGGGACTCCGAAAACCCAATGCGCCTGCGAGGTGGGCGGCGGCGCCGTGATATCCTTTATGGACGGCGCTACGCTTTATAATAAAAAAGCCGTCGCGTACGCGGTCGAAACGGCGGAAAAGAACGGTATAAAATGGCAGTATAAGAACGTTATCGCCGGAGGCAACGAGGCGCGCAGCTATCAGCGCGGCGCGGCGGGAGCAAAGGTGATAGCGGTAAGCGCCCCCGCGAGATACATACACACGGCGTCCGACGTTCTGCATACAGGCGACATAGACGCGGTCGAACGGCTGGCGTTCGCGTTAAACGAAAGGAGCTTTGAAAATGTTTGAGCTTATAAAGAAATTTCAGTCGGAGCTTTCGGTCTCCGGCGGAGAAAACACGCTTGCAGACGTTATCGCCGGAGTGCTGGAGCCGGCAGCGGACGGCATCTCCCGCGACGCGATGGGGAATCTTACCGTTTATAAAAAGGGAAGACACGGCGGCAAAAAGGTGATGGTCGCCGCGCATATGGACGAGATCGGATTCGTCGTTACGGCGATAGAAGACAGTGGGATGGTCCGCGTCGCGAACGTCGGCGGCATAAACCCGGTCGCCTCGTCCTATTCGCCCGTGCGCTTCGAAAACGGAGTCAAGGGCGTGCTCGTTATCGAAGACGGCACGAAGCTTGAAGACATCTCCAATAAAAAGCTGCTTGTCGATATCGGGGCGGACAACGCTTCCGCCGCCAAACGCAGGGTACGCGTCGGCGATTTCTGCGCCTGCGTGCCGATGCTTTTAAGATTAAGCAAAAACCGCGTATCCTCCAAAGCGTTCGACGACCGGCTCGGCTGCGCCGTCGCCGCTTACGCCGCGCTGAACTGCAAAAAGCCCGCGTTCGATACCTATTTCGTCTTCACCGTGCAGGAGGAGCTCGGCTGCCGCGGCTCCAAGCCCGCCGCCTTTTCGGTAATGCCGGATTACGCAATCGCCATCGACGTTACACCCGCGCCCGCCGCGGGCAATCCCAACAAGCTCACCGTAAAGCTCGGTGCGGGCGCCGCCTTAAAGGTAAAGGATTCCTCCGTTATCTGCTCCCCGATGCTGGTAGACCGGCTCGCCGAGCTCGCGGAGGAAAAGAAGATAAAATATCAGTACGAAGTCCTGACCGCGGGCGGGACCGATACTTCCTCGATGCAGATCGCTGGGACCGGCTGCCACGCCGCGTGTATCTCCATCCCGACGCGCTACGTCCATACGCCCGTCGAGACTGCGGACCTGTGCGACGTACAGGCGTGCGCGGATATCCTTACCGCGTTTATCGCAGAGGGCGTGGAAGAATGAGCATGTTCGACGAAAAACTTTTGATCGCCGCCGAAGAATGCGAAAAAGCGCTTGCTCCCTGCTTTGCGCGGATAGATAAGACCGCGTTTGCGAACACCGAAAGGGTGCTCGGAATTTTCCGCGAATTAAAGCTTTCGGACCGGCATTTCAATCCCACCTGCGGATACGGATACAACGACGAGGGCCGCGACCTTTGCGATTCCGCTTTTGCCCGCGCGTTCGGCGCCGAAAGCGGCTTTGCGCGCTCGCAGCTCATTTCCGGTACGCACGCGCTCGCCACGGCGCTGTTTGCCCTCCTGCGCCCGGGCGACACGCTGCTTTCGGTAAGCGGGAAGCCCTACGACACGCTCGACGAGGTCATAGGCGTCGGCGGCGAAGCGGGAAACGGCTCGTTAAAGGATTACGGGGTATCGTATTCGGAAATACCGCTTACTCCGGACAGCCGGCTCGACCATAACGCCATAACCTCCGCGCTAGAATCGGACAAAAGCATAAAGGTCGTGTTCGTGCAGCGTTCCAAGGGCTATGCCGACAGACGCACGCTCACCGTTGCGGAGATCGACGGACTGTTCGAAACGGTACGCAAATACGAAGGCGTGTATCTCGTCGTCGACAACTGCTACGGCGAATTCTGCGAGGAACGCGAACCGAAGGGCGACCTGCTCGTCGGATCGCTTATAAAGAACGCGGGCGGCGGCATCGCGGAGACCGGGGGATACATCGTTGGTACCGCGCGCGCCGTCGAGCTCGCATCCTACCGCCTTACAGTGCCGGGGATAGGGCTTGAAGCCGGAGCTTCCATGGGCGCCACGAAGCCGATGTTGAAGGGCCTGTTCTTCGCGCCGCATATTACCGCGCAGGCGCTTAAAACCGCGCATTTCGCCGCCGCGCTGTTCGAAAAATACGGGTTCGAATGCTTCCCGGCTTCCTCGGAGCCGCGCAGCGACATAATACAGACTATCCGCCTGCACACCGCCGAAAACGTGCTTAAATTCTGCAAGGGCATACAGCTCGGCTCCCCCGTGGACAGCTTCGTCACCCCCGTGGGGTGGGCGATGCCCGGTTATTCCGACGAAGTCGTTATGGCGGCTGGCGCTTTCACTCAGGGCAGCTCCATAGAGCTTTCGGCGGACGCCCCCCTGCGCGAGCCGTATACAGTTTATCTGCAGGGCGGGCTTACGTACGAAAGCGGAAAGCTCGGTATAATGCGCGCGCTTTCGGAAATGCTTAAATGACAATCACATAAGCAGCAAATAAGAAACGAGCCGGGTAACGGCTCGTTTCGCGTTATATTCGGTATAAGGTCATTGCATTATTTCGTTTACTTTTCCGTAAAATATCGCCGCGGAGACCATAAGAGCAATCTCAAGCAGATTTCCCAGGCAGGTCAGCGCGGAGAATATGCTGAACGGCGCGGTGAACAGCGAGATAAACGTGAATATCAGCAAAAGCCCGGCGAAAACGTAAAGGATCGCGGTGAGGAACCCGGTCTTTATCGGTTCGTCGTATCCGAACAGGATCGTGTTTTTCATTTTGGTAATTATCCCGTTCGCCTTGAACGCCGCGGCCAGCGCGAGCGCGCTCACGGCGATCACCGCCGCGCAGACGACGATTATTATAGTTTTGCCGTGCTCGGAGATCACGTTTAGCGCGTCGGGATAATAACGGGTGAGCATATCCGTCAGCTCCGCGATCTTCGCGCGGGAAGCTTCGTCGATCCGCACGTGCTGTCCCTGGATCACCACTTCGTCCGAACCGGAGACTATCGCGTCGAAGCACTGGATTATCACGCCGCTGAACGCGATAACGAAAAGCATTGATATCATAACGATTATCAAAAGCACGATAAGCGATATCGTGCGCACTTTAAGCAACCCGAACGGAGAAGAGCGGAACCCTTTTTCGGCGCCGCTGCGAAGCAGCCAAACGCCTACCAGCGTAAGAAGCGGAAGCGCCAGCCCGATGACCGACGAAGCGACGTTCTGCGTGAGGATCATGTTCACAAAGCTCAGACCGAAGCTAACGGACATTATGACCGCGATAACGAGATAGATATTGCTTTTTATAAGCTCGCACAGCGCGTTGGCGCGCTCGTTTTGAATGTTATAATTCGGTATCTGATTCATATGCGTTCTCCTTGTTCAAATACTCATTACGTTTATTATAACCCTTCGGCGGCAAAGTGTCAAGTTTCAGTTGAAAAATTGTAATAAGAAGCGCGAATTGTGTTGCATTTTCGCGAACGCGGTTATATAATATAATCATTAAAAAAGGGCAAAATTAACAGTGCCCGCTGAAAGGCGCCTTATGGGACGGTTGAAAGCCGCGTTGACGGCAAGCGCCGCCACCGTCGATATGACGCGCGGCAGCGTTAAAAAATCAATAATATCGTTTGCGCTCCCGGTGTTTTTAAGCCAGCTTTTCCAGCAGCTTTACAACACCGCGGACACTTTCATCGTCGGGCGCGTCCACGGGACGGAGGCGCTCGCCGCCGTTAGCTCGTCCGGCACGCTCATTTTCCTGCTCGTAAGCTTCTTTATGGGCGCGGCTATGGGCGCCGGAGTCGTCATTTCGCGCTATTTCGGCGCGGGAGACGCGGAAAAGGTATCACGCGCGGTACACACGAATATGGCGTTCGGCATCGTAAGCGGCGTGGTGCTGACCGTCGTCGGCGTGGCGTTCACGCCCACGTTCCTCGTCTGGATGAAGACCGATCCGGACGTGCTCCCGCAGGCGGTCGAATACTTCCGCTATTATTTTATGGGCGGACTCGCGCTCGTGATGTATAACATATGCCGCGGCATAATGAACGCGGTGGGGGACAGCAAACGTCCGCTTTACTACCTTATTTTTTCTTCGATCCTCAACGTCGTGCTTGATATCGTGTTCCTCGCCTTTTTCCGCTGGGGAGTATGGTCCGCCGCGCTTGCCACGGTGATCGCCCAGGCGGCGAGCGTCGTGCTTTGCTGTGTGCATCTTTTCAAAAAGGGCAACGTCTTCACCGTGGAGCTGCGCAAACTTCGCATACACGGCGATATGCTGCGCGAGATACTGCGCTACGGTCTGCCATCGGGCGTGCAGAACTCCGTTATAGGGCTGGCGAACGTCGTGGTGCAGTCGCAGATAAACGGATTCGGCAAATTCGCCACCGCGGCATACGGCGCCCACGCGAAGATCGAGGGCTTCGCCTTCCTGCCGATAAACAGCTTCAATATGGCGACAACGACTTTCGTCAGCCAGAACCTCGGCGCGGGCGAATACGACCGTGCGCGCAAGGGCGCGAGGTTTTCGATAATCGCCGCCGTCGCCGCCGCGGAGATCATCGGGGTGCTGGTGTATCTGTTCGCTCCTCAGCTCGTCGGCGCGTTTGATTCCTCGGAGCAGGTCGTTGCGCTCGGCGTGCGGCAGGCGCACACGCTCGCGCTGTTCTACTTCCTGCTTTCCTATTCCCATTCGGTCGCCTCTGTCTGCCGCGGGGCGGGGAAGGCGTTCGTACCGATGACCGTCATGCTTTCGGTATGGTGCGTGTTCCGCATCGCCTATATCGCGTTCGTGGTGCGCTTCACCGGGGATATCGTATATATTTACTGGGCGTACCCGATAACCTGGGGCATAAGCTCGGTCATCTACTTCATTTACTATCACCGTTCGGACTGGATACACGGGTTCGAGACCGGTTCGGTACGTTCGGTAAAGAAGCGCTGACCGCGGGATACGCGCAAGTCAACACAAAAAAGCACTCTATGCACGGCGGCATAAAGTGCTTTTTCGTTTGTAAAGTTACTGCGCGACGGGGACTTTCACGTCTCCCGCGATAAACAGTATGATTATCAGAAGGACCTGGATGCCCGCAAGTATAAGCAGCTTGTTGACTTCCGGCTTCTTTATGCGGATGTTGGTTATAAAGCCGATACCCAGCACCAGAAGCGCGATGCGGAAAAGCCAAACCGTGACGTTGGCGGGGATAAAGGTGGTAAGCAGGATAAGCACCGTCATAACGAAGCAGGAGACCGGGATGGGGATGCCGCGGTAATACTTCATCGTTTTGCCGGGGTTTTCGTTCGCGAGAGTGTTGAAATACGCCAGGCGTATCGCGCCGCAAGCCACGAATAAGATGTAGATGAGCACGTCGACGACGCCGTTGAACCCGAAGCTGAACGCTATGAAGCAGGGAGTAACGCCGAAGCTGATAACGTCGCAGAGACTGTCAAGCTGAACGCCGAAGAACTGCTGGCGTTCGCCGCGGTTGGGGGTAGACCGTGCGATCTTTCCGTCGAACATATCGCACACCATGGACATAAACAGCATCAATACGGCGAATTTGATGTTTTCTGGCCCGCTTGCCGCGAGGAAGCAGGACATTACCGCCGAGATAAGCCCGAAAAGAGTAACGGCGTTTGCGATTGAGTAGTAACCAATGAACATAATAGTCCCTCCGATTATTTATATCTGTAGATGTTTTTTAACTCTGTGTAAAGCTTTTTGTAACTTTCCAGCCGCGACTGCGCGACCATGCCTTCCGCGGCGGCGCGGGCAACGCCGCATTCCGTCTCTTTGGTGTGCGTGCAGTCGAGGTACCGGCACCCGCCGGTGAAGCCGGCGAATTCGCCGAACAGGTATTGCAGTTCCTTATGCCCGATCTCGCAGTAAAGCTCGGTGTCGACGGCGGTGAACCCCGGCGAATCGGCGATATAAGTCCCGTCTCCCACCGGATGCAGTTCGGTAACGCGCGTGGTGTTCTTTCCGCGGCGTATCTTTTCGGAAAGCTCGCCGGTTTCGGCGGCAAACTGCGGATACATCGCGTTCAGCAGCGAGGATTTGCCCACGCCGGAAGCGCCGCACAGCAGGCAGAACCTGCCTTTGAGCGCCTCGCGCGCGGCGGCTATCCCTTCGCCGGTGTCCGCGCTCGTAATAATGACTTTTATCGGCGTTTTTTCGTATATTCCGGCAATTTCCGCGCATCCGCCCAGGTCGGCTTTGGTAAGTATAAGCAGGCATTCCACGCCGCACTTCGCGGCGATAACGCTCATAAGGTCGATATTGTAAAGATACGGCTCCGGTTCGCGCGCGGAAGCGGTCAGCACCAGCAGGTCGACGTTCGCGGCGGGAGGGCGTACAAAGCTGTTCTCGCGCGGGAGCAGCGAGGTTATGAACCCGCCTTCTATCCCGTTTTCGGAAAATTTGACTTTATCTCCGGCGAGTATCCGCCCTTCTTTTTTCCGCATCGCGGCAGCCGCGCGGCATTTCAGTACGCCTTCGGGTGTTTCCACCTCATAGATCCCGCGGCGTATCGAAAGCACTCTGCCTTCGCCGCCGGTCGACGCGCTCCTGTCAGCCATTGTTCCCGCTGCTTTCGCCGGATTTGGAAGTATCGGCTTTCGAGGTTTCGGGCTTGGAAGCGTTCGATTTGCTGTTGTCATCCGGTTCGTCGTCTTCGAAATTGATAATTATAAGGTCGCAGAACGATTTTTCGGAAATGACCGCGCCGGGCTTAAGACTCTGGAACACGATTATCCCGGTCCCGTCGTCGTCGTCCGCGTCCTCGCATCCCAACAGCCGCAGCGTATCGCCGCAGGCAAAAAGCTCCGTCGCGCCCGCGCCCGCGGAAAGCACTCTTTCACGCAGATATGAAGGCGCGGTGAAATACAGAATAAAGCTTTCTTTGTTTTCGGCGGGGAAGTAAAGCTTGAACAGTTCCTTCGCTTCCTCGTAGGTGTATCCGAGCAGACTCTTCATAAGCTCGGCTTTAAGCGGCATTTCAACGGTAAGCACCACCACGGTGTCCTTTTTGCTTACCGTCCCGGGCGCGATGCTCTGTTTTACGACTCTGCCCTTGCCGCCCTCGGCTTCGACCTCTTCTATTTCCACTTTGTAAAGCGAATAAGTCTCCGCAAAGCGGCGCGCCTCGCCTTCGGTAAGCCCCACGCAGTTCGGCATTTTCGCCGTCTTCGTAAGCTCGCTCGGGCGCGAGCGAACGTAAACGGTCACGGTTTCGCCGACTTTCACCTCGGTACCTCCGACGGGCAGCGTGTCGATGACCTGGTTGTCGAAGTAGAAATCGTTGTCCGAGGTGGGATTTTCGGTTATCTCCACCTTAAGCTCCAGATTCTTCAGCATCGCCTCCGCGTAGCTCTTCGAATACCCTTTAAGATAAGGAACGAACACCTTGGAGGACCTGTTCACCGTTACGGTGGTGAAGTGCAGCATACCGGAGCTGTCCGGGCGGCTCAGATGCCCCGCGGGCGGTTCGGTGGAGATTATCGTGTTGTTTTCAAGGTCGTCGCGATGGTCATAGGTGATGTTGTCTATCGTGAACTTCGCGCCGTAGGTCCCGTTGCGAAGGTTAGATACGAGCTGCTGCGAGTATAACTCGCTTACGATGTTCGGGAATTCGGCTTCTTTCGTCTCTTTCGTGCCCTGGATGTTCCTGAACGCGTCGATGCCGACAGTCGCGCCCAGCGCGATCACCACAAGCAGGAACGCCATCGTAACGCCGACGATTATCGGGAACATCGAACGGCTCGCCTTTTTAGGCTTTTTGGGGCGCTTTCCGTTCTGCTTCCCGCCGTTTTTCTTTGTCCCGTTCTTCGTCGCGGCGGGGCTGGATTGCTTCTTTCCGAGCGATTCGGCGATCTCCTCGTCGCCGTAGGGCTGTATCTCGGTGGTGTCGATCATGTCTATCGATACCACGGTGCTCCTGCCGACGGGGCTTTCCTCCGCGCCGACCGAAGACATCGAGAATATAACGTCCGGGTTGCGAAGCACCCATTCTATCGCCTTCGCCATCGAATGCGCCGAGGTGAAACGGTCGCTCGGCGATTTCTCCATCGCTTTAAGGATTATCTGCGAAACGCCTATCGGGATCCCGATATCTATGTCGCGCGGGTTGACGGGTTCGTTGTTCACCTGCATCATCGCGACTTCCATCGGAGTGTCGGCGATAAAGGGAAGCGTTCCGGTGACGGCTTCATACAGCATAACGCCGACCGAATAAATATCCGAATAATAATCGGTCTCCTTGCCGCACGCCTGCTCCGGCGAAATATAATAAACCGTGCCTATTGCTTTTTCGTCGTTCTTCGCGGGGGCGTCGTTCGGAAGCTTGGCTATGCCGAAATCAGTCACCTTTATATCGCCGGAACGCATAAGTATCACGTTCTGCGGCTTTATATCGCGGTGGACGATGCCCTTGCTGTGGGCGTGCTCGAGGGCGCGCAGTATCTGCAAAATATAAATGCACGCCTCTTTCCAGCCGATAGCGCCCTTGTTGTCGAGATACTCGCGCAGGGTGATCCCGTCGAGGAACTCCATAACTATATATTTGATATCCGGATAAATCGCAACGTCGTATACGCTGACGATGTTTTTGTTGGAAAGCATCGCCACCGCCTTCGATTCGTCTATAAAGCGCGCTTCGGCGGCTTCGTCGCCGTTATACTCGTCGTTCAGTATCTTTATAGCGACGATACGGTTCATAACAAGGTCCTGCGCCTTCAGCACGCAGGCCATACCGCCCACGCCGACCAGTTCGAGTATCTTGTATCTTCCGTCGAGCACCTTTCCGACAAATCCTTCGTATTTGTTCATATCGGTTTCCTTTCGGTTGTAATAAACGTGTCCGCTTGCGCGGTTTTTCACGCGCGGTCCCGTTCCGGGGATCAGTCTTTTTCTATTATGACCGCGGTTATGTTGTCGCTCCCGCCTTCGGCGTTCGCTTCTTCTATCAGCTTGTCGACGCGCACTTTAAGCGAAGCTTTCCTGCCGTTCGGCGCCTGCATTGTCATTATTTCCTCTATCCGCAGGTCGGTAACGTGGTTAGTAAGGCCGTCTGTGCAAAGCAGGAGCTGTTCGAATTCCTTTATAGTGTAGCAGTCGCCTTCTACCGTGCTGTTCACGCCGAGCGCGCGCAGTATTATGTTTTTGTTCGGGTGGAAAGCCGCCTCCGCCGGAGTGATCTCGCCCTTGTCGATAAGGTACTGCACGAAAGAATGGTCTTTCGAAACCTGCTTCAAGCCCGAGGCGCCGCGCTTATAAAGTCTGCTGTCGCCGATGTTTATCGCAAAACATCCTGCGTCGGTGCAGATCGCCGCGACGATGGTCGTGCCCATACCGTCCAGTTCCTCGTCGGACAGCGCCTTTTCGTACACCTCGCGGTTGGCGGCGTCCGCCGCGCTGCGCAGAAGCGCTTTTATCGCGCGCCCGTCCGCCGCGGCGGGGTCTTTTTGCGCAAAAGTCTTGCGTATAACGGAAGCAAACGCTTTTACCGCGGTACCGCTGGCGATATTGCCGCCTTTGGCGCCGCCCATACCGTCGCACACTATCGCGCAGATATATCCCTCGCGAGAGAATACAGCGTAGCTGTCCTGATTGTTCCTGCGTTTAAGACCGATATCGGTCCTGCCGTAAAACCTCATTCGCCGGCTTCCTTTCCCGCGGCGCGCGCCGCGGATCCTTTAATCGGTTCAGTTGCTTTTTTCTGCGGCGCGCAGTTGCCCGCAGCTCGCGTTAATGTCCGCGCCGAGCTTCCTGCGTACCGTTACGTTTATTTTATATTTTTCTACGGTATCTGTAAATACCTTTATCGCATTTTTTCCGCTTCTTTTAAAGTTTTTTTCTTTTATCGGGTTCACCGGGATCAGATTAAGGTGGCAAAGCATACCCGAAAGCAGCCGCGCGACCTTTTCGGCGTCCTTTTCGGAATCGTTCACGCCCTCTATAAGCGCGTATTCGAACGATATCCGCCGCCCGGTGGTATCAACGTACCTTTTGCAGGCGGCTATGACCTCGCTTATCGGGTATCTGTTCGCCACGGGCATTATCTTTTTGCGCGTCTCGTCGTCGCCCGCGTGCAGCGAAAGCGAAAGCGTGATTGGCAGGTCTTCCTTCGCAAGCATATCTATCTTTTCTACAAGTCCGCAGGTCGAAAGCGAAATATGCCGCAGACCTATATTCAAGCCCGCTTTTTCGTTCGCCAGCCGCAGGAA
>JAEEGL013997130.1_pt1 | contig 28005 bp, 24 predicted proteins | sample 9134231 | NCBI WGS metagenome assembly JAEEGL01 (sample SAMN16246548, study PRJNA631951) | gut metagenome | biome: gut microbiome; feature: rumen; material: fiber-attached | host: Bos | place: Iran: Karaj | collected 2018-10
GAATATAAGTAAACAAATTATATTAAATAATTACTATAATCTAATTAAAAAAACAGCTTAAGTTATAAGCTGTTTTTTGCTTTTTTTAATTTTTTAATGTTTTTTGGAAAAAGACATTTATAATTTGTTTTATCATTAGATATCGTGTCTTTGGAATTTGTAAGTACGTATAAATCATATAGATCTTCTGTATCTATGTATTCATTAAAAAAATCATAATGAATATCATTTTTTTGATATGTTAAAGGTTCTATCATCCATTTAAATAGTTCTAAATCATTATGTTTTAGGATAATATTAGTCATTGATTTAATGTCTTTTTGTTTTGTTTTTTGATTAATATATTCTACTATAGACATAATATTATTATTGTTTTGTTCGTGCATTTTCCATGTAATTATGGACATTATAGCAATTAATGCCTCGTCAATTTTTAATTGTTGATTCATTTTAGCATCGTTCTTTATTTCATCACTTGATTTTTTTCCTAGGAGAATATCTTGTGCTGGATCCAGATAGTGCATTAGTCCGTTATTGTCGTTTGCTGTTATGGTTCTTATGGCATGAAATTTTTCATGAATAAGAGTATCTAATAGATCAAGATAGGCTAATTTGTTACTTTTATCTATAATGTTTTGATATCTTTCATCTATAACAATTAATCCTTTACTCCAAATATATAGTTTATAGTTTTCTTTGATTTTATTATTATTTGTTAAATATATAAAGAGTTGAGAACTTTGCGGAGTAAAAAATTTTGCTTGGCAATTTTTGTATTTGTTTTTAATATTGTCAAATATTATTGGACAATTTATATAGTTAGTATGTTTTTTTGGATCTAGATTTAGGTAATTTATAAAATCAGATATCATATTATTTGCACTATTATTAATATCTTCTATTTTCATGTTTGTCCTCCCACTTCAAAAAGCAAAAATTAGATAATTTTTGCTTTTTTCATTAAATGACTATTTTGTCTTTTTTAAAATTTTAACATTTGTTGGTTGTTTACCATATACGTTTTTAAGTAATCCTTTTTCCATTAAGTAGTATTGCTTCTGGTCGGCTTCTTCTTTTGTGTCTACGTCAAAATATGCTAATCTTAATTCTTCACGGATTGCTCTAATTGTTTTTGTGTCAATGGATGATTTACTTGGATATAAGTTTCTGTCATAATTATTGCATTTAGATACTATAAATGTTTGTAGTTCACCTTTAGAGTCAATCATTTGTGAGCCATTTTCTATAAATGGATAATTTTCAATACTTTTCTTTTTGTAGTCTATTATTTTTTGACATTGATCATAGTTATCACAATCCCAGCATAAGTGACAATAACTTTTTTCTGTATCTACTACTGTTTGACTTGGGTTTTCAATAACATTAACAATGCCATTTTCCTTTTTTAATATTGTTGTAATCATTATATATTCCCCTTTCTTTCAAAATTGTTTATTATTCTAGCACTTCTGTTCGCTTTTGTCAAACTCTTTTTATAACAAATAAAAAGAATCAGCTTATGCTGATTCTTTTGCATTTTTCTTAAGTGTTCTAGCTTCTCTAGCGCTTGTTTTAATTTTTATACCGTTTTCTAAAGTTATAGTTTGTAAATTAACTTTTTGAGCTCTTTTTGTTATTTTTAAACAATTTGGTCTATTGTTAACTTTTCTAGTTTTTTTAGTAGTTACTTTTATTGCCATGTTATCCCTCCTCAAATTCAAGAATTAGTTTACTATAAAAAAATAGTTATGTCAATTATTTTATTTGTTTATTCTTCAAAAATTCCCTTAATATTTTGGTTGTTGCTCTTTTTTCTAATCTTGATACATAACTTCTTGATATATGGAGTCTTTTAGCAATTTCTTTTTGTGTTTCTTCTTCGCATCCTTCTAAGCCATATCTTGCATTTATTATATCTCTTTCTCTATTTGTTAAGATGTTTAAATACTTTTTTAATAATTCTATATTATCATTTTTATGTATTTCCTCAATAAAATCCTCATTCTTAGTTTTTAATATATCTAATATGGTTACTTTGTTACCTTCTTTATCATATGATATTTCTTCATATAAACTAATATTTTTACTATTTTTTTTATCTGCTCTAAAGTACATTAATATTTCATTTTCAGCACATTTGGCAGCATATGTGGCAAGTTTTACCTTTTTATTTGGTTTATATGTATCAATGCCTTTTATTAATCCAATTGTTCCTATGCCAATTAGGTCATCAACATCTTCTTTGGTGGTTTCAAACTTTTTAACTATGTGGGCAACTAATCTTAAATTATGAAGAATTAATTCACTTCTAGCGTGTTCATCGCCTTCTAGATTTCTTTTGATGTATTCGTCTTCGATATCTTTAGGGAGTTGTTCTGGAAACACTTCGTTTGAATATGCTCCAGTGAAGAATGTTAAATTATTAGCTATATAACTTAAAATATTTAATAACATTTTATCACCTAATTAAGTATATATAATTTGACAAAATATATTAATAAATTATATAATTAATTAAGGTGGTTTTAATGGTATTGGACAATATGAGATTAAAGGAAGAAAGTAAGTGTGAAATTAGAAATTTGATAGAAAAGGAACTTAGACTAGTTCCTAATACTAGAAAGGTTAAATTAGATTCAGAATTATTAGAGGAACTTTTGTTTTTAAAGATTAAATTAGGACATGGTAAATGTGTGAAACTTCCTATATGGTCTGGGGACTTTTTAGAAAAAATAGATCTTAGTTCTGTTAGTTTTGAAGATGTATCATATACTATTTTATATGATTTGTATATTGGTACATTAAATCCAGATATATACTCGTTGATTAAAGATAAAATTAATATTGGCAGTTCTATGGTATATTATGGTAATACTAATGCTAAAATAGATTTTAGGAACTCTTTTGAATATAAGTTATATAAGGATAAAATATTTATACATGGATTTAATTTCACCGGAACAGATTTATCTAATAATAAAATTGATGAAGTTTTTGATATAGAACAGTGTTATTTTGAAAAAACGGGTCTACAATTTGTTACTGTCTTTAATGAATCATCAGCTAGATCTAGTAATTTCACTGGTATTGATTTATCATTTTATGAAACTGATGTTGATTCTTTTGTTAGGAATAAAAGTGTCTTTGATAAACACTGTTGTATTAGATACACAGGTATGAAGATTAATGGGGTTTCTAATGCTTCGGAAGAATTGGATGGATTCTTAGACAGATTTAATGATGGAAAATTTGATGGTTGTTATGTGAATGGTATTTTAGTAAAATCTTCTTTGGAAAGAGAAGCAACAAAGAAACAATTAACTATGCAATATGAGAATAATGTTATAAAATTAAAACAAAAAGTTATGGATAGTATTAAACCACATAAAATAATATAATAAAAACACTATATAATTTATAAGAGAGGTGATAATCTTGAAAATAATTGATATTGATCTTTTTATACCCGATATGTATCAAAAGAGTATTTATCATATTAATTACGATAAATTATATGAAGATGGTATTAGATGTTTATTATTTGATTTAGATAATACAATGGTTCCTTATGGGGATTTGGAACCTTCTTCTAAACTTGTTGATTTTGTGGAAGAATTAAAAGATATGGGATTTAGAATTATTATTTTTGATGATGCTAGTAAAAAGAGATTGTTACCATTTAAAAATACACTTAATGTGGATTGTGCTTATAATGCTAAAAAGCCTAATATGGATAAATTTATGAAAGTAATTGATAATTTTAAATTGGATTTACCCGAATTAGCTATTATTGGTGATGAGCTTAGAAGTGATGTTTTTGGAGGAAATAGAATTGGTATTAAGACTATTTTGGTTAATCCTATATCTACTAGTGATTCATTTAAAACTAAATTTTACAGGAGATTTGAAAGAAAAATAATAGCTAAACTTAACAAAAGAGGAATATTGATTAAGGGAAAGTATTATGAGTAAAAAGTGCTTGGGTTGTGGAATAAGATTACAGGATGTTGATCCATATAAGGATGGTTATATAGAAGATTTAAATAGAGATATTTGTAAGAGATGTTTTTTAATAAAAAATTATGGTAAATATACTTGTTCTAGTAGGAGTAATGATGATTATATTAAAGTTTTTAACAATATAACTGCTAATGATTTGGTTATTTACGTATCTAGTATACTTACTTTAAATTTAGATTATATTAATCGATTTAAAAATGTATTGTTGGTTATTACTAAGAGAGATATTATGCCTAAATCTATAAAAGATAATAAAATTAAAGAATATGTTTTAAATAGGTATAAGAATATACTTGATATAGAAATTATTAGTAGTTATAAAAATTATAACTTAGATAATTTATATAGTAGGATTAAAGAATATGGTAATAATAAAAAAATATATTTTGTTGGAGCTACTAATAGTGGAAAGAGTACTCTAATTAATACAATATTAAAGAACTATGGTGAATATAATGGTAATATAACTACTAGTTTATATCCTTCAACGACGTTAGATATTATTCCTATAGATTTTAAAGAATTAGAATTATATGATACGCCGGGAATGGTTATTGATAAGAGTATAATTAGTTATTTGGATCCAAAATTGTTGAAGAAAATAAATAATAAGAAAGAAATTAAACCTTATACTTTCCAAGTGACTGGTGTTGGTAGTTTAATTATGGATGACTTGTTTAGAATAGATTATGAGTGTAATAAGACTAGTATGACTTTTTATGTTTCTAATAATATATCTATTAGACATAATAGTTTAAGTAACGATAGATTACTTGATGGGTATAAGTATAGATTTGATAATGTTAGTGATAGTGATATTGTAGTTGATGATCTTGGTTTTATTAAGATTACTAATTGTGTATCTTTGAATATTTATTCTGTATATGATGTCAATATTATAAAAAGAGACAAAATAATATAGTTAATGTCTCTTTTTATAATATTTTTAATTAAAAGTGGATATTTTCTTTATATTGTGATATACTTTATTATGGTGATAGTATGCAAAATATGCAAAAGGATTTTAAGACTATTGACCAACAAATAGAGATATTAAAGAATAAGGGGCTTATTATTGATGACTATGATAAAGTTAACGATATTCTTTTAAAGGAGAATTATTTCTTTATTAATGGTTATAGATTTTTATTTATGAATTCTAACGATGATAGAACTTTTATAAGAGGTACTACTTTTAAGGAACTTTATTCATTGTTTTTATTTGATAGGTATGTTAGAAATATTTTGTTTAAAAATTTATTGATATTTGAGAATAATTTTAAGTCTGTTATATCGTATCAATTGTCTAAGAAATATGGTTATCGAGAAAAGGATTATTTGAATCCTAAAAATTTCGATAGTGATCCTATGAAAAAGAGACGTGTTAAAGATATAATTGAAAAGATGAGAAGGCAAATTAGGATTAATGTGTCTAGACATTCTGCTACTTTGCATTATTCTAAAAGTTATGGTTATATTCCTTTATGGATACTTGTTAAGGTGTTGTCTTTTGGATTAATGTGCGAACTATATTCTATATTAAAAGAGCAGGATAAAGACGAGATAGCAACTATCTTTGGTGTTCCTACTAATTATTTAGAAAACTTTTTGCCAATACTGTCTAATTATCGTAATTTGTGTGCTCATGAAGATATTGTTTTTGACCATAAAACTGAAAAGTATATTCCTGATAATGAATATCATGAAAAAATGAAAATATTTAGAATGGATGAGGAATATATATATGGTAAAAATGATATATTCGCAGTAATAATGATTTTTAAGTATTTGCTTAGTGATGACAATTTTAGGTTATTAATGAAGGAAATGGAGTATGAAATAGAAGCTTTGGATGGCAAGGTTGATGTTATTCCAATTAGTAAGATACTTGATCATATGGGATTTCCAAAAAATTATATGGATATTGTAGATTTATAGAGGTGAATATATGAGTAATAAAAATAATAATATAGGGGTTATATTAATTGTTTCTATTTTATTATCATTTGTATGTGGTATAATTGGGGCTTATTTTGTAGTAAATTCTATTAGTGTAAGTGAAAAGGTAGTTAAGAATGTTACTACTTCAGAGCTTATAGAAAATAGTATTTCTGGTTCTGTGGATAAAGTGTATGGTTCTACATTGGCTATTTTATCTTACAGTAAGAATAATTTGATATCTACTGGTACGGGCTTCATTTATAAGAATAAGGATAATGATTACTATATTATGACTAATTATCATGTTATAGATGGTGCTGATTCTGTAAAAGTAGAATTTAATGATAGTGAGGAGACAATTGATGCTAAGATATTAGGCGGTGAAGCATATTCTGATGTTGCTGTTTTACAAATAAGTGATAAAAATAATAAGCATAGTATAGTGGAAATTGGAAATAGTGAGGAAATAAAACTGGGTGATACTATATTTACTGTGGGAAATCCTATGGGTAGAGAGTACAAAGGTACTGTTACAAAGGGGATTTTATCTGGAAAGGAAAGACTTGTTAGTGTTAGTATGTCTGGCTCTACGAGCGATTATTATATGAAAGTATTGCAAATAGATGCTGCTGTTAATCCAGGAAATTCTGGTGGTCCTCTTTGTGATGTTAATGGTAATGTAATTGGTATAATATCTTTAAAGATAGTTCAAGATTCTATTGAAGGAATGGGATTTGCAATTCCTATTGAGGATGCTTTGTCTTATGCTTCTAAAATAGAAAAAGGTGAAAAGATAGAAAGACCATATGTTGGAATTAGTATGCTAGATTTAACAGATGAATATAATTTGTGGAAATATCGTATTACTTTGCCTGATAATGTCGATGAAGGTGTGGTTATTCTAGAAGTTGTTGATAATAGCCCTGCTTCAAAGGCTGGGTTGAAAAAAGGCGACATTATTGTTAAGATAGGGGAAGATAAAGTTTCTACGGTAGCTGAATTTAGATATAAACTATATAAATATGAAATTGGTGATAATGTAGAATTTACAATATATCGCGATAGTAAAAAGGAAAAAGTTTCTATTACCTTGGGTAAAAGTCAATAGTAATATGCACTAATCTTAGTGGTTAGTGCTTTTTTCTTCGAAAAAATATAATTAATGCTTTTAAAAATTGACATATTATGATAAAATGATTATGTATATAGTAGAAGGAGAGGTATATATGAAAAAAATAGGAAATTTTTTATTTGATATAGTTGTAGGAGTATGGTTAATAGTGGCAATTTTTGTTACAATTTGTCTTCTTTCCTATAACGATTTTAAGGTTATTGAATTTGGTAGTAGATCTTTATTAATAATGGATAGTGATGAATTGGAACCTGATTTTCTTGAAGGTGATTTGCTTATTGTTAAGAAAAATAGTAATGATAAAATAAATGCCAATGATAAGATTTTTTATTATAACAGTGCTAAAAATAGCAATACTTTAATTTATACTGGAACTGTTGAAGATAAACATTTTATTGATAAGAACGAAACTACTTTTTTGGTAGATGGACAAAATGTGTCTTCTGAGTTTGTTATTGGCAAGTTTGATACTGTTAAGGTATATCATAAATTGGGAACTTTTTTAGGAATTTTTACTTCTAAGTGGGGATTTATGTTTTTAGTAATATTCCCTACGTTGTTTGCTATTATTTATGAGATTATTGCTATAGTAGAAGCCTTTAAAGTTTCTAAGTCAGAAGAATAATATATGAAAAAAGTATTAATTGCTATAGCTTGTATTGCTCTATTGTTTAGTTCCTTAGTATTTATGAATACTTATGCTTTATTTCAAACTGATGGTGTAGCCTCAAAGAATTTGAGCATTGGTAGATGGGTAATTAAAATCAATGATATTGATACTATGGCTAGCCAAACTATATCGTTAAGTGATTTTGTTTATGATAATTCTAGTCATACGCAAAATGAGTATTTTGCCCCTGGAAGTGATGCTTATTTTGATGTAGAAATAGATGCTTCACTTACTGATGTTTCTGTTTTATATACTATAGATGTTGATGATAGCGATTTAGAAGATCATCCTAATATTAGTTTTAGTATAGAAAATTTAGATACTGAGGAAATGGTTAGCGTTTTACCTATGGAAGGAGTGATTGCTCTTTCTAGCAATAGTAGAACTATTAATTTGAGGGTGCATTTGATTTGGAGTAATAATACGCTTTATGATGAAGCTGATACGGAATTAATAGATGGCGATTTAAGTTTTATACTTACAGCAAATTTTAAACAGTATTTAGGAGAATAAAAAGATAATAAGAAGGGATGGTGTATAGTGCTAACTTTTAAAAAAGTTACTAAGTGGTTATTAAATGTATTAACTATTATTTTACTTGTTTTACTATCTTTAGTAATTTATGGAAAAGTTACTACTATTTCAGAAAATTCTTATCCAAATTACTTTGGATATACTTTTTTTGAAGTAGCTAGTGGTTCTATGGAACCGACTCTTCATATTAATGATGTTATTTTAGTTAAGATAACTAAGGATAACATAAAAAAAGATGATATAATTGCTTTTATTCAGGATAAGGCAATTATTACACACAGAGTTATATATATTGATGGTGATATTATAACTGTTAAGGGGGATAACAATAATACTATTGATGCTCCTATTGCTATTAATAGTGTTATTGGTAAAGTTGTTAAAATTTATCCACATTTAGGTGTGTGGAAAAAAGTTCTATCAGAACCTAAGATATTAATATTAATATTTGCAACTTTATTACTTTTTGATTTTGCTTTATCTTATGATGGAAAAGGAAAGAAAAAAGATAAAGAGATCAAGGATAAACAAGAAATAGAAACAGTAATTGTTTCTTCAGAAATACCTAAGGAAAAAGACATTATAGAGAGTGATGAATTACTATCTTTGACTAGAAAAATTGATCTTGATGAGATAAACAAAATGTTAGAGGAAAGTGATTCTAAAACTACTTTGGATGAGGTTTCTAAGGTAAAGGAGGAAATTGAAAGAACTCCTGAAGTAATAGAAAAACCAAAAGAAAAAAAGGAAATTGATTATACAGTTCGTTTGGATTTAAATGAAATACATAAAAAAGTTGATGAGCGAATGAGGTGAAACATATGAAAGGAATAGGGAAGATTATTAAGAATATTAATACTAAAAAATTAGTAAGATATTTGTTTCCTTCTTTCCTTTTATTTGCTTTACTTATTTTGATGGGAACAGTTAATTTTACACAGGCTAGATACGAGAGTGAAGTTGATGTATCTGGAAGCCCTAATTTAGCATTTTTTATTGTAGATGTTACTACACAGAGTGGCCATATTAAGTTAGATGAGATGATTCCTAGAACTGAACCATATACTTATACTTTTAATGTTTCAAATTTTAATAATCAGAAAAGAGCTAATGTAGATTTAACTTATACAATTGAAATAATTACTACTACTAATATGCCATTAAATTTTCAAATATTTAAAGGTAATGATATGAATACAATGCAAATAGATCATGATACTACTAGTACAGATGTTAATGGTGTATACTATAGGCATTTAGTGATAGATGATGCTTCGATTATGACATATAATACTAATCATACGGATACTTATACTTTATGGGTGCAGTTTCCTATAGCTAATAAGGATTATCCTGAAAGATATGAGGGTATTATTGATTTGATAGATATAAAAATAGTTGCTGAGCAGGTAGTTTAATATGAAAAAGAAATTTAAAAAAATTATTGTTTTAATATTTGTAATATTATTTTTAGTATATATTGGTCCAATTTTAGCTAAATTTGTAACTGATACTTTTCATAGCTATTATCTTAGTTCTAAGAATTTCTATTTTACTAGTAATAGACTTAAGAAGAATCCTCCTACTTATCTAGTTAATAATTGGTCTGGTGTTGGTTCATTTACTATTGATGTTGGACTTTCTTCAATGAAAAATAATTTAGTGTATTCTAATTATGATATTCCATATACAGTTAGTTATATATGTCCTTCTGGTGTGACTTGTAGTTTTGATAAGAATAGTAGTACTATTTATGGTAATGATCCTAATCATGCTGATTCGGTGGTTTTATCAGTAAATCCTGGTAGAACATATTCTGAAAATGAAACGTTGTCAATATATGTTGAGGCTTCTAGTACATCACCATACGTCGAGACTATTGGAGCACATTTTGAGTATGTTGTAGGTAAGCAGGGTGTTACTTATGAGATAGAAGATGAAGCAAATAGACCTTATATGATATTGAAAATAACTAGTGCAATAAATTTCTGTAAAGTTACTACGGCATTTGGTAATTATCAAGTGAATGATACTATTGATATTTCTACTTATATGATGTTATCTCCTTCAGATAAATTAAAGTGTGCTAGTAAGAAAATAGATTTAAGCTTTAATCCTAATGTTATTTTGTTAGATACTACTAGTAATATTATTGATCAAAGTACTTATGGTACTCAGACTATATCTGGTGTTGATTATATAAATGCTTTGCATTTTGGGATAGGTCCTGTTAGTACTATGGCTATAAAATTTTATAAGGTAACTGTTAGCAATGATTATACTTATCCGTTTGAGAATAATAGTAGTATTGTTACTGTTAATGTTCATGATTAGTTTGAGGTGATGTTATGGACTACAATATTGTAGATAAATATATTAGTTTTATTAGAGAATCATATATGGATTTATGTAAGATAATATTTAAGAATAAATGTAAGAAAGAATTATGTTTAGCTTTTGTAGAAAAATACATTACTGTTAGATATTATAATGAAACTAATTATCCTGGTGAGAAAGATTTGATTAATAGAATAAATAAAGAGTTAATTGATTTGTTAGATAAATTAGTTCTTGATGATAATATGGAAGATCTTAAAAATATCGTAGCTTTATTTGGTTATATATTCTATTTTGATGATGTTTGTGTTATGACAAAGGAAATGGAAGTTATCGATGCTATTATTAATGATGGTATTATTAGGATAAGCGATAGTGATAATTTAAGGGAAGAATTAAAAAAGTGGTATTTAAGTTTTAATTTAGATAAAGAAAGATTCCATGATGCTATTAGTACCAAGAAGTTTAATTTAGTTGAGGAAAAAATATATCATAGATTGTATAGTTTAGTATTAGAGCATAATGTTAAAATATCTAATCTGTATAGTGAGTATGCTATTGATAAGGCATATAATAGTGGTACTGTTAATGAAGATAAATTGTTTGTTACTTATATATTAGCTTCAAATAATGTTTTAAATAATGCTATTAATTTAGATTTTTCTAGGTATTATGTTGTATCACTTGCTGGTACTTTGTTTTCTAAGGAAAAGAAAATAGGAAGATTACTTAAAATTTTAGATTGTCCTTTAACTAAGAAATTTATTCATATTAAGATTACTTATACAGATTATAAAGAAAATAAGAGTATGATTGATAAACTTATTAGTTCTGGATATTCATTTATTATAGAACTTGATTATAAATATGCTGGTGATAGTAGTTTATTATATTTATTTCCATATGTTATGGTTAATAAAGATAGTCCTGAATATGAAATGTTAATGAGGGATAAGGACAATCTTAAATCTAAAATTATTAAATTTTAGGAGGTAAAAATGGATACATTTTTAAGGTTTTTATATGAATTTTTGTCACAATTTTTTAATGGTATTAAATATATAGTTTTAGGTATTTTTAATGGTTTTAAAAGTATATTTAATTTACCTGAATACGTGAAAGTTATAAATGATTATAAAAATGATTTTTCTATGCCTGAGTGGTTACTTGTTGCTTTAGTAATTTTAATTACTTTAGCATTATTAGCTTTAATTATATTTGCTGTATATTTCTTGATTAGGAAATATATTAGGATTAGAAAGAGTCTGGTAGAACAAGAATCTTTATTAGAAGAAGTTAGTGATTTAAATAATGAAGTAGCTAAATTAGTTAAAGAAAAAGAGACAATTTTGGCAATGAAAGTATCTAAATTGGGATTAAAGCCTGATGAATCTGATACTGTAGAAGGTGAAGGAGAATCTGATAATGTTGATCCAAATACAGAAATTAGGTTTCCTAAATTATATGAAGTTGATAATAAGTTTAAAGACTATAAAGTTCAGAATTATGGGAATTCATTTGAATTGCCTGAATTAGTAGAATTATTTAGAAATTTTGCTGCCAGTCATTTAAGATTATACTATACTACAGATATGATCAGATTGTTTGTATCAGCTTTAGCTTCTACTAAACTTGTAATTTTACAAGGTATATCTGGTACTGGTAAGACATCTTTGGCTTATGCGTGGGGAAAGTTTTTAAAGCATGACTCTTGTATTGCTTCAGTACAACCTTCTTGGCGTGATAGAACAGAATTGTTTGGCTATTTTAATGAATTTACTAAACGTTTTAATGAGACAGAAGTATTAAAGGAAATGTATGTGGCTGGATATACTGATGATGTTTATACAGTAATATTGGATGAAATGAATATCTCTCGTGTGGAATATTATTTTGCAGAAATGTTATCTATACTAGAGATGCCTAATAAGGATGAATGGATAGTAGAGATTGTTCCTAGTGCTTGGAAAAGTGACCCTATTCATTTGATGGAAGGTAAACTTAAGATACCTCCTAATATGTGGTATATTGGCACAATCAATAACGATGACTCGACATTTATGGTTACAGATAAGGTTTATGACCGTGCTATGCCTATTGATATTAATGATAAGGGACAAGTGTTTGAACCTGAAGATATTCCGGCTCAGGATATTAACTATTCATATTTAGATAAGAAATTCCAAGATGCTATTAACAATAATCCTATTCATGAAGAAAACTTGAAGAAGATTGAAGCAATGGATGACTATGTTATTCAACATTTTAGAATAGCTTTTGGTAACAGAATTGTTGCCCATATGAGAAAGTTTGTTCCAGTTTTTGTAGCATGTGGAGGAGATGAAATTAGGGGAATTGATTACTTTATTGCTCGTAAGATATTGAGAAAATTTGAACAATTAAATATAGCTTATATAAGAGATGAAATAGATGGATTTGTTAAGTTCTTAAATGATAATTTTGGAGAAAACAAAATGAGTGAATGCATTGAATATCTATTGAGACTTAAGAAAATGGCGTAGGTGAATTATGGATAAATTAAAAGTGGTTGACTTATATGAAAAAGCTAGTGAGGGCAAGGGAGTAAAATTTAATAATAATATTCGTTCTAATTTAACTGTTAGTACGGATATGAAAAGGGTTGAAGTAGATTTTGAATGGTTAGATTTAATGGAGGATACTATTAAATATTTGGATAATATTCTAAGAAATCCTAATAGGTTTATTGTTAATGAAGAGGAAATAGTGAAGGTAGAACTTGCTAGAAGAATAACAGTAGAAAGTATTAGACATTTATCTAAACATACTAACTATATACAAAAGATTGAGGATAATGGTGACGTTAAACCTTCTAAGATACTTAATATTCAAAAAGATGAAAGTTATGATACTTATGAAAATAGACTTATTTATACTTTGATTGAGAATATGCGTAATTTTTTAGAACTAAAGAAGAAAAGTTTAGTAACATCTGCTAGTCTAAAAGATGTTAAGAAGGCTAAATACAGTGCTAAGAGTATGGTTGGTAAAGAGCAAGTCTTTTTAGAAATGAATTATACATCAAGTTTAATGGATAAAAAAGAACCTAAAGGTGAGTTTCCTTTAAGTGATAGATTACAAAGACTGGATGATGATATTACTATGCTTACTAATACAGATGTATATAGAACATTAAAAAAATTGCATGTTGCTAGAGTTATACCTCCGATTAAAAAGACAAATGTAATTCTTAAGAATACAAATTTCCAATATGCTATGAAATTGTGGGATTATTTACAGAATCATGTAGCTAATGATACTAAAGTAGTTAAGAGTAATCGTAAGTATGAGGAAAGTGGTGTTTTAAAAGAATATATGGATAATACTTTCTTATTAGATTTTCTAGCTATGGATACTTTATCAGAAATAGATAGTAAAGAAAAAGAGATGGAAGTTATTGAAGAAATAACAGATAATTTACTTCAGAGAATAGTAGAACTTAATGTAGATATGCCTCTTACTACTTTAAAAGAAAAAATAGGTGATAAGATAGCTATAATTAAATATCGTAAAGAAGCTAGTTTAGGTGAGATACAAAATACTTTTTCTAAGGCTATTAAGGATTATTTAGAGGTAATAGAAAATTTGAAGTTAGGGTGATAAAATGAAAATACTTTTTAAGATAATTAAGGCAATTATTACTGTTTTTCTATTAGTTGTATTATCTTTAGTTATATTTCAGAAAGTAACTAAGAACAAACTGGTGGTAGGTAATATATATGTATTTCAAGTCGTATCTGAAAGTATGATACCTGATTATAAAATAGGTGATATAGTAGTAGTTAAGAAAGTTAATCCTGAAGATTTAAAAATAGGTGATGATGTAACTTATTTAGGAAGAGAAAGTAATTTAGCAGGATTAACTATTACACATAGAATAATATCATTAAGAAAAGATAATAATGAATATTATTTTACTACTAAGGGTACTGCTAATGCGATAGAAGATCCTGAAATAACAAGTAATGATATTTACGGTAAGGTTATTTATAAAACTATGCTATTTAGTTTTGTTGGTAGACTTATGACCAATATTGTGATTTATTATTTATTGTTTGTATCTGTGGGAGTAGGTTTTGCTTATGAAGTCATTACGGCATTTTTTATAAAGGATGATAATGATGAAGAAGAAAAAGAAAATAAAGATTAAGTTATCTAGAATAGTTTTTTTAATTGTTTTGGTAGCTGCAAATACGTTTGCTTGGTTTATATATGCTACCAAAGTTGATAGTAATATTTCTGTACATGTTAGGGCTTGGAATGTAGTGTTTCAGGCTGGTGATAATGAGGTAATTAATACTATTAATATAAATGTTGGTGACATTTATCCTGGTATGAATGATTATTCTTATGAGGTTGAAGCATATAACTATAGTGAAGTTGCTGCTGATTTGCATTATTCTATATTGGAAGCTAGAATACTTAATGATAGGTATGTTACTGTTGAGGGTAGAACTGAATATAATGAGCAAATTCAAGCTACTGATTTAACTAGTGAAGAATTAGAGGAACAATTATTAGAAGATTATCCTTTTGTTATTTCTTTTGCTACTTCAAATGATACATTATCTATGGAAAACGGTTATGAAACTTGTACTTTATCAGTAATTTGGCCATACGAAAATAACCAAGATGAGTTAGACACATATTGGGGAATACAAGCAAATAATTATAAAGAAAGCTATCCTAGTAATTCTAGCATAGCTATTAAGATTAAAATTATTATTACTCAAAGCTCAGAAGGTAATGGAGGACATAGTAGTGATCCTTCTAGTAGTTCTAGCAGTCCTAGCAGTTCAAGTAATTCAGATTAATTATTCTGAACTTGAACTAGGACTTGGATCGGGTTCTGGGTTTTCATTAGAACTAGAACTAGCTGGAGGATTACTCGCTATTTGTACAAAACTGATGTTTACTTTAACGCTGGCTATTCCATTTCTACTTTCATCGGCGTCATCGTAATTATCTAATGTTTCTCCGGTCCCATCTTTCCATTCAATATAGAAACGATATGTATTTGTTCTGTTTTGCTCATTCGTGGGATGCACATTGGTAATTACTGTGCTATTTGTAAATGAAACAATGGAATCATTGTTTTTTTTGTATCCCGTAAATACTAAATCTGATACAGTATTATTGTCTCCTTGAGATAATGTTATTGTTTCATTGAAGGCGACATCAACATTAGTAGAATCAATTACAATATCAAAATATCCCGTACTAGTTGGAGCAATAACACCACTAGCAATATTAGCATTAGCATCAATTACAGGAGTAATGGTATTGGAAAAGTTATTGTTACTTAATACATCTTGGTTATTAACTAAGAAGGACCAGCGGGCTATGGTAAAATTTTTTACGGCATCAGCGCTTGATACATATTTAGCGTATGTATCTTGAATCATATCGATTAGAAAAATTAATGAAATTAAGGCTATGATGATTCTAAAGCGGCGATTTTCTACTAATTGACTCACACTATCCCTCCTTTACTATATATAATAATTTTATCAAAAAAGTAATTGTAGTGTATTAATTTATATGATTAAAATTTTATTTTACAAATAATTGACAATTACTTTTAAAAAAAATATTAAAAAATAGTAATTTTTATATTGCATTTTTTGACAAAATAGTTTATTATATATTTATATGATAGGGTATCATATTTGTTCTGTGGTGATGGTTTATGGCTAGTGAAGTTATTGTTACTGCTGATAAGGTTAAAAATCGTAAAAAGCGTAGTAAGATTGTTCGAAAAGCCTTATTTATTTTGCTAATATTTTTAATAATTTTGTACATTATTTTAGATATTATATATAGTGAGGGACGATTTACTGTAACTTTGGATTCTAATAGAACTTTAGAAAGTGGGTTAGCAATATTTGATAGTCTAAATAATTCACATGGTAAAAGAAAACTTGAGGCTACACCAATTAAGTTTATGGATAATATTTCTTATAAATGGTTACCGGCAAATGTTGATTCGGAAGCAGATGGTTCTCATAATGGACAAAATTATATAGCTTATAGTTTTTATGTAGAGAATCAAGGTAGTAGAGTAATTAATTATCACTATGAAGTTGTCGTAGATGATATAATTAAGAATGTAGATAATGCTATTAGGATAAGAATTTATCGTAATGGTGAGTATACTACTTATGCTAAACGAGATACGATGTTTGATACAATTGAAAAAAATACTGTTCCGTTTAAAGAAATAAAAGAATCTGAAGGCACAATTATTTTGGAAAAGATAAGCGATTTTAAGCCTGATGATTTAGACAGGTATACTGTTTTGGTTTGGCTTGAGGGCGATGACCCGGATTGTACAGACGCCCTTTTGGGTGGAGAAATTAAAATGCATATGGTAATTACAGAAGAGCATATAGAACAAGGTTAGGAGTGATAAATAAAATGAAAAATAATAAGAAAGAAGAAAGAAGAAGAAAAAAATTTAGAACGTTAATATTGTTACTATTTTTAACAATTATTATGTTTGGTACATCAACTTATGCATGGTTTACTGCAAACCAATTAGTTACAATTAATAGTTTGAATGTACACGTAGAATCTACTGGTGGTATCCAGATCTCTACAAATGCTAGTAGTTGGAAATCAGTTATAACTACTACTGATATAGAGGCTGGTTATCATTATTCTTTAGGAAATGATCAGTATTTAAATGCAGTTAATCAGGTTCCAGCTGATTTGACTGCTGTATCTACAGATTGCGTTCCTAATATGACTGGTGACTTTCAAGGAAAACTTAATATGTATGCTCCAATTATAGCTACTGATGCTGGTGGTGCATATACTTTAGCTACTGAGCTTACTAGGGAAGTTGGCGGAACTGATGGTGCTGCTAATACTACTACTGGTAAATTCATAGTATTTGATATATTTTTGAGATTAGATTCACAACGTACAGTTTATTTAACTGCTGATTCAGATGTTGTGTTGAAATCTACTGAAACAGAAGAAAGAGGACTTAAAAATTCTGCTCGTGCTGCATTCGTATATTTAGGAAACATGGTTTCTTCTACAGAACCTGCTACATTAGCTGGTATGAATAGTCCATTAGCATCAAATGGTGTAATTCTATGGGAACCAAATTATGATACACATACTGCTACTGTTGTAACTTCAGTGGCTCCAGAATATGGTGTTACATTAACATCTGATGGTGGTACAAATACATATCAAGCTGTTACATATCGTGGTGTTAATCAAGAAATTAGTACTCCACAAAGTTTGATTGGTACAGTTAATTCTTCACATCCAACTGTAGGTACATCTAATGGAACTACACAAATGAGTCCTGATATTCAAACAAAAGCAGGAAATGGAACTCTTAATGTATTTAAAGCTAATATGCCTGCTGGTGTTTCTAAGTATAGAGTATATTTGTGGATAGAAGGACAAGATATTGACTGTGAAAACGGTGCAACTGGTTCTAATATAACATTTAATATTAAATTGACTACTACAGGACCTTCATCTAGTGCTGCTGCATCAAGCTCTGGTGCTTAATAGATAAATTAGAAGATATGAAATATATCTTCTTTTTTTGTGTCCATGCTTTATTTTTACGACAAAATATGTTAAAATTAATAATAGGAGAGTAGGATTAAGATGCAGTTAAAAGAATGGATTTACAAACATAGAATAATTCTTATTTTAGCAGTTATATTTACTGTTCTTTTGACGTGGAATTTTATGCATTCTTTTAGTGAAACTGTTACTGATACTGGATGGGATGGGGTAGTAGCTACTGAGTTTTCTCAAGGTAATGGTAGTGAAGAAAATCCTTATATTATTTCTTCTGCCTCTGAATATGGTTATTTTAAAGAGTTACTTGAGAGCGAGGACGCATCTTTATATTTAGATAAATATTATCAAATAACTAATAGTTTTAATTATGGTGATCATAATATATCTATTAATAATACATTACCATTTACTGGTACTATTGATGGTATGGGACATACTATTTATAGCGCTGTTACTAGTAATTCTTTATTTAATGAAATGTCAGGAGCTAATATTCTAAATATTAAATATGGTTCTTTAAATATAAATGGGGGATCATCTTTTGGTGTTATAGCTAATAGTATTACTAATAGTAAGTTATCTTATGTTATCTTGGAAGGTAGTGTTAATACTTCATCTTCAGATCTTATATCTGGTATTGCTTCTAGCATTGATAATTCCGAATTAGATAAAGTGGTTATTAATATTGATTCAGGGGATTCTAATTTTGTTTCTATTACAAATAATATAAGTGAATCTACTATCTCTAGCGTCCTTGTTAGATATGGTTATATGCATTTACCAGAAAATAGTGGATACGAAGTTGATGAATTTACTGTAAATGATGGTAATATTACTTTCTATAGTTTAGATAAATATGTTGGAGATGATTATAAAGTAACTTTAAGTGATAATAGTTTCTCTATTTCTTCAAATAAAGAAGAAAAGAAGGAAACTGTTTCAGAAGAACCAAAACGAGAAATGTCTGCTAAAGGCTCTATGAGAAGTAATGCTATAGCATTACATGATTCTGGTATAGTTAGTGCTGATCATGCTATTTATATTAATGATTTGGCTAGTGATTATAACTATTACATAGGACGTAATTATACTGAGATTACTAATACTAATGGTACTATACCAACAGGTGTTAATCAAAATCTATATACTAATTCTAATTTAGCTACTTTGTATATTAGATATAGTAGTGCTGATATTAATGATAGTACTACTTATGGTTCTGTTAGTGTTTCTGAGGATATTAGAGATTATTACTATTATAAAAGATATCCTGTAGTTAATGGTTATATTACTTTTGATTTAATAGATAATCCTTGGGCTAATAGGCCTAATGATAGAGCATTTAATGGTTGGGTAACTGATTATACAGGAGCTACTATTAGTTTAGATGTGGACACTTATGTTAGAAGTGTTAAAATACCTGTATCTGATATATCTAATCCTATTTCAATTACATTCTATTCTAGTTGGACTATTGCTTCTGTTGTTACTAGTACAAACTTTAATAATTTAAAGAGTGTTGGTATGAATGCTCTTTCTACTGGATATGGAGATTTAACTATTTATCATGTCACTGCTAGGGTTAATAATAATAATAGTTATCCTAATAATAACAATTTATATGATTTAAATGGTAATCATATAACTCCTGGTAGTACATGTAGAACAGGTGGTGGATGTAATTATTTAACTCCAAATACTAATAATACATATAGTTCTAATACAGCTTATTATTTAGTAACTCCTAATGGTAATAATACTGCTACTGTAGAAAGAGTATATCCGCAACAAAGAGCTATTTCTTATTATGATGGTGGTAGTGCTGCTGGATACTTTATTAGAGTTAATAGTGGAACAGAAAATATATATTCATCTACTGGTGTTAAACAAGCTAGTTGTAGTGGGACATGTTATAAATTGCTTCAATATAGTGATGGAAATATCACCAGTGGTACTACTTATTATTATTTAACAACAAGAGATACTAATATTTTTGCTCCTAGTAGTACTAATACTATAACTGTTAATAGTAGTTTAACTTCTAGTAAACCGATGACAGTTACTGGTATTCATAATGGAGTTGATAATAGTACAAACCGTACACTCAGAATTACTTCTGACTGGTCAATTGCTGCTGATATTAGAATAGAATTTATTCGTTTTTATGTTAGTGATTCTTCTACTAGTGTTGATGAATTTGATGCTAGTTCTGGTTATGAAATAGTTGGTAATTTTTATAATGTTAAATTGGGTAGAGGATTAAAAAGAAATGGTAGTAATTTAACAGCAAATGGTTTTGTTGGAGGATCAGCTAGTGCAGTTACTTCTCTTTCAGCTTATAGTTTAATTGTTGAATCTGGATTTTATCAAAATGGTAGTGCTGTTGGTTATGGTGGTTCTGCTGTTACTCATAGAGTTTTGGCTAATGTAACTTTAGGTAGTGATTATGATAGGATAGATAATAACAATAACAATTTGATAGTTTATTATTGTTATGCAGGATCTTGGGCTTCCAATCTATATAATAGTTCATCTAGTTCCAATACTTATGATACACCTTCTGCTTATTCAATTGTTAAGAGTGGATCTTTTGGTACAAATAAGGCTGATTATGCGGCTGGTATCTATGTAGGGGGTCGTGCTAGAGGTACACATTATTCTTTACGTGAAGTTTTAGTAGAAGGCGGATATATTTATAACTTAATTGGTGGACCAGCTTCTGATGATGGTAGAGCTTCTAAAAATGATATTGTTATTAATGTTAAGGGTGGAGAAATTGATTTAGTATTTGGTGGAGCTGGTGCTACTGATACAGTTGGTAATAAAATACTTAATATTACTGGTGGTACTATCAATTATGCTGTTGTAGGAGGATCTAATGCTGCTGAATATAGTCAGAACACAACTAATCCTAATGGTAAAATCGATGGTGATACTTTAATATATGTAGGTGGTAATGTTACTGTAGGTACTAAGAATGATACGTTATTTACAATAGCATCTGGTGATGTATATGGTGCAGGTAATGGACGTGTTCATGAACCTACTGTTGGTGCTGTTAATAATGCTAATGTTATCATAGGGCCTACTGCTACGATTAATGGTAGTGTGTATGGTGGAGGTAATAATGGTGCTGTAGGTGGTAATACTACAGGAGCTTCATCTGGTGGATCTGGGGGAGTTGCAAGTAGTGGAGTATACGAAGATGGTACATCTGACAATAGTATTCGTTATTTTGGCCCAAATCCTGATAACTATATTCAATTTAATGGCGAACTTTATCGAATAATTGGATTATTTAATAATGTAAGTACTCAGAGTGGTGCTAAAGATTTAGTACGTATTGTTAAGAACACGTCTTTAGGTAACCGTGCTTGGGGCGACTCTAATATGACTACTGTAGCTACTAATACATCTACAGAAACAACTAGTGGTTATTTCTCTAATAATACTTATAATTACACTAACTATTATAAAAACTATTATAATTTCTATGTAAAAAATGATAATACTAAATCTAATATGTATAATTATTTAAATACTACTTATTATAATGGTTTAAATAATACTTATAAAAACTATATAGAAGAAGTAACTTGGGGACTAGGAGCTACCGCTTCAGTTAATCAAAGTGCTAGTACTTTCTATACAACAGAAAGGGGCAATGGTGTTGTTAATTATTTAACAGGAGTAAATCAGACAAGTAATGGAAATTCTTCTTATAGTTCTTCATTTAAAGTTGGTTTGTTTTATCCGTCAGACTATGGATTTGCTAATAATGATAGTACTTGTTTAAGTAGTAATCTTGGTTCATATTCGTCAAGTTGTCGTACTAATAACTGGATGAATGCTATGAGTAATGCTTGGACAATGACTCCTTCAACTAATGTAACTAGTGTTACAAGAAGTTATCAAGTTAGCCAGAGCGGTAACTGGTTTAATGGTTATACTTATACAATGAATAGATATTATCATGTAAGTAATCGTAGTTTTGTTATTGGTACTAATGGTCTTGAACTTAAAGATATTTATTATACTGGTAATGATAATGATGCAAATAATTACTATAACACGGGTGCTGTATATCCTTCTTTCTACTTGAAAGAAGATGTAACAATAGTATCTGGTACTGGAACATCAAGTGATCCTTATATAATTGGAGCATCTGAGGATTTATTAACAGATATTATTAATGAATTAGCACATCCTAGTGAAACACCAGAACCACAGGTTATAACTCATGATGAAAGTGAATATATGGCTCGTACACATATTCAAGTATTAGGTGGTACAATTTCTGGCTCTGTATATGGTGCTGGTAATAAAAATGGCTCTGGTAATAACAACAATGATAGACTTGCTTTAGCTAAAGTAACTATCGATATGTCAGGAGGAACAGTTTCACAATCTATATATGGTGGTGCTAACTATGAAGGTACTGTATATGGAGATGTATTTATTAATGTTACTGATGGTACTGTTTCTGGCTCTGTATATGGTGGCGGAAAAGGTGGAAAAGATAGTGAAACTGATGGTACATATGTAACAGATAATGTTAATGTAACTATTGGTTCAAATAATACTTCTAATTTACGTATTACAGGAAATGTATATGGTGGATCAGCTTTTGGTACAGTTAATGCAGACTCGAATACTGCTACTGATTCATCTTATGCTACTAATGTTACTGTTAATGCTGGTACAATAACTGGTAGTGTATTTGGTGGAGGACAAGGTAATGCATCTTATACACCAGTTGTGGCTGGTAATATTAATGTAACTATTAATGGTGGTAATATTACTAATGTATTTGGTGGTAACGATCAAGCTGGTAGTCATACAAAGAGTAATATAGTGAGATTAAATGGGGGAACTATTGGTAGTGTATATGGTGGAGGTAATAGATCTAGTGTTACTAATACTCATGTATACCAAGATGGTGCTACTGTTACGGGTAATATATTTGGTGGTTCTAATACTTTGGGGGCTGTTAATACTACCGATGTTAGAATTAGACACGGTAGTGTAGGTAATGTGTATGGTGGAAATAATGAAGGTGGTACTTGTGGTGTAACTACTGTTTTAGTAGAAGGTAATGCTACAATAACATCTAGTGTATATGGTGGAGGTAATCAAGTAAATACCACTACTACAAACGTTACATTAAATTCTGCTGGTGCTACTATTCCTAATGTATATGGTGGTGGTAATGCCGCTAGTGTAGGAACTGCTAACGTTATTCAAGGTGGAGTTACAGTGACTAATTTATTTGGTGGTTCAAATTCTAGTGGTACTGTTACAGAAAGTCACATTACTTGTAATTCTGGAACTAGTACAAATATATATGGTGGTAATAATGCTGGTGGTAATACATTAGATACATATATCGTATTTAATGGTGGAACTGCTACTACTATATATGGTGGGGGTAATAATGCTAATAGTGATGAATCTAATATTACTATTAATAATGGTACTATTGGTACCATATTTGGTGGAGGAAACAATGCTGGTTTAACAACATCAAATATTCATATGGTTACTGGTAATGTAACTACAATATATGGTGGTTCTAATAACACTGGTAATGTTCCTACTACAAACATTCTAATTGATAATACATCTTCTACTGTTTCAGATATATATGGTGGAGGAAATAGGGCTACAGTTGGAACTACTAATGTGACTGTTACTACTGGAACATTTGGAAATATATATGGTGGAGGAAATTTAGCTCAAGTTAATGGAAATACTAGGGTAGATATCAATGGTGGAACTATTAACACAAATATATATGGTGGAGGTAACTTTGGTGTAGTTAAAGGCTCATCAATAGTTACTATTACTAATGCTACTATTTTAGGTAGTGCTTATGCTGGTGGTAATGGTAGTAGTGCTACATTAGAAGGTAATACAACTATTACTATAGATGGTAATACTATAATAGGTAGTTCTAATTCGGTATCACCTACAAGCGGTTGTATTTTTGGGGGAGGTAATCAAGCAGTTACTGGTACAGAGGCTAATAATAATTCAACAAGTACAGTTAATATTGTGGGTGGACACATTTATGGAAATGTTTATGGTGGAGCTAATACATCAAAAATATATGGTAATACAGTTGTTAATATTGGACAAAGTGCTTATACTTCACAAAGTTTAACAAAAACAGATATTCATATTCATGGACATATCTTTGGTGGTGGTGAGGCTAATGCTAGTGGATCTGAGATATATGACTGGTCATATATTAGTGTTACTGAAGGCGTTAACATTACAATAGATGCTGATACTTATAATAATTTCTTAATAGATGGATCATTTTATGGTGGTGGTAATGCATCAAGTGCTTCAGGTGATAGTTATCTAATTATAAGAAATTATGGCGAACAAGGAGAACCTAAAGATAATATCTCTATTCAGCGTGTTACCTATGCTACAATTGATAACTCTAGCATATTATTAAGGGGAGCTGTCGACAGAGCAAATGAATGGTCTAATGAACTATTTGCTATTAGTAGGGTAGAAAACTTAAAACTTAAGAACAATTCAGAATTGTATTTAGTTCGTGGTGGTAACTTACTAGAAGAATTCGAAAGTTTAGACTCTGATGGTGATCCTGCAGAAGTAGAAATAGATACAGAACATAATACAGTTACTAAAACAGTAGATAATCGTATATATATGTATGAAGGAAGAAACTTAAATATTTCTCATGACCAGCAAGTAACAACTTATGGTGAAGTACATGGAATGACTTTCTTGGGAATATTTAATTTTGATAATAATGGTCATGTTCATTCTGGTATATATGATAGTCAATATGATGCTGGTGATACACTTCCTTGGGAAGGCACATTTAGTAGAGGTAGCTATGTATTAGGAGCTCACGTTAATAATCATGATATAGAAGTTGATGGGTTCTATAGTAACTTTATGAATGAAGATACACAAATTAATGAAGTAAAATATATAGAGCCTACTCCAACAAGTGCAAGATATTATATGTGGTATATTGGTGAGAATGTTATTGAATATAATGTTAACTTAACGGCATCAAAATATTCTACTTTGGGTGCTTTGGAAGTACCATTCTTGGATTTCTCTGCTCCAAATACATCATTCCAAATAATTGGTTTTGATAGTAGTGAGATAGCTTCTGGTATTAGTTTAGTTAATAAAAATACTATTCCTAGAATAGCTCCTAATGTAAATGACGCTAATACTAAATTTGGACTTGCAATTGAAGCTTCTAATACAGGTTGGTTAACAACAGGTAGAACAACATTTTATACTAGGGAACCAGGTTATGAAGGAGTAACTTACTATGAAGGTGAAAACTCTGATGTAGCTCCAACATTACTGTTTTACTTGTATCACTCAAAGAATATCACTTTGACACAAGATTTGGGTACAGTAAGAATTAGTGTTATGGCTATTACAAAAATTAATGCTATATCCAATCAAGTAAGAAGATTAGTTATAAATGTTAATATGTCAACAATAATGGCACAAACTTTAGAGTATGAAGGGGCAATGACACCTGGTGATAAATATGATTTATTTACATCGACTTCTACTAATATAACTACAAAAAGTAAATTAAGTACATATTTTGCTCTTTATCAATCTGGTCAGAATATATATCAAACTGGATATCATAGAGCATTAGTATCATCTTATGTTTTACCGCTTGGTACTAAAATTACGATGTTAGACTTTGTAAATGGTGTTCCTGAGTATTATTATCATGTTATAACGGCTGCTGATGTTTCGGCTGCACAAGCAGAATATTATCTGGAAGGAGAATGCTCTTATAATTTATCGATGTTTACGAAGATGGGCAGTAGGAGTAATAATAGCAATTATTCTGATGCAGCAAAAAATGCTATCTATTATAATGGAACAGATAGTAATGAAGAATTTATCTTTATCGTAGATTTTGGTGATACCAATATATCTAGTAATCAACTTAGTAATTCATTACTTATTGAAATGAGAGATGGTAATGATGAGACTATTATTAGTGTTATGGGTCAGCAACATGCTCAACTTGTATATAACTTATATTATGGACTAGATTCAACAATAGCTGCTTCAATTGATGAAGATTTGAATCCGTTATATATTGGATATAATGATACATTTGAGATGTCTATTGATTATTCAGCTTCAACATTAAGCGGTATTACTATTACAGATACTCAATATTTTGATAATAAATTGGGTGTTCAAATATATATTAAGGATGAAAATGATAATATTGTATCTGGTACTAACTTAACTGGTGCTTACTTTGACTTAAATGGTGTAAGGTATTATCCTGATATTTCTGGATATACACATATAAAATTAGCTGATAAAGTTGGTAATACCAAGAAATGGGTAATATTTAATACAGAGAATGCCAATATAGCTACAGGAGATTATACTTTTGTATTTGAATTCTTTGCTTCTCCAGATGGAATATACTTCAGTAGTGGTACACCCGTAGTGGAAGAAGTTGACATTTCAATAATTAATACTACGTATGGACTTAATCCACAATTAGATGAAAATAGTGTAATATTTAGCGGTGAAGGTAATACTAAAGATTTAACGTTTAATATTGCATATACATCACTATTAACTAATCCTAATATTAGATTAAGTATGTATCGTAGAAAGTATGATACAGTATATGATACTAATTATGAATCAGTAGATTTAGCAGATTATCTTAATATTAATTTACAAGCTACTAGTAATGAAAATGAGTATTTGATAATAAGTGAGCCACTGGCAAATAATCCAATAACTTATGATATGTATGATGAGTTATTAACTGGTACTTATAAATTATCATTTAGATTATATGATGGCAATACACTAATTGGTGAAGTTGTCCGATATATTATAATAAAGTGAGGTAATTATGGAAGGAAATATTAAAGAAGTTTCTAATCAAGAATTAATTGAACTATATCGATTAATAATAAGTCATCAAGAATACTTAGATGGTGAATTAAAAAAGACGGAGGAAGAAGAAAAGCATGATTGATGAGATTAATGGGAAATATGAAAATTTTAAGAATGTATTAGATGTCTTACCAGTGAATACTAAATATAATCGTAAGAGAAAAAGAGAATATATTCTTGAAGAAATAGAGAATGATAATAAAAGATTAGAAACAGTAAAAAAAGAAATAGAATCAAGAATTCATAAATTTAGCACTTATCATGAGAATCAAAATATTTCTAAATTAGAGAGTGATTTAGAAAAATGTAATATCTTAAATGAATGGAATAGTTATAATAATTCTTATGAAAAGATGCATTTAGATTATTACTTATATCAATTACATCGATATTATAAAGAAGATTTAGTTAGTGTTAATACTTGTATTAAAACTATTATTGATTCATTTAAAAAAGTAGATATTAATTTAACTAGTAATGATTTTAACTTTAATAATTATGTATCTATTTATATGGACAAAGTACTTGGTGGTGCTAATGATTTGGAACTTAGAACTTTATTTGAAGAAATATATTGGAAAAATCCTGATATTATTCCTACTATTGAAATTAATTTTAAAAGTATATATTTGAAGTATGAAAAAAAGATTAATAAATATTATGAAGAAAGACATAATGAATTTTTAAAAAAACATACTGATAAAGAGTTATCTGAAAAGAGAGTTAAGCTTAGTAATGATATTGTCAAATTAAAGGGAATGGATACTTATTTAAATTTATCTAAGTTTATTAATGGAGAGTATGCTTTAAATAGTTTTAA
>JAEEGL012361687.1_pt1 | contig 28004 bp, 24 predicted proteins | sample 9134231 | NCBI WGS metagenome assembly JAEEGL01 (sample SAMN16246548, study PRJNA631951) | gut metagenome | biome: gut microbiome; feature: rumen; material: fiber-attached | host: Bos | place: Iran: Karaj | collected 2018-10
ATTTAAAATGGCAAGAATTAAAGGCGGAATGAACGCTAAAAAGAAACATAACAGAGTTTTAAAGATGGCAAAGGGATACCGTGGAGCTCGCTCTAAGCAGTATCGTATTGCTAAACAGTCCGTTATGAGAGCATTAAAGAGCTCTTATGCCGGAAGAAAAGAAAGAAAGAGACAGTATCGTCAGCTTTGGATTGCACGTATCAATGCAGCTGCAAGATTAAACGGTCTTTCTTATTCTAAATTTATGTATGGCTTAAAGTTAGCTAATGTTGATTTGAACCGTAAGGTATTAGCTGATATGGCTGTAAATGATGCAGAAGGATTTAAGGATTTAGCTGATCTTGCAAAGAGCAAAATCGCTTAATATTTCTTGAAGATTTTATCCCTTAGGTAGTGATACCTAAGGGATTTTTGTGTATAATAAAGAAGATTGTTGGAGTGGTGCAAAAGTATTATGGCTGATAAGAATAACGTTGTAAAATTTCATAAAGATTTTCACATCAATATAGCGTTTGTAATCTTTTTTATTATCTTTATTTATATTTTATTTCATGTATTTACCTATATAACAACTGAAAATGTAACGATTTATGAAGTAAATCAAGGTACGATTACGTCCAAAGACAGTTACAAAGCCTTAGCGATTCGGCAGGAAGAAATATACTACTCAGAGGAAGAAGGAAATGTATATTATTTTGCTCCCAATAAGTCCAGAGTCGGCGCTAAGACACTTGTTTATGCAATAGATAAAAGCGGTACTATTATTAATAGTTTAAAAAATGCAGACAGATCAAGCGTGAATGTCTCAGATATGGATCTTTCGGATTTGGAGTATTCTTTACAGACTTTTGTAAATGATTACGATTCCAGTAATTTTTATAAGACCTATTCCTTTAAATTGAATCTTTCCGATGATTTACAACAGTTATTTGATGAAAGCATTCTTGCGTCTAATGAAGCGGATATTCAAAATGCTCTTCAAAACGGTACTTATTTTACCTATTGCGCACCAAAAACCGGTTTGGTTGTATACCAAACGGATGGTTATGAATCCGTTACCTTAGACAGTTTTTCTTCTGATATGTTCGATTCTGCAAATGTTTCAGCAGATAATCTTCGAACAAACGAAAGTGTGTTAGGTGGCGAATCGGTATTTAAACTGATAACATCCGATAATTGGAATTTGGTTATGCCGATTGAAAATGATATGGTTGAAACTCTTGCCAATGATTCGGCAATTGAAATAGAGTTCAACGAAGACAATGCCGTAACCTGGTGCACTTATAGCATAGTAGAACGGGCCGGTGTTCATTACTTAATATTGTCTTTGGATGATTCTATGGAGCGGTATGCAGATCAACGGTTTATCAGTATCAATTTAAAACTTGATGAAAAAAACGGTCTTAAAATTCCCAATAGTGCTATTGTAAATAAGACATTTTTCACTGTCCCGAAAAAGTTCTTCACTCGAGGGGAAGATTCTTCAAATTATGGCCTATTAATTAAAAACGGATCCAATACGGAATTCAAAAAAACTACCATATATTATGAAGATGAAGATTATTATTATATAGATTCCGAAAGCGTTTCAGAAGGCGATACATGCCTTATGGTGAACTCTGCCGAAACATACTCCGTAGGAGCGGAAACCGGTGTTTTACAAGGAGTTTATAACGTAAATAAAGGCTATACGGTGTTTAAAATTATAGATATTATTTATCAAAACAATGACTATACAATTGTAAGAGCCGGTACGGATTACGGTTTATCTCTATATGACAGAATTGTTCTGCAAGGTGATAAAGTGAGCGAAAACGAGATTTTATAGCGTTATAAGGAGCATATATGTTAAAAGAAAATCTTGAACGAGTAGAAAATAATATACAAATAGCTTGTAAAAAGTCCGGAAGGAGTCGGGATGAAGTTACTCTAATTTCCGTAAGTAAAACAAAGCCCATAGAGATGCTTCAGGAAGCTTATGATTTAGGTGTACGTGTATTTGGAGAGAATAAAGTCCAGGAATTGGAACAGAAGATTCCTGCCTTTGAAAATGATGTGTCCTGGCATATGATCGGACATCTTCAGCGTAACAAAGTGAAATATATTGTTGGAAAAGTAGCTTTGATCCACAGCGTAGACTCTTTTCGCCTTGCACAAGAAATTCAAAAGGAATCAGAAAAGAAAAACGTTGTGTCCGATATCTTAATTGAGGTAAATGTTGCTGAAGAAGAATCAAAGTTTGGTGTACGTACAGATGAAGTGGAAGATCTGGTTACGGCTGTTTCAAAATTACCAAATGTTAGAATTCGTGGACTTATGACAATAGCACCATATGTTGTGGATTCTGAAGAAAATCGATGGATTTTCCGCAAAATAAAGGATTTATCTGTTGACATAAACAGGAAAAACATTGATAATGTATGTATGGATATTCTGTCAATGGGAATGACAGGAGATTATGCTGTAGCGATTGAAGAAGGTGCTACATTGGTACGTGTTGGTACCGGCATCTTTGGAGAAAGAAATTATACATAATTAAGGAGAGAACCATGGGTGTATTTGATAAAATGTTATCAGCCATGAAATTAGGTGACGAAGATTACGAAGATGATTATGACGATGAATATGAAGATGACGATGAAGAAGTAGAAGAGCGCAAATCTATTTTCAAACGCTCGGATGATGATAATGAAAAAAAGACTTCTTCAGCTTCTATTTCCAGATTTACGACTATGAGAGGTGGAAAGAAGAATAATTCCAGCAGCATGGAAGTTTGCGTGATCAAACCGACATCATTTGAAGATGCGAGAGAGATTGCTGAAACCTTATTAGCGGATCGTACCGTTATTCTTAACATGGAAGGCTTAGATTTAGCGTTAGCTCAACGCTTAATTGATTTTATATCCGGAGCATGCTATGCAATTGATGGAAATCTTCAAAAAGTATCGAACTATATTTTTATTATTACACCCGCTAACGTAGATATTTCCGGTGATTTGCAAGAGCTTATGAGTGCTTTTGATTTCTCCGGTATCCAGACCGGATTTTAAATGATTATAATTTATAATCTTCGAATTGATAAATAAAGAAGTAAGCCTCCGATTTTTCCTTGGAGGCTTTTTCTATAGGAGGACTGAAAATGCATAGAATTTTGCCTGTAAATTACGAAAATAAATTTTGCTATAATATTATATTTAACAGTTCCTTCGATAATTTGTACAAAAGTATAATTGAAATTAAACCGAACACATACGACAAAATATGCATTGTTACCGATGATAATATCAAAAATATACATCTGGATACTGTACTTAGAGAGATAAGTGATAAATTTAATCATGTTATAACACACATTATACCAAATGGCGAAAATCACAAGAATCTTTCTGAGATAGAGAAATTATATAAAGATTTAATTGACAACAATTTTACTCGTAAGGATTTATTAATAGCACTTGGTGGTGGTGTTATAGGTGACATGACAGGATTCTGTGCTTCTACCTATTTAAGGGGAATTGATTTTGTTCAAATACCTACTACTTTATTATCACAAGTGGATAGCAGTATTGGCGGAAAAACCGGTGTCGACTTTATGGGCTACAAAAACATGATTGGTGCATTTTATATGCCAAAATTGGTTTATATCAATACTTCTGTATTAAAAACACTTTCTCCTGACCAATTTGCCTGTGGAATGGGAGAGGTTATTAAATACGGTTGTATTTGGGATTCTTCTTTTTATTCTTATTTAAAGAATAACTGTGAACAGATTCAATCTATGGACGACAACATTCTGGAGAATATGATTTATACCTGTTGCGATATTAAGCGTCAAGTTGTGGAAATAGATCCCCATGAACATAATCTCAGATCGATTTTAAATTTCGGGCATACCATAGGCCATGCAATTGAAAAAATGTCTGATTTCAAGCTCTTTCATGGCCAGTGTGTTGCTATAGGCATGGTTTCGGCGATGTATCTGTCTGTTAAAAAAGAATGGATTCAACCGGAGTATCTTGAAGATTTAAAAGAAACACTTCTTCGATATAATCTTCCGATTCAAGTCTCAGATATGAATGCGGAAGCTGTGCTAAAAGCCTCTAAATCCGACAAAAAAGCAGAAAAGCAAAGAATTAAGTTTATTGTTTTGAAAGAAATCGGAAAAGCTGCAGATTACTATGATTTTAGTGATGAGGATTTGTTGGATGCAATCAATTATGTAATAAAGGACTAATATATTATGATTCAAAAAATAAAACATTATATTTATGCAATAATAATTACGGTTATATTGGTAATTTTTGATCAATTTACGAAATATTTAGCTGTTGCAAATTTAGCCGGAAACGATGGATTCGTTTTAATTAAAGGTGTTTTGGAGTTTCAATACCTTGAAAACACAGGCGCTGCCTTCAGTATATTGGAAGGTAAAATGTTTGTATTTTACATTGTAACAATAATCATTGGCGGATTGGTTATATACTTTATGTTACACATGCCCAAACATGGAAGATTTTTAATTTTATTCTATAGTTTTTCTGTTTTATTGGCCGGTGCTTTAGGTAATCTTATTGACCGTATAATGAACCATTACGTGATTGATTTTATTTATTTTTCCCTGATTCATTTTCCCGTATTTAATGTTGCTGATATCTATGTGACTTGTTCTGTGTTTTTTGTAATGATTATGATTTTGTTCTATTATACCGATGAAGAATTAAAGCAGGTTCTATAAAGGATAACAAATGGAAGATTTTCAGATTGAAATAGATGAAGATAACAATCGAATAGACGCAGTCTTAGCTGAAAGATATCCGGATTTATCCCGTAGTCATTTTCAAAAATTGATAAAAGAAGGTAAAATCCTTGTAAATGGTGATAAAGTAAAACCCAGCTATAAGTGCTGCGTTGACGATTCTGTTACACTTTATGATTTTGAACCAAAACCGGTGGAAATCGTTGCAGAAGACATTCCTCTGGATATTTTATATGAAGATTCCGATATTTTGGTGGTAAATAAGCCGAAAGACATGGTGGTTCATCCCGGAAACGGTCATTTGTCCGGAACACTGGTAAATGCCATTATGTTTCATTGTAAAGAGGATTTATCCGGAATCAACGGCGAAATTCGACCAGGAATCGTGCATCGTATCGATAAAGACACAACAGGAAGCCTAGTTATTTGCAAAAACGACAAATCACATATTTTTTTAGCTGATAAAATGAAGGATCATGATATTGATCGCATTTATTTGGGTATTGTAAAAGGCAACCATATTTTAGAAAAAGGAATCGTTGACGAACCCATCGGACGAGATCCGAAAAATCGCATTAAAATGGCGGTAAATCATAAAAATGGAAAGCCTGCATGCACTCATTATGTAAAGCTATGCGAAAACGACGGTTATGCACTTATGGCTTTTCGATTGGAAACAGGACGGACTCATCAGATTCGTGTACATATGGCGCATTTGGGTTATCCGCTTTTGGGGGATGAAGTATACGGACCTAAACAATCAAAGTTTAAACTACAAGGTCAATGCTTGCACGCGTATAAACTGGGATTTGAACACCCTTCTTCTAAAGAATACAAGGCATTTTATGCGCCGATCCCGGAGTATTTTTCTCATTTATTGGACGTGTTACATTTAGAATTTGACTTAAATGAGTTGGAAACGCTTATTTAAACGAATCTATAAATACAAAATAAGGACCGGTTCTTAAAGAACTAGTCCTTATTTTTGTTATAATCCACGGCATTTGCGGCAGTTCGTTTGTGTTCGTCTTCAATGGCTGCATAATAATCAATAGTGGTATTGATGTTTTCATGTCCCAAAACGTCTGCCACTAAACGAATATCCCCTGTTTCTCGGTATAAAGCGGTTCCATAGGTGGAACGAAGCTTATGAGGGGTAATCTTCTTTGTTGGGACAGCCATTTTAGCGTATTTTTTAACCAGATTTTCAATAGCATCCACACTGATGCGTTTTCCTTGTCTGGAATAGAAGAGTGCTTTTTCGTGATTTTCCATGGGAGTAATCAAAGCACGCTCATATTTTATATAATCTTCCAATGCTTCGTGAACAGCATCACCAAAGTACAAAACGTCCTGACCACCACCTTTTCGAACGATGGTTAGTGAGTTGGCTCGTAAGTCAACATCGTTTAGATCTAAGCCGTTGCATTCAGAAACACGAATTCCGGTATTTAACATTAAAGTTAGAATGGCCAAGTCACGTTTTTGGGTTTTTAAACATAATTTCTTTTGACGTTCTGACATCTGTGCATTTCCGGATTGTATACAATCTAAAACCGCCTGAACCTCATAAGAATTCATTCGAACGATGTTTTTATCCTTTTTTAGCCTTGGCAAAGGCACTAAAATCATAGGATTTTCCTGAATATTCTTACGTGCGTAATGATATTGATACATACCACGTAAAGGCGCCATTTTACGGGCAATGGCTTTTTTGCCGTTTTCGTGAAAATTGTCATTGTCAACATTTAATTCCAAATACCGTTGATATTCAATAATATCTTCGGAGGATAACTGATCTAAGACCATTAAAGGCAGTTTTTTAAACTCAACATCCTTGTATATAGGGTTTTTATCCTGTATGAACTTAAAAAACGTAATTAAGTCATAACTGTAAGAAATTAATGTAGATGTTTGTGTGGTAACTTCCTTGGAGTAAATATAATCAACGGACCAGGAAGGCATCTGTGCAAGAAGCTCACGTAAACGAAGGGTTTGGTTTTTCTTTTTGTTTTTATAGAACTCCGAATCTTTTCCCATTGAAAACCTCAAACAGTACAGTAATACAACTAAAAATACAAATCAAAGCGAAATCAACATATTGTTGGCTTATATAAACATTATACTATATACCCACTCTTTTGTCCACTATTTATCGGAAAAACAGATATTTATCCGATAAATAAGCTTTACAAGATACTCCTATTCTTCATCAGATTTACAGAGTAAATTATCAAATAATGGAATCTATAAAAGAAAAAGGAACCGCGAGCTGCAGTTCCTTTTGGCCTAAATGTTAGGTCGGATTTACTAATCATCTGAATGATTAGCTTAGGGTCATAACCCCCGTCTTGGTGTGTGTGCCTGCATTTTGTTTTAATTCATCACAGGCAGTTTTGAATATGTTTCCAAATTCCAAAGAATGATTCTTCCGAGCCACCTTCATTAATGAAGATGCGCTGTGAGAAAAATCTTGGGAATCGGAAAGATGAAAAACAGCTGAAACTCTCAAATAATCTTCCATTTCGTCACCTCCATGGTTCATAAGTGAAAAGTTCCTCGGTACATCCTTCGTACCTTAACTAGATATTATCATGATTTCGTATACAAATCAAGAGAAAAATACAATATATAGTGGTTATTTTAAAAATACAACACCAATACTAGAAAAACCACGCTTATGCGTGGTTTAATCTAAAATGTATTTATATATGATTTCTGCAACACCGCTATGATCATTGTTGTTTACCGTAATGTAATCCGCTACCTTCTTGGCATCGGGATGTGCGTTTGCCATTGCGCAGCCAATTCCGGCCATTTCAATCATGGGAATATCGTTCCTCTCATCTCCCACAGCCACAACATCTTTTAATGCAACGCCTAAATAGTTCGCTAAATATATCATGGCATTTCCTTTTGAAGAATGAATGTCAGTAAATTCCAAATACTTGGGATCCGAGAAAAAACATCCGACTTCTTTTGATAATTCACTTTTTATAAAACTTTTTCTATAAGCCTCTAAACCAATGTTTGTGGTAAAATTAATGGAAATTACTTTTGGATAGATTTTGTTTTCCAAATCATCCCATTTTTTTATGAAATGTACAGGTTCTCCAACAATTTCATTGTATTTTTTTAAATCCACGGTTTCTTTTGTGGTTATGATACCTTTAGTATCATAGGTATGCCCGTACAGCCCTTTCTCATTTAAATCCTTTAAAATACGTACAACCGTCTCCTTTGGCAATCCGTTTTCGTGAATTAAGGACTGCTCTTCCATGTCATAAATAGCATTCCCTTGAAAGTTGATTAAATAACAGTTTTTGCGATTGATGCCGATTTCTTCAGCGATTCGAAAGGAACTGGCAAAGCTTCTGCCAGTTACTATTGATATGTAGGCACCGGCTTCTAAAGCTTTTTGAATAGCTTCTATGTTTTCTTTTGGGATGCTTTTGTCATCCCGAAGAAGTGTTCCGTCTAAATCGAAACATAATAATTTGTTCATGATTCTTCCTCTATGGCAAGTCTTGGAATAAAAGCACGACCTACATATTTATCCGTACCTTTTCCGTCACTTTTTATCGCCTCTTTGATAAAGGTATCCTGGGCACCAAGGATTTCCTTGCCTCGTTTATCTATTCTTACATATTCTCCGTTTTTCGTCAGATAATACGCTTTCAAATTATCCTTTAATTGAATATCTAAAATGTGCTTTGCTTTTGCTTTTGCACTTTCCTCTTCCACCGGGAAAATAATCTCTACTCGTCGATCCAGGTTTCTAGGCATCCAATCTGCAGAGCCCATATAGATTTCTTCCCTGTCATCGTTATAAAAGTAAAAGATACGGCTGTGCTCTAAGAAATTACCTACAATTGAGCAAACGGTAATATTCTCACTGACCCCCGGAATTCCTACCTTTAGACAACATATACCGCGAATAATTAATTGGATTTTAACTCCGCAGGCTGATGCCTCGTAAAGTTTCGCAATTATTTTTTCATCACAAAGGGAATTCATCTTTGCTATGATTCGAGCTTCTTTTCCTTTTTTTGCGTGGGATATTTCCCGATCGATCAGGTCATAAAACTTTGTACGAAGCCAAATAGGTGCTACCACCAGCTTGTTCCAGACCGCAGGCTCGGAATAGCCGGACAACATGTTAAATACTGCTGTTGCATCCTCACCAAAAGGCTCGGAACAGGTAAAAATACCACAGTCCGTGTAAATCTTTGCAGTGGAATCGTTATAGTTTCCTGTTCCTAAGTGAACATATCGTTTAATGCCGTCTTCTTCTCTTCTAACAACCAAAGCTATTTTGCAATGGGTTTTTAATCCAACCAAGCCATATATTACATGACAACCCGCTTTTTCCAACCGTCTCGCCCAGTTAATGTTATTTTCCTCATCAAAACGGGCTTTCAATTCCACCAAAACCGTTACCTGTTTGCCCATCTCGGCCGCTTTGGCCAATGCAGCAATAATAGGTGAATTACCGCTGACACGATAAAGAGTCTGCTTAATAGCCAATACATCTTTGTCTACGGAAGCTTGCTGAATAAAGTCCACCACCGGCTGGAAACTTTCATAAGGATGATGCAAAAAGATATCGCCTTTTTTTATGGCATCAAAAATACTTTGCTCTTCTTGAATCTGCTTAACAGATATCGGTGTATAAGGTTTAATCCGTAGGTGATTAAAACCTTCAATGCCATAAAGTTTCATTAAAAAGGTAAAATCGATGGGACCGTTGATTTTGTATACTGCATCTTTAGATACGGATAAGTTTTCTTTTAAAAAATCCAAAACACGTTTGTCGGTTTTTGCTTCAACTTCCAAACGGATGACTTCGCCCCACTGTCGCATTTTAAGAGACTTTTGAATCTCCTTTAACAAATCCGCAGCATCATCTTCGTCAATGGATAAATCCGCGTTACGCATGATACGATAAGGATAGGCGCAAATCACATTATAGTTTAAGAACAGCTTTGAAAGATTCTTTTCAATAATCTGCTCCAATAGAATAAAGGTTTCGATATCGTCATCCGTAGGTAAAGATACTAAACGTGGCAAACCTGCAGGTACCTGAACCGTAATAAATTCATAATCCTCGGATTCGATATGTTCACCTAATAGTTTAGAATTCTGCTTTGGTGTAACCAACCCCGCAATATTTAAGGACTTATTGGCAATCAAAGGGAATGGTCTGGATGCATCTACCGCCAAGGGAGTCAGTACCGGATAGACTTCGTCCATAAAATATCGATCCACGTAATCACTTTGCTCTTTGGTAAGTTTTTCATATTTTTCAATGATTTCAATACCATTTTGCTTTAAAAGAGGTAACAAAGACCGATTATAGGTGTTGCACTGACTATCCATAAACTCTTTTGTTACGGTAGAAATTGCAGACAACTGCTCCAAAGGATTCATACCGGCTAAATCTTTTTTGGTATAATTTGCATTCGCCATATCTTTTAAGGAAGCCACGCGGACCATAAAGAATTCATCCAAATTAGATGCGGTAATGGCCAAAAATTTCATTCGCTCCAAAATAGGCAGGCTTTTATCCTTTGCTTCGTTTAAAATACGCTCATTAAACTTTAACCAGCTTAACTCACGATTAACGTAATACTCTTCCCTGTCAAAATTCATTCTAATCCCCCTAATACTCTTCTATCGCTTCTTTTCGTGAATCTTTGGTCGAATGGCAAAGACTTCTTCGAAAAACTCGGCTTTTGTATCAAATAATCCTTTTTCTAATGCAATGGAATACTTGGATTCCAAGGAAATCAATAAAGTACTGTCTTTTAATCTAATGCTAATATTTGAAAACTTTTGCTTATGACTGCGATCCAATGCATTGGAAACACGTAAAATAGCAAGAAATTTCAAGTATTTCATATATTCTTCCGGAGTAAAATCGCTTGCTATTTCTTCATATGAGTATTCATTTCCTCGATTGGTGGATACCACTGAAGCGATTAACAACCGTTCTTTATGGCTTAATCCTAAAATCTCAGATGACATTATAATGGTATAGGAACACTCATTTGCGGAAGAAATACTGATGTATTTACCACAGTCATGTAAAATACAAATTACACGCATTAATAAGCGGTCTCTGTCCGTCAGTTTGTGCTCTTTTTTTACGGTATCAAAGATTTCCATAGAGATGGCTTCTAATGCCGTTAAATGAGGCAAATAACTGTCATAACGTTTTGCCATTGCCCAGGATGCGGATAAAATATCGGCATCGAAATCGTGTGTGGCTGATAAAATCTTATTATTATAAGCAAAGTTATAGGCAATTCCTTCGGAAACTGAAACTCCCGGGATCATAATCTGCTCGGTTTTTATGATGTCGATTAGGTTCTGATACAAAAGAATAAAAGGCATCAGCATTTCGTCTTCCGATTCAAACTCAAAACTTTCGGAAATAACAGAATAGATTTGTTTTTTCTTTAGCTTATTTATAACCGTAGCGTAATCTTCTTTGGATATTACATGATCCTTTGTCTTAGTCGGAAGTTTATTTGCCACATTATGAATCTGGTCATTAATCAAAACCAAGTACTTTAGCTTCGTATTTTTTAGGTAAATATTTGTAAATGTAGACAATTCCTTTTTGATGATTTCAGAAATCAGGGAATTGGCATCCTTTTTGTCTTTTAATCTTGTTAAGTGATCGCGGATGGTAATCGCACCCAGCAAAATATGCTCCGTGGTAACGATACTGCCTCTTTCAAATAAGGTAATCTGAATACTGGAACCGCCGATATCCACTACCAACGCAGACTCGGATACAATCTTATCAAAATTTTGTGTGGAGGCTAAGGCCAGATAAGAAAAGAAACGCTGTTCCGAGTTGGATAACAGAGTTACCTTAATGTTTACATGCAATTGAATTTGATCTAGAATCACACGAATATTTCCTGCATTTCCAAAGACATAACCGCCATACACTTCATACTGGTTACATTTGTATGTTTTAATGGTCTGTTTCATATCCTTTAAGGTAGAAAGCAGTTTTCCTAGGGTTTCATTGGATATGCTGCCACGCTCGGAGATATCTTTTGATATGTCGCACCAGGTACGAAGACAATCAATCTCCTTAATCCCTTTGTTTTTGGAAACTTCGAATACTTTTAATATGATTTCATAAGATCCAATATAAATTGATGCAAATAGTTTCATAGCTTATGATTCCTTCCCCAAAAGATAATCAATCAACTGCTTTGCTGCTCTTCCGGTATACCCACCATGAGACAATTCCCATTTATTGGCTTCATATAACAAGGTCTCTTCATCCATATCCAAATGATAACGGTCTTTTAAGTGTCGAACAATGTTGAAATATTCATTTTTATTTGGAGCTCCGTAATATATGGCAACACCAAATCGGTTATACAGTGAGAGTTTTTCCTGAACCGTGTCGTTTTTATGAATATCATCCGTATCCAATTTATCCTGATAGGACTCACGGATTAAATGTCTTCGATTGGAAGTTGCATAGATAAGAATATTATCCGGTTTCTTCTCGATTCCTCCCTCAATAACAGCCTTCAAGTACTTATATTCCGTTTCAAATTCTTCAAAAGATAAATCATCCATATAAATAATAAAGCGATAATTTCGATTTTTGATTTGAGAGATTACCGCGTTTAAATCCTTAAACTGATGTTTATAGATTTCAATTATACGTAATCCCTTATCATAGAACTCGTTTATGCATGCTTTAATACTTGATGATTTACCGGTGCCGGCATCGCCGTACAAAAGAACGTTATTCGCAGGTTTTTTATTTATAAAGGCCAACGTATTCTCAATCAGACGATTCTTTTGATCTTCATAACCTATCAAATCCGAAAACATGACATGAGAAATCTTTGATATGGGCTGTATTGTCCCGGTTTCATCAACTCGAAAGGCTTTATGTAATCCAAAAGAGCCTACCCCGTAGTTTTTGTAAAACTCTGCCACTTCTTTCTGAAAATCATCAACCGTATCTGCAGACTCCAATGCAACACATAAATCCAGAATACAGTCTCGAATTCGATGATTAAACACTCTTCCGTCACTGTTTTTATCTTCAAATCTTGTAATATGAGAAAGATTAATGTGAAAAATATCTTCAAATAAAGAAAAATCAAAGGAAAAAAGATCTTTAAATATCTTAAAATCTTCTTTTGCCAGCTCTGAAACGCTTCCTCCTTCATCGCCTTTGATTTCACATCCTAAACTGTAAGCGTTTTCTTTGGAAACAAGGATGTAGGTTAAATAACAGTGCCATAGATTCCCATAAAATCCATGGGCAGAAGAAATCTCAATCAAACCGTTTAAACAAGAGAAAAATAAATCACGATCCTGAGATAAATCTTCGCCGTTTAATGCCTTTTCAATATATACGGTAAACTGATAGGCCAACCCCTCTTTTGGAAAGCGATATAGTATTAATGCATCCGTTTTCATAAGCCCCCCTAATAATTGCCTAATATTTTAAGTGAAGATGTCTCCTCTTTTAGTCCGATGAGCGCATTTACAACAGCTTCATCTTTTAGATTTCCATTAAAATCAATAAAGAATCGATATTCCCATTGCTTATCTTTTATGGGTCTGGATTCAATTTTGGTCATATTTAATCCATTAAAAATAAAATGTGACAAAATATGGTACAAACTACCTTCTTCATGAGGAATCTCAAAAGAAATTGATACCTTTTTCGCACTGTTTAAATAGGATTTTTTTTGAGAAACCACAATAAATCTGGTTACATTGTTTTTTTCATCCTGAATGTTTTCTTCTATTACATCCAAATCATAGATTTCGGCATTGATTTTACCAGCAATGGCAGCTACGGATTTATCCTGTTCTTCTTTCACTTTCTTTGCAGCCATGGCTGTGTTTTGTAATGCTTCGGCAGTGATATAGTTATAATTGGTCAAATACTTGTCACACTGTAAAATAGCCTGGGGATGGGAATATACTTTTTTAATATCGGAAAACTTTGCACCTTTTATTCCCAACAGACAATGATTGATGGGAATCTCTTGTTCTCCGATAATAGCAACATCATATTCCGTAAGCAAATCATAATTTTGATAAACCGCACCGGCTGTTGAATTTTCAATAGGTAACACCGCAAAGTCTGCTCGATTCTCTTTCAAAGCCTCCATGGCGTCTCTCCAAGAATCCACATTAAAATAATCCTTTAAATCGCCGCCAAAGAATCGATTCATTGCCTCCTGAGAATAGGCACCTTTGACACCCTGATAGACAATTCTTGACTTTGAGAAATCAAATGAATCACAAGATTCAAAGCCTAAATCAAAGGTTTGATTGCTTTTGCTTAGAAGATGATACTGCTTTTTTCGACTGGTGGACATAATGAGTTCAAAAAGTTCTTTAATCCCCTGCTTTTCAAAGTCATCTTTTGCATAGGAAGTAAGGGTAGCAATTTTAGATGCCTCCCTTTCTTTGTCCAAGACCGGTTTATGATTGGCGATTTTGTATTCAGCTACTTCTGTAGTAAGTTCCATACGCTTTTTGTACAAATCAATCATTTGCCCGTCGATTTCATCAATTTCTTTCCGAATATCAAGTAAATCTTTCATTTTTCTAATCCAATACATCAAATATAGACAATTGTGCTGACTGAGGAAGTCCGTGAATAATTCCCAGTTCCTTCATTTTATCAATGGCGGTTTGAGGAATTTTACCTCTGGATTTAATTTCATCAATGGAGGTAAACTGCTTTTGAGATGCAGCTATTTGCAAGGTCTCAGCAGCCGAATCTCCCAAACCTTCCAAGGTATTGAAGGGTGGAATCAACTTTCCGTCTTCTATTTTAAAGTATCTTGCGTCGGATTTATAGAGATCCATTGGTAAAAACTCAAATCCTCGACAATACATTTCGTGTACCAACCGAAGATCTCGGTACAAGTCTTTTTCCGTAGCGGACAGTTTTGCTCCGGAATCTTCTTTATCATTGATTTCTTTTAATGCTGCCTCGCAGGTGGCTTTTCCCTGACACATTTTTGAATAGTCAAAAGCGGTGGCACGAATGGAGAAAAATGCCGCATAGTACTGTAAAGGATAGTTGATTTTACAGTAAGCCACACGCCAGGCCATCATAACATATGCCGCAGCATGCGCTTTCGGAAACATGTATTTAATCTTTTCGCAGGACCAGATATACCAATCCGGAACGCCATGCTCTTCCATGTCTTTTTTCCACTGTGGCCATTTGTCCGCTTTACCCTTGGCAACCATACCTTTTCGTACGGCTTCCATGATTTTAAAGGATTCTTCGGAATCCAATCCCATGTGAATGAGATAAGTCATAATATCATCACGGGTACAAATTGCGGTGGAAATAGTGGCTTTTCCTTCTTCAATCAAAGTCTGCGCATTGCCCAACCAAACATCGGTACCGTGAGCCAAACCTGCAATACGAATTAAATCCGTAAATTCCTTTGGCTTTGCATCTTCCAGCATGCCCATAGCAAAATCCGTACCAAACTCAGGAATACCCAAAGTACCTTTGTCGCATTTCCAGAGTTCTGCCCCGTCTTGCAAGTGAAGGGCACTTGTATTTTGAAAGAGGCTCATAACATCTTTATCATCCAAGGGAATCTTTGTGGCATCTATTCCGATTAAATCTTCCAATCGACGAATCATGGTAGGATCGTCGTGTCCGAGAATATCAAGTTTTAACAGGTTCTCGTCAATGGAATGATAATCAAAATGTGTGGTTATAATGTCTGTTTCCGTATCATTTGCAGGATGTTGTATGGGGGTAAAAGAATAAATATCCTCACCTACAGGTAAAACGATAATTCCTCCCGGATGCTGTCCGGTAGTTCTTCGAACGCCTACACAACCGGCTATAATACGTTCAAGTTCCGCACGACGTTTATGAATACCACGCTCTTCAAAATAGTTTTTCCCTAAACCGTAGGCAGTTTTATCCGCCAATGTACCCACGGTTCCGGCTTTAAAGGTTTGACCTTCTCCAAAGATAACTTCCGTATATTTATGAGCTTTATTTTGATATTCACCGGAAAAATTCAAATCGATATCCGGCTCTTTATTTCCCTTAAATCCAAGAAAGGTTTCAAAGGGGATATCAAAACCTTCTTTATTCAGTTTTTCGCCGCATTTCGGACATATAGCATCCGGCATATCCACTCCGGCGCGTCCCGAATACTGTTTTACTTCTTCAGAATCGAAATCCACGTAATGACATTTGGGGCAAATGTAATGAGGACTTAGTGGATTTACTTCCGTGATTCCGGCCATGGTTGCGGCAAAAGAGGAACCTACTGAACCTCGTGAACCAACTAAATAACCGTCTTCATTGGATTTCCAAACCAGTTTTTGGGCGATAATATACATTACCGCATAACCGTTGGAAATGATGGAGTTTAACTCTCGTTCCAAGCGTTTTTCCACAATATCTGGAAGAGTTTCACCGTAGATTTCATGTGCTTTACGATAGCATATCTCTCTTAATTCCGTATCGGAATTCTCGATTACCGGAGGAGCTTTATCCGGACGGGTAGGCTTAATATAATCACACATATCCGCAATAAGATTAGGATTTTTAATCACTACTTCTTCTGCTTTTTCCTGTCCCAAATACGAAAACTCGGAAAGCATTTCTTCTGTGGTATGTAAAAACAAAGGAGCTTGCTGATCAGCATCCTTAAATCCTTTGCCGGCCATAATAATAGCTCTGTATATGGAATCCTCCGGATTTAAAAAATGAACGTCACAGGTTGCAACTACAGGTTTATGTAGTTCTTCTCCTAATGCTACGATTTTTCTGTTGATCTCATTTAGATCTTCTTCGGAATCAATACCGTATTTCCCTTCCCGAAGCATAAAAGCGTTGTTGCCGTTTGGTTGAATTTCAAAATAGTCGTAAAAGGAAGCAATTCTTACAATCTCTTCCGGTGATTTTCCGAGTAAAATGGCCTGATATAACTCACCCTGTTCGCATGCAGATCCGATCAAAAGTCCTTCTCTGTTTTCTTCAATAAGGCTTTTTGCCATTTTAGGAGAACCGTTAAAATACTCAAGATGAGAAATTGATACCAATTTATACAGATTTATTCGTCCGATATCGTTTTTTGCAAGTAAAATCACATGATTCGGATGAGTCTTTGCAATTCTTTCTTTTGTCATTTTACCGGCTTCGTTTAAGTCCTCCAGATTAAAGATGTTTTGATCACGAAGACGTTTAATCAGTTTTTCAAAAATATGGGCAGTACATTCCGCATCGTTTACAGCTCGATGATGGTTTTCCAATACCACATTCAGTTTTTTTGCAACAATATTCAATTTGTATCGCTTTAATTCCGGCAATAAAAACTGAGACAATGCCACAGTGTCCAAATAAGTAAAATCCCAAATAATCGAGAGTTTTTCGCACCAGGCTTTAATTACTCCCGTATCAAAATCCGCATTATGAGCAACAAGAACACTATCACCGCAGAATTCTTTAAACTTAGGCAAAACTTCATTGACAGGTAAGGCGTCACGCAGCATTTCGTCCGTAATACCCGTAAGTTGAATGATTTCATATGTTAATGGTTCATATGGATTAATAAATTCGGAGAATCGTTCTGTTATAACTCCGTTTTCAAATTTAACGGCACCGATTTCTATGATCTTACATTTGCTGGAGTTTAATCCTGTGGTTTCCAAATCAAATACAACATAGGAATCCGTAAGGCTTTGATTGTTGGAGTTGGTAACGATGTCTTTGGAATCATCAACCAAATACCCTTCGCATCCGTATAAAATTTTAAAATCCGGATGTTTTCCCAAGGCTTTTGAATGAGCTGCGGCCGTAAATGACTGAACAACACCGTGATCCGTAATAGCCAATGCTTTGTGTCCGAATCTGACGGCCTGGTCTATGATATCGCATACATCGGAGACACCGTCGCTGTCACTCATTTTGGTATGACAATGAAGCTCCACTCTCTTTTCAGCGTGAAGATCCTCTCTTTTTATACGAAAATCCGGGATGGATTCAATGGTTCTGATTCGCGTTAATCCAATATCTTTGGAAAAACTATCGAATTGAACGTTTCCGGATACTTTTATAAAACTACCCGGAGACAATAATCCAAGCAGCTCATTTTTTTGAACTTGAGGCACGAAAATCTTTCCCGTCAGCGTATCGGTATAATCAGAAAAAGAAAACATTACAATAGCTTTTTCGTTCTTTACATCCCGACTGTCAACGTTAAGAATCTCGCCTTTTAAAACTACATCTCCAATACCGTCTAATACATCACACATCGGTGTTACGTCATCGATAATACTTTTGAATCCGTATAACAGATTTGGAACATTATCTTTTCGAAACGGACGAATCTTAGGACCTGTCATTTCTTCCGCTGCTTCAGACTTATCTTTACCGTCTTTTGAGGCTGCTTCAACGGCCTTTTCGCTCATTACGGCCTCCTCGGAATAAGAGCCTTCCTGCGTATTGATATTGGTAATAATATTTTCGATCATGCGATCGATTTTGGCATCCTGCTGTTTTTTATATTTAGAGGAACGCGCCTGTTTATAATCCAAATCAATCATTATGTTTTGATTGCAACGATCATGAAAAATTACGGAAAAGATATGTTCGATTTCTTCCGCCCTTGCGTGTGCAACAGCTGTATCTTCCAAGGAAATATGAATAATATTCTGATCGAATCTGTAATCCGCTTTTTTAACTATACTGTGATTGATACTGGAAATTCTGTTAATTTCTTCAAAAATACTGTCCTTATATATATCAAATAAGCTCTCCGGTGTATAAACATCGGAAAGCTGAAATGACTCGATAATGGTAATCTCCATTCCGGGAGAATTAAAGTATTCTTTTTTGATGGCATCTTCCAACTGCCAAATGGTTTTCTTTGGCACAAGAGAAGAAAAACATATATAAATGCGCATTTTATCCTGGGTCTTATTGGTACTTATGCGCAATATTTTAGCAGTCTTTAAGATTGGACTTAAAGACGAATTATCAATTTTTGAAAAGACTTCCAAAAAATCTTTTTCCATTATTGCTTCTCCCAGTGTAATAATTCATCTCTTAAGGCATTTAACAACTGATCTTCGGGAAGTTTTTTCACTACTTCGCCGTGTTTAATTAACAGCCCTTCGCCGATACCGCCCGCAATTCCGATATCAGCTTCTTTTGCCTCTCCGGGGCCGTTTACCACACATCCCATAACGGCAACTTTTACATCATCCAAATCAATTTCCGAAACCATTGCCTCTACCTTATTGGCCAATGAAATCAAATCAATCTGTGTACGTCCGCAGGTAGGACAAGAAACCACTTCGATACCACCCTTGCGAAGACCTAAGGTTTTTAAAACCGCCTTGGCGGTATATACTTCCTCAATGGGTGCACCGGTAAGAGATACACGTATGGTATCTCCAATACCCTGATGCAAAATCATGGCAAGACCTGCAGAGGATTTTATGGTTCCGCTCCGTAAAGTGCCGGACTCTGTAATCCCAACATGTAACGGATAGGTGGTTTGTAAGGAAATCAATTCATGCGCTTTCACACACATCATAACGTCGGAAGATTTGATGCTGATAACCAGATTATCATATCCCGAATTCTCGATAATCTTAACTTTATCCAGCGCGGATTCCACCAACCCTTCAGCTGTTACACCATCATATTTTTCCACCAATTCTTTTTCCAAAGAACCGCTGTTAACACCCACACGAATCGGTATGTTCTTCTCTTTGCAGGCATCCACAACAGCTTTGATACGATCAGTGGAACCAATATTTCCGGGATTGATACGAATCTTGTCGGCTCCGTTTTCAATGGCTGCCAAAGCCAAACGATAATCAAAGTGAATATCCGCAACCAAAGGAATATGAATCTGCTTTTTAATTTCGGATAAAGCCTTTGCAGCTTCCATGGTAGGAACGGCACATCGAATAATATCGCATCCTGCCTTTTCCAATTCCAGAATCTGTGAAACTGTTGCATTCACATCCTCTGTTTTTGTATTGGTCATGGATTGAATTAAAATAGGATTGTCACCACCGATTACTCGGTCTCCAATATGGATTTCTTTTGTCTTCATTCTCATATGATACCCCTATAGAAGTTTTGATATATCACTAATCATAACAACAATCATAAGCATCATCAATAATGCAAAACCCACAAAATTTACTCCCGCTTCCAGTCTTTGAGAAATTTTTTTGCGTGTGAGAGCCTCAATCAGATAAAACAAAAGTCTGCCGCCATCCAAGGCCGGAATGGGGATCAAATTCATTACACCCAAATTGGCGGAAAGTAAAATTGCAATGCTAATCATCTGCATTATGGTAACAAAAACTCCGTAATGAGAAGCCTCCGTATAGTTATCGCCAATGGTTTTAACAATACCCACCGGTCCTGACATATCGGAAATATTAAGCTTACCGGAAATAAGCATTTTTAATCCCTGCAAAGCTACATAAATCTGATAACGAATTTCATAAAATGAATACTCTATTGTGGTGATAACATTGCCTTTGGTGTTTCCTGAACTTTTTACAAACCCAAACATGTAACGGCCGGCTTCTTCGTTATACTCCGGTGTAATGGTGGTTTCGTAAGTTTTTCCGTCTCGCTCATACACCACTTCCAAAGTTTCTCCCGGATGGAAGAAATTGTAAACGGATATTTCGCTAAAGAAATGAACGTGAAATCCGTTAATGGAAACAATGGAATCTCCGGCTTCAAGCCCTGCTTCATAAGCAGGATACTCCGGGTTTACTTCATCAATGGTTGTGGAGTCATATCCTACGTTACCGATGAAAATTAAGGACAGTAAAAACGCCAAAATAAAGTTAAATAAAGGCCCTCCGAAAACAATCAATGCCTTTTGCCATAACTTTTTGTTGTTAAAGGCGCGTTCGTCCGTACTTTCCTCTTCTTCTCCTTCCATAACGCAACTGCCACCGAAGGGTAAAAGGTTTAAGCAAAACTTCGTCTCTTTTCCTTGAACAGAGAAAACTGTGGGTCCCAGACCTAAGGTAAATTCATTGACTTTTACGTCAAAGGCTTTTGCAAAAAGAAAATGACCCAATTCATGAAATATAATAATAAAACTAAAAATCAGTATGGCAACAATGATGCTCATTGGAAAATACTCCTGCTATAAAATCCTTTTAATATAATCGTAAGTCGCTTGTTCCGTAGATAAAATATCGTCCAAATTCGGAGATTTGATATAATCCAGTTCTGCCATGGCGCTTCCGATGATTTCCGGAATCTGTAAGAAAGAAATCTTTTTATCCAAAAACAATGAAACTGCCTTTTCGTTGGCTGCATTAAACACTGTTGGCATATTTCCGCCGGCATTCATTGCTTCAAATGCCAACTGAAGGCCGAAAAAGGTCTCAAAATCGGGTTTTAAGAACTCTAAGGTACCGATATCAAACAAATCCAGTTTCTCACCGCTTAAAGGCTGTCTGTAGGGATAATACAAGGCATAAAGAATGGGAAGTCTCATATCAGGCGTACCCATCTGTCCGATAATGGCTCCATCTTCAAACTCAACCGCACTGTGTAAAATACTTTGAGGATGCACCGTTACCTGAATTCGACTGATGGGTACATCAAAAAGCCAACGAGCCTCCATAACCTCAAGGCCCTTGTTAATCATGGTGGCGGAATCGATGGTAATCTTCTTTCCCATGGACCAGTTTGGATGCTTTAGAGCATCTTCCACTGTTACCTTTTCTAACTCTTCGTATGTTTTTCCACGGAAAGGACCACCGGAAGCCGTAAGTAAAATCTTTTCAACAGCTGCACCGTTGGAACCTTGCAGAGACTGGAAAATGGCGCTGTGTTCACTGTCTACCGGAAGAATTTTTACATTTTTTTCTTTTGCAAGAGGCATAATGATATGTCCGGCACAAACGAGGGTTTCTTTGTTGGCAAGAGCAATGTCTTTGCCTGCTTCAATGGCTGCTATGGTTGGTCGTATTCCAATCATACCAACAATGGCAGTAACCACAATATCCGCACTCTTTACAGTTGCCGCTTCAATCAAGCCATCCATTCCGAAAACAACTTTAATGGATTCGTCCTTCAAACGTCCCTTCAATTCTTCTGCGTCCTCTTTTTCGGATACACAGACAATTTCAGGATGATACTTTTTCGCCTGCGCCTCGATTAACGCAATATTTTTCCCACAACTTAAGGCGACTACATTTAAATCATTCTTTTCATCAACGATTGATAAGGTCTGTGTACCAATAGAACCGGTGGAACCTAAAATAGATATATTTTTCAAATTAAGCCTCCCAAATAAAAGATAATCGGTGCCGTAATAATCACACTGTCAAAGCGATCCAAAATACCGCCATGCCCCGGAATTAATCTTCCATAATCTTTAATATTATTGTTGCGCTTGATTGCTGATGCAGCCAAATCTCCTATCATGGAAATGAAAGCCCCCACACAGGCGCCTAAGCTTAATATAATGATTTCTCTTTGATCTATACCCATAGGAGCTCTAAACAAATACGTATACAAAAGTGTAAGGAGTCCGCTTCCCACAATTCCTCCGACAGCTCCTTCTATTGATTTTTTAGGGCTTAACACCGGAGCCATTTTGTGTTTTCCAAACAAAACACCAACACAATATGCACAGGTATCGCATCCCCAGGAGCAAAGGAAAATCAACCATACCAAATAGGCACCTTTTCCTTCCATCATTCTTGTCTGATAAATATAGGAAAGCATAACCGATACGTAAAACACGCCAAAATAAGACGCCATAAACTCTCTGATTTCATATTTTGGATAGCGAAATACGTAGAATCCCAACAATACGATTAAAAGTGCAATTAAAACAGGAAATTTAAGCCCATGTGGTAAGTAAGAAATGGTTCCGTAGTATAACGCTGTGGCAACATACCCTACATACCCCAATGAATGATTGTGGATCTTAAATACCCGATAAAACTCAAATAATCCGATTAAAGAAATAAATAAAGTGGAAACAAGCAAAACAGGTCCACCGGTAATAATTAATGCTAAAGCAAGTACTACTAAAACTATTCCCGATAATAATCTGGTTTTAAACATAAAAGACTCCTTTTACACTTTTCCGTATCTGCGATCGCGATTCATGTATGCATCTACGGCTTCTTTTAATTCCTTTTCATGGAAATCCGGCCATGGAACTTCCGTAAAATAAAACTCGGCATAGGCCAATTGCCACAACAAATAGTTTGATAAACGTTGCTCGCCGCTGGTACGAATCAATAAATCCGGGTCCGGAATATCTTTTGTATCCAAATAGGAGGATAAAACCTCTTCCGTAAGAGGCAAAGCTGCTTTATTTGATTTCACGTCTTCAACATAAGTATTAACGGCTCTTACGATTTCATCTCTGCTACCGTAATTTAAGGCAATTTGCATATTTAAACCGGAAAAATCTTTGGAATACTCTTCCAAATCTTTGATTTTTTCCTGCATGGAAGGCGTAAAAGCGGTTATATCGCCAATAATACGCACTCTCATGTTATTATCTTTGGCTAATTTCTTGCAGGTTTTCATATAGCTTTCCAGCAAATCCATTAAAGCGGAAACTTCGGAATCCGGTCTTTTCCAATTCTCCGTGGAAAAAGCATAAAAAGTGACATACTTAATGCCAAGATTATGAGCTGCTTTACATATGGGCTCTACATTTTTTGCACCCATCGTATGCCCATAGGTCCTTGGCATGCCCTTGCTTTTGGCCCATCTTCCGTTACCGTCTAATATAATGGCTACATGTTTTGGAACATCCGGCATGGTTCATCCTCCTGATAAAAAAAGAGTTTCGCAACTGCGAAACTCTTATGTTTTCTTAAACCGTCATGATTTCCTTGGATTTTGTTTCGATTGCTTCGTCAATCTTTGCAATGAAACTGTCTGTAAGCTTCTGAACTTCATTCTCCAACTCTTTGATCTCATCCTCGGAAACATCATCTTTCGAAAGCTTTTTAAAAGAATCGTTTGCGTCTCTGCGAATATTGCGGATGGCAACCTTCGCATTCTCACCACGTTTTTTTACATCTTTTGCCAATTCTTTACGACGATCCTCGGTAAGTTCCGGAAATACCAAACGAATAACTTTTCCATCGTTGGTAGGATTGATACCGATATCACTGGTTAAAATTGCTTTCTCGATTTCTTTTAACATGGATGGCTCCCAAGGAGCAATCTGAATCAGTCTTGGCTCCGGCACGGAAACATTTGCTACAGCCTGAATATTTGACGGTGCTCCGTAATAATCCACCATAACATTATCCAATACATGAGGATTTGCTCTTCCCGCACGAATGGTTGTATATTCATTGGCTAAAGATTCCAAAGACTTTGTCATCTTTTCGCTATATGGTAATAATCTCTCGTCCAAACGAATCCCTCCTAAACCGTAACTACAGTTCCGTTAAAATCACCGGATACTGCTTTTACAATACTATTTTCCTCTTGCAGTGCAAACACATAAAGAGGCATTTCATTTTCCATACACATAATGGATGCCGTAAGATCCATGACTTGTAACTTATTGGCAATGACATCGTCTATGGAAATCTTATCATAGCGTTTTGCATTCGGATTAACCTTTGGATCACTATCGTAAATGCCATCAACTGCCTTTGCCAGCAAAATATAATCTGCTTCAATTTCAATGGCGCGAAGCGTGGTACAGGTGTCGGTAGAAAAATATGGGTGTCCTGTACCGCCTGCGAAAAAGCAGACTTTCTTTTCAGCAAAACATTCATTTGCCAAGTCCTTAGAAAAAAGCTTTGTAAAAGAACCGCAAACAAACGGGGTCATGATTTCTGTCTTAAGTCCTACTGAGCGGAAAATTTCGGAAACATAAAGACAATTCATGACAGTTGCCAACATTCCGATTTGATCGGCTTTGGTGCGGTCTATGGTTTCTGAAGTTCTTCCACGCCAGAAATTACCGCCTCCGATAACAATTGCAACTTCATTTCCGGCATTGATAATGCTTTTAACCTGTTCTGCAACTTTTAAGCAGCTGGCTTCATCAAAGCCGGTTTTCTTTTCTCCGGCTAAAGCTTCACCGGATAATTTCAATAAGATACGACTCATAATAACTCCAACTTAGTTAAATACGGAAGCCACATCTACTTCAGCATAAGCCTGTGAACAGAAACCTTCAATAACAGCACCGTTGTTAATCTGAACGGAACGTGATTTGATATTACCCATAACAACAGCAGATGTATCTACTACTACAGGACCCTGAACATCAATATCACCCTTAACAGCACCTGCGATTACAGCGCTTGTAGCGGTAATATTTCCGACAACTACAGATCCAACACCAATCTTTACGGTGCCGGATGTAGCAACTTCACCTTCAATCTTAGCGTTATCAGCAAAGAATTCTGAAGAAACGCTGTTTCCCTTAACATTTCCTGTAATGGTTAACTTGCCGTTACATTTAACATTACCAACGATGGTTCCTTCAACATCGATAGAACCGGTGGATTCCAGATCACCTGTAATCTTCATTCCTTTGGTAATTACTGCATTTTCATCGGAAACAGAAGAAGCATCCATAGCATTGCTAACAATTGAAGCTGCTCTGTCTAATTCTAAGTTTGTATTTGTATCCATTTTAATTTCCTCCGTATATGATGGAATTTCTTCCTGTTTCGGCTTGCGAGAAGCTTCCTTGGCAAAATCTGCAGAAGATGTAACCTTTGGAGCAACTCCGGTCTCAGAATCTTCTACTTTCTTTGATGCTTTTTCCAATAATCCGTCTAATTTGGAAAGTTCGGAATTAACATCCACGTCCTGTTCGATGGTACTCATAACAGCATCCTCTACAGGCTCATCCTTAAAGCTTTCGCCACCGGGGATTAATTCATCCACAGCTTCGGAAAAATCTTCTTTAAATTCTTTAAAGAATCCCATTTATTATACCTCCATAAGTATATTTACATTAATTTGAAATCGATACATGTTGAATCAAATCCGTATCTTCGCTAACAGGAAGAATTAAGGCTCCGACCCCCTGCAATTGTTCGATTAATTTCGGTAATGCCTCAACTGTTGCATTTTTATTGTTTGCATCATGCAACAACACAACCGACGTCTTATATTTTACCACATCTTTCATGACATTTTCAACCAAATCATCGGATGTGTAAGCCTTTGTAGTAGCATCTCCACTTGCCACATTCCAATCTAAATATCGAATGTCGTTTTCGTTTAAATACTTGATATATTCGGTCATATCAACATTACTGATTTGATTACTGCTTCCACCGGGGAATCGATATAAATTGCACTCCACTCCGGTATCACTTTTAATCAAATCTCTGATACGGTTTAAATCATTGGTAAACGAATCCAACGAAGAATATATCTCGGAATAATTATGCGTATAAGAATGCATGGCAATGGTATGGCCATCTTCTACGATTCTCTTATACACGGCAAGAGAATGCTCGTCCTCTCGCCCTACCACAAAAAAAGTTGCTTTAACGTTGTAATCATCCAGAATATCCAGTATTTTATCGGAATTCTCACTGGGGCCGTCATCAAAAGTCAAATACACCTTTAATGTATCTCCGGCCTGGGCTAAATTATCTTCTGCCGTAGAAGCATAATTTGATATCGCCAAAGCGTCATTCTCACCATCCGACAAACTGGTTTCGGATACTTCCGTGCCGTATAACATGGTAGAAATATCATTTAATTGTTTCTGCAAAGTAATTACTTTGTATGTTAAAAAAGAAATCGCGGTAATCGATGCCAATATCCATATTGTAATAAAGGATACGATAAACGTTTTAATACGTTTTACTCGTTTTCTTCGTCTTCTCTGACGTTCGATATCTGCTGTATCCATAAAAAGACTCCTTTATATTCGTAAAAAGGCACTATATTTCTATAGTGCCTTTGGATGCAAATAATAAGTTTTTTTATTGTCCCATCTGTTTAGCAACTTCTTCAGCGAAATTCTCTTCTTTCTTTTCGAGACCTTCACCGGTTTCAAAACGAACCATTTCTGTAATCACAAGGTCTTTGTTAACAGATTCGAGATATTTACCTACGCTCTGTTTGCCGTCTTCTGCCTTAACATAAACCTGATCAAGTAAGCAGATATCTTTGTACTGCTTGTTGATACGTCCGGTTAAAAGGTTTGTAAAGATCTTGTTTTCAAAAATGCTTGCTTCGTTCTCATGAGCAATGGTAACAAGAGCAGCCTTTGCTTCGTCTGAAAGGAAATTTGGAAGATAGTTCATATTGGACTTCTTCTCTTCGTAGATAGCTACGTCTTCAGCGTTCCAAACACCTGCAACTGCCTTATCAAGCAAATCACCAAGAATTGGCTTAGGAAGTGAGAAAGGATCGCTTAAAGCGTTCTGACGAACGATTTCTTCAATCTTAACCTTCTCATCAGCTGAGATATCAGATTCAGAGATGTACTGTGGGTTCATAGCTGCAATCTGCATAGCGATGTTTGCAAGAGCTTCCTTAGAAGCGTCATCGTTAGCGTTCTTAGCTGAAACCAAAACACCAATCTTACCACCGCCGTGAACGTAAGAAACAACAGCATCGCCTGTTACCTTCTTAAAACGACGGATAGTTAAGTTTTCACCAATCTTAGCAACTTTAGCGGTAAGTGCTTCCTGAACGGTCATGGAAGAATCTTCGTTCCAAGATTCAGCCATAAAGCTTTCCATATTGTCAGATGAAGTATTTAATGCCTGTACTGCTACTGCATGTACATAAGACTTAAACTCATCATTCTTAGCAACGAAGTCTGTCTCAGAGTTAACTTCAACGATTGCAGCGTTATTTCCTTCAACGCATACATCGCAAAGTCCTTCAGCAGCAATACGTCCTGCCTTCTTAACAGCCTTTGCTGCACCACTCTTCTGCAAGTATTCAACAGCAGCGTCCATATTGCCGTCTGTTTCGTTTAACGCCTTTTTGCAGTCCATCATACCTGCGCCTGTAAGTTCACGTAATTCTTTTACCATAGCAGCTGTAATAGCCATGTTTATTTCCTCCCTAAATATATGAATTATTAATTATTCTTCAACAGCATCAAGTTCAGCGTCAGCAGCAGCGCTTTCTGCTTCAACGTCTAAAGCTTCTGCTCCCTGGTTAGCTTCGATAACAGCGTCAGCCATCTTAGCTACGATAAGCTTAACGGCACGGATAGCG
>JAEEGL012390191.1_pt1 | contig 28004 bp, 25 predicted proteins | sample 9134231 | NCBI WGS metagenome assembly JAEEGL01 (sample SAMN16246548, study PRJNA631951) | gut metagenome | biome: gut microbiome; feature: rumen; material: fiber-attached | host: Bos | place: Iran: Karaj | collected 2018-10
CGTCGTAAAAAACAAATTCCTCTGCCCCTTCTCTCTGGCTTATAGATTTTTCGAATGTCTTGTTTTCTTTCCAGTATTTTAAAACTTCTTCTTCCTGCTTAGGGAAGTCAACTTTTGGATCAACGGGTTTGTAACTCATTATTAAGTGTCCTTATAGATATTATAAATTAATCAATTATGACACAAAATGAGATTTTATTCCATATCATGTTATTTTGTGGTATAATAAATGCATTAGCCATAAAAAAATTGACATTTCTGCAACCTTTCTTTATCATCCGTTGTCTAACATAATGCAGACTCTACTAGGAGCTAATTTTATATTATGAAAACTACAATCAAAGAAATTCCTATCTTTTTTGCATCAGATGATAATTATGTGCCACTTCTGGCAACAGCAATTAAATCACTTCTTACAAACGCATCAAAAGAATACACTTATAAGATTTATGTTCTTACAACAAACATGAGTCAAGACAAACGAGAAAAGATTGCAGAAATGGCAACTTCAAATTCTACTATTGAATTTATTGCTCTTGCAAAAGAACTTGATAAAGTAAAGCATCTTTTCCGCCTTCGCGATTATTATTCAAAAGAAACATATTATCGCTTCTTTATTCCAGATTTATTCCCAAAATACAAAAAGGTTATTTATCTTGACTGCGACATTATTGTAAAAGGTGATATTTCTGAACTTTACAATATTGATCTGGGTGATAACTACGTTGCCGCTTCTCCAGAAGAAGTATTTACCCTTCACCCTAACTATATGGAATACCCTCGCAAAGCGCTTGGCATTGAGCCAGAAGTTTATTTTAATGCAGGCGTAATGCTTTTGAACACAGAACGCCTTTTAAAAGACAAAATTGCAGAGAAATTTGTTGCTCTTGCAGAAAAATACACCTTCCGAATTGTTCAGGATGAAGATTATTTGAACGTTCTCTTAAAAGACCACAAAATGATTCTTCCTTTGGACTGGAACAAAACTGCATTTAAAAACGACAGTTACAACGACAAAAATCTTAAAATCATCCATTATAAGATTGTCTGGCGTCCATGGCATTACGAAAACGTACTTTACGAAGATATTTTCTGGATGTTTGCAAAGCAGACAGACTTCTACCTTGATTTGAAAGATAAGCTTTCTCATTATGATGACGCAGCAAAGCAGAAGGATAAAGATTTGTTCGACTGGTTTATTGTTGCAACAAAAGAAGATGCAGAAAATCCAAACAACTACCGTCTTACACACAAAAAAGTTATGAAAGAAGGTGGAATTGTTTCTAAATTGTCTTACCTTAAAAAACTTAAGAAAGTTTCAAAACTTATAGGAATAAAAGGACATCGTTCAGTATATGGCAGTAGAAAAAAGTAAAGACCGACTTGAAGTTTTAGCACGCATTGCAGAGTACGAAAAAAAACAGTGGTGGAGTAAAGACGTAGAAGACGATCCTCCTACACGTCAACTGCAGCCAGGCGAAGTTGACTACACAAGAAGAAAACTCAGAAGCAAAATTCAGACTTTTTTTGCAAATCGTGCAGGATGGAAATTCATTCAGGGGCTTGTAAAAAGCGGTGCTATGATTCTGGACGAACCTGAAGGTCTTGAAAATTATGAAGCCGTAAAAGACAAAGGTGTTGTTATGACTTGCAATCATTTTAATGCCTTTGATAACTTTGCCGTTCTCCTTACAATAGACAAATACCTTAAACATCATATTATGTGGAAGGTAATCCGCGAAGGTAATTATACAAATTTCCCAGGCTTTTACGGATATCTTTTCCGCGGCTGCAACACCCTTCCTTTTAGCAGCAATTATTCTGTAACAAAAGAATTTTTTGAAGCAATCAAAGTTCTTCTTAAACGCAAACAGAAGATTCTTGTATACGCAGAACAGGGAATGTGGTGGAATTACAGAAAGCCTCGTCCTTTAACAGCAGGTGCAGCTCGCTTTGCCGTAGAAAACAATGTTCCGCTTCTTCCAATGTTTATCACCATGCGTGATTCAGACAAAATTGGCGATGACGGCTTCCCTATCCAGATTTACAAAGTTCACGTTCTGCCAGCATTGTATGCAGACCCGGCCAAGTCTAAAAAGCAGAACATTGAATGGCTGCGCCAAAAGAACTACGAAATGTGGAAGGAAGTTTACGAAAAAACTTACGGTATTCCACTTACCTATTAATATCTTTACCGCGAATCCCAAAATCTTTCTGTCGCTTGCGCACTTCCTGCACATACGGATTATATTTTTCCAGTGCATCAATTAAATCCCAGTGCCAGTCAAGCGGCGGCTCGTGCGGCGGGAATAAAGCTGGTGGATCTGGCTTTCGTCGGACATTCGCCTCTTTTACAATCTTTATCAAAGCCTCAAAATCCTTTTTATCTGCAAGACGGATTAAATACGGCTCTTTATCTTTTATTATAAATCGCGAACCTTCAGCTGAATCTGTAGCAAAACTAAGACCAAGTTCAGTTGCAGAAAAACTCTTCTGTGGATTGCGTATTTTTTTACTTCTTCCGCTAACACTGGAATAATTCTGTTCGCGTGTGCGAACATGTTTTGGCACAAAAAACTCTATATCATCGCGCACAAAACTAACCTTTTCTTCTGCAAACTCCATATCAGTTTTCCAGTAGCGCACATCATAAAACGCATCTTTAATTAAATATAACACACTAATATTTTCTGGAAGCAGCTGTTCATACATCGTAATTCCGAGGGAACTTGCATTGCCAATAAAAAGATTTTTGTCAGCAGCATCCTGCAAGTAATAATTCAAATACATCTTTCCGTCAGTTATCAAAACCGGCACTATAGTTTTTTGTTTGCGGGAATACTTTAGTTCAAGTTCAAAGACAGAAAACTGTTCATCATCATTTTTTATGTTTTTTACTTCAAAATAAACCTGACTTGCATCTTTTGTAGTTCCCGAGTTTCTGGTTCGTGGCGCAACTTCTGCCTTTTCTTTAGGCTCTACAGCCCTGTCGTAATACCAGCCGTAATACTCTTTTAAAAGCATTACAATCTGCGTTCTTCCCTCTTGCTGCCCTTCTTCAAAAAACACAAAACGGTCTTTTCCTTCCCAAATACCATAAAGAGACTCCTGCGCAAAAACACAAGGCAAAAACATCATTAAGAATATAGAAATAAATATAGACCGCTTCATAAGAAGATTATCGGAAAAAAGAGGATAGATAATGAAATGTATAGAAGACTTTTTTCAAAATAACCTATTCTTCCCTTCGCCTATAATTTGCAATATAATAACAACATGCTTTTATATCTTATCATTATTGCTATTGCAGATGCGGCTATTTTATTTTTGAATCTGCATTTTAACTGGCTTGGAGTTTCTGACAAACAGATAATCATTATGTCACTTTTGCAGCCGGTGCTTCTTATTGCAGAAGATGGACTGGCGGCAACAATTTTACGATGGATTATTCCTGTACGTTTTTTTACTTACAAAACAAAAATCAGTCACGTTTCTAAAACTGAATGTAAAATTTATGAAGGGCTTCTTATTAAGCACTGGAAAGACCATATCATTGAACTTGGAATGTTTACAAACTTCAGTAAAAAAAGCGTTGAAAATCCAGAAGACAGAACTTACATAGAGCGCTTTATTATGGAATGTAACAGCGGAGCCTGGGGGCACATTCTGGGAATCATCTTTGGATACGCTGCAATTTTGTTTTTTCCACGCCTTTACTGGCAGACAATTTTTATTCCGGCAGCCTGTGTAAATGCAGTATTAAGCTTTTTACCATTTATGATTCTGCGATATAACCTTCCGCGTCTTCACAGACTTAGAAATCTTTTGGAAAAAAAGGAGATTCGAAATGCAGCCAAAAACAAATAAAACTTTCTTAAAAAATATAATCTGCATATTTGTGCTTTTGTTTTGTGCTGATTTTATGTATTCACTTTCAGAAGAAACTCAAAATCACATTGATGAATTTATGACTCTTCGCATGAAGCTTTCAACCTTTGAAACCCGCGATGAAGCAGCTGCAAAAATCAAAGAGTTTGAAAAAGTTTATGTTTCTAAAACAAGAGAAACTTATGGCGAAATGGAAGCTCAAATTCTTGAAAACTTTATTGTTATGGAACTTTTTAACGTTTACTATGACAACCCGCCAATGAGCAAAACTGAATTTAGAAAAATGCTTTCAGATCAGAAAGCAAAAAATGAATTATTTATAAACGCCCACAAAGACGAAAAACTTAATGTATGGTTCTGGGTAACAAGCGGAGATGTTTTTTCATGCTGGACAACTTTTTCTGTAAAAGACATTCTGTTCTACGGTATGGAAATCAAAAATTATTATCTTTCTGCTTACGAAGACAATCCAAAATGCTCGTATCTTTTAACAAACCTTGCACAGTGGTACTTTCAGGCGCCAAAAATCGGTGGTGGAAGCAACTCAAAAGCACGTTCTTATTTTGAAGAAGCCAGAAACTGCGCAAAAAATGATGCAGAAAAATATTTTGCAGACATTTTCTTATCTCAGTTCCTTTTTGAGCAAAAAGAATTTGACCGTGCAGCAGAACTTTTGGAAGAAGCTGGCAATTTGAATCCTGGCAGCAAATACATTACACTTATAAAAGACCAGAACAAAGCTGGTCGTTCGCTGTATCAATACAACAGAAAGCGCTCTGCTGTATATAATCAGGATACAGAATGATAATAAAATAAAGAAAAAAACTGTTCTGCGCCTAATTTTCAATAACGCAATTTTCCTCTATAATATTAACTATGTTAACTTATTTGGCGAAACTTGGCGAGCTTACTTTAAAAGGCTCGAACCTTCACGATTTTGAAACTCTTTTGGCACGAAACACAAGAAAATGTCTTAGCGGCACAGATTCTAAGGTTATTCTGCACGCAGGACGAATGTATATTGAATGCGACGAAAAAGACTGCGAAAAGGTTGAATTTACATTAAATCATATTCTGGGAATTACAGGCTGGGCAAAGGCCGAAACCTGCGAAAAATCCATTGAAGCCATTAAGGCTACAGTTTATCAGATTGCTGAGCGTCTTGCGGCCAAAGGTTGCAAAACTTTTAAGATTCAGGCTAAGCGGGCAGAAAAAAACTTCCCTATGAACTCTTACGAAATCTGCTGCGAAGCGGCTGGTGATGTAGAAAAACTTATGAAAGTTGACGTTCACATACCTGACTGCGTAATTTATGTTGAAGTGCGCGAAAAAGTTTTTGTTTATTCGGACGAAAACGTTGGCTGCCGTGGACTTCCTGTGGGTTCCAGCGGAAAGGGCCTTTTGCTTTTGAGCGGAGGTCTTGATTCACCTGTTGCAGGTTACCGTATGCTTCGCCGTGGCATGAAAATTGAATGTGTTTACTATCATTCCTATCCTTACACTTCGGAAGAGGCTCAGAAAAAAGTAGAAACACTTGCTCAGAAACTTGCCTACTACGGAATCACAGTTTACCTGAACGTTATTCCTTTTACCGAAGTTCAGATGGAAATTAAAAAGAAGGCGCCTGTTGCCTGGTCTACACTTATGCTCAGGGTTTGTATGATGAAGGTTGCAAACATTCTTGCCAGCCGCTGCAAAGCCCAGTGTATTATTACAGGCGAAAGTCTTGGTCAGGTTGCAAGTCAGACAATTGAAAACATGAGTGTAACCGAACATTTTGCAGAATTTCCTCTGCTGCGCCCACTTTGCGGACTCGACAAGGAAGAAATCATTGATACTGCAAACTTTATTGACACTTACGAAACTTCAATTCTTCCTTACGAAGACTGCTGCGTACTTTTTAGCCCTAAGCATCCTGTTTTACGAGGCCGAATTGAAGACGCCGAAGAAATTTATAAAAATCTTGAAGTTGACCAGCTTATTCAAAAGTCATTTGACGACAGAAAAATCATTAAATTTACCTTTAGCGGCGAGCCAGATGTAAGAACCGACAAGGAAGATCCGAACGAGGCTTAGCAACAATGAAGGCAATAGAAAAAGAGCTGATTTTTAATCTTCTTAAAAATGCAAGTGCGCAGGCTAACGGCGGTTTTGTAACTGCCAGCTTTAAAAATATGCCTTTATTTGAGGATGATGGGGCCATACCCGAGCCGGAAGTGGCTGCTGAAGCAGCAAATTCTACAATCGAAGAAGGTGCCACATTACAATCTGACACATCTTCTTCCGCAGGTTCTTTAGGCATACAGTCAGGCGCAACTGCCGTCACAATCGAAAATCTTGCTTCAAAAATTCTAAAATGTACCCATTGTCAGCTTGCACGCACCCGTACAAACGTGGTTCCAGGCGAAGGAGTTACCAATCCCGATGTTCTTGTAATCGGCGAAGGCCCTGGCTACGACGAGGATATGCAGGGACGTCCTTTTGTAGGAAAGGCCGGAATCCTGCTTGATAAAATGCTTGCAGCCATTCAGCTGGACAGAAAATCAAACTGCTTTATTGCAAATATCGTAAAATGCCGTCCTCCTCAGAACCGCGACCCGTTCCCTGAAGAACAGGAAGCATGTTTTTCTTACCTTGAAGCCCAGATTAAAATTCTTAAACCAAAAATGATTTTATGTATGGGTCGTATTTCAGGCCAGAAAATGCTTAATACGACAGAACCTGTTGGAAAACTTCGAGGAAACTTTTTTGAATACAACGGCATTCCTTTGATGATAACTTACCACCCCAGTGCCCTTTTACGAAATCAGGAATTAAAACGTCCGGCCTGGGAAGACCTTAAAAAATTCCGCGCAAAACTTGATGAACTTTTGAAGGGGCAGTAAACAGTAAATGTCCTACCTTCAGATAATCATAAACAGGCCTGTAAACCAGCCCTTTACCTACTCTTACACTCCGGCTGAAAACGAAAAACCTGAACTGCAGCCGGAAGTAGGAAAACGGGCCGAAATCATGTTTGGAAACCAGAAGCTTACAGGCTTCATTATGGAAATTACAGACAGCATTCCCCCAACCTGCCCGGTAGAAGCAGGAAAAATCCGCCCCATAAAGCGCATTTTAGACAAAGAGCCTCTTTTTGGTCCTGAACTTTTTGAAATGGCAAAGTGGCTTTCTCATTATTATTTATGTACTCTTGGTGAAGCAGTTTTTTCTATGATTCCTTCGGGAAGGCGTGAAAGTTCTGCCGGTGGTTTTTCTTTTGAAAATGAACTGACAGCTGCAGAAAAAAACGTTCTTTCGGATGAGCAGAAGGCTGCCGTAGAAGAGATTTTGGCTTCTCAAAGTGCTTCAAGCCCGGTAAAAAAACTTTTTCACTATCTTTACGGACCTACAGGAAGCGGAAAAACTGAAGTTTTCCTCACTCTTGCAGAGCGCATTCTTTCTGAAGGAAAAGGTATAATTTATCTTGTGCCTGAAATCAGCCTTACAGGTCAGGTAGCAAAGGCAGTTGCCAGCCGCTTTGGTGATACGGCTGCAATCTTACATTCAGGGCTTACTCCAAGCCAGAGGCTTTCCCAGTGGCATAGAATCATGCATAAAGAAGCGCGGGTAATTGTTGGTGCCCGTTCAGCAGTTTTTGCCCCTGTGCCTGATCTTGGCCTTATTATCATTGATGAAGAGCATGACGGCTCTTATAAGTCTGGGAATAATCCCCGCTACCATGCCCGTCAGGTTGCTATGAAGCGGGCACAAAATCTTAAAATCCCTCTTGTTATGGGAAGCGCAACTCCCTCTGTAGAAGCCTGGTATGGAATGAAAACAGGTGCCATTGCACGACATCTGCTTACAAAAAGGCTTGCAGGGGGGAGTATGCCCCATATTAGCTGCATAAATTTAAATCTTTACGGAACCGACGGCTGTATTTCAAAACCTCTGGAATATGAAATTCAAAAAACTCTAGATGAAAAAAAACAGACAATTTTATTTTTAAACCGCCGTGGATTTACCCACTTTTTCCGCTGTAATTCCTGCGGTTATGAACTTGTATGCAAAAACTGCTCGGTGCCCCTTACCTACCATAAGGCTACTCACCGCCTTACCTGCCACTACTGCGGCTGGTCGATGACGCCTCCGCAAAGTTGTCCTTCCTGTGGTTCCCTGGATATTGGGAGTAACGGTTTTGGAACAGAGTTTATTGAGGCAGAAACCAAGGCAAAGTTTCCTAATGCCAGAGTTCTTCGTCTGGACACCGACGTTACCGGTAAAAAAGAAGATTTACTGAACTCTCTGGAAGATTTTAGACAGGGTAAATACGACATTCTTTTAGGCACACAGATGGTTGCAAAAGGCCTTAACTTTCCAAACCTTCAGCTGGTGGGGGTAATCATGGCAGATGCGGGCCTTCATATGCCTGACTTCAGGGCTGCAGAAAGAACATTTTCTCTGATTACTCAGGTTGCAGGCCGCGCTGGACGCTACTTCCCCGACGGAAAAGTTATAGTTCAGACTTATGATCCTAATCGTGAGCCTGTTTTATTTGCCTGTAATGGAAAAATCATAGATTTTTACGAAAAGGAACTTGCAAACCGCCAGCTGCTGGATTTCCCGCCTTTCAGCCGCTTAGTAAGGATTGTATTCCGCTCATTCAACAAGGCACTTGCTATGCAAACCGCTTGCGATGCGGCAAAAATAATAAAAGAAAATACTCCGCGAGAAGCAGAAATCATAGGCCCGGCAGAATGTCCTATAGAAAAAATCAGCCAGAACTACCGCTATCAGATTTTATTAAAAGGAAAATCAGTTATACCTTTACAGGCCGCAGCACGTAAGCTTGCCTTTGAATATACCCATAATCAGAACGTTTATATTGAATACGACGTAGATCCGGTGAGCCTACTGTAGATTAGCCACAGATGGTTTTTAGACACGGATTTTACGGATGGGCACGGATTATCACGTATGTTTTTTTTATTTTTTTAAATTCATCCGTGTCCCATCTGTGTTCATCTGCGTTCATCTGTGTCAAACTTTCTATTTCTCACACATGACGCCTTATCCCATCAAATTTGATTTCATACAGAAAAAGCCCCGTAGGCGGTGCTGTCACACCGGCGGCAGTGCGGTCTCGGACGGCCAGGATTTTTTCCATGCTGTCTAAAGGCTTTTTGTCGCGGTCCAGGTTTACAAGCGTTCCTGTAAGCGTTCGTACCATCTTCCACAAAAAGGCATTGGCTTCAATTTCAAAAACTAAAAGTTCCCCGCCCCACATGTCTTTTTGCATAAAAAATCTTGCGCCATCAATATAGCGGCTTGTAGAAACAGAATCATCTCCGGAAGAAGCAAAGCTTGCACAGTCAATTTCGCCTTTAAGGCAGGCACAAAAGTGATTAAGACGTTCCAGATCGGGCTGGTAATTTTTAACATGCCATACATAGCGGCTAAGATTTGCAGGAACAGCATTGGCAGTAGAAATAAAATAATGGTAAATGCGACTTGTTGCACTAAAGCGGGCATTAAAATCTTCAGGCTTTTCTACAGCTTCCAAAATGCGAACATCCTGAGGCAAAAAAGCGTTCAAGGCACGCACATAATTTTCTGCAGGAATTGACTCTATTGGAGAAAAAAAATTTGCAGCCTGAGCATAGGCATGAACACCACTATCAGTTCTTCCTGAACCATAAAGAATAGTCGGAACTTTGTGGATTTTTTCCAGAGCTTTTTCAATTTCGCCCTGAACAGTTCGCTCAGCTTCGGTGCCATGTTTATCCTGTCTTTGCCACCCGCAAAAGTCAGTTCCATCGTAAGATATTTTTAATAGAATATTTCGCATTTTATAATCCGTTCAGATAAAACTAAAACTCGTCATCAGCAACAAGTTTTGAGATTCTATCATATAGGTCTCGGGCATGTTCAAGAAGAGGCCCTGGTTTATTTTTAGAAGATTTTCCAAGTCCAAAGATTCGTGCAATTGCAGTTTTAGATTCGCTCAATTTTTTCAGGCGCAGCTGCATGTCATTCTGCTGACCATATTTGTATTCCAAAAGTCCGCAAAGATAAACGACGCCATCCCAGCCATAGTTTTTGTCGATATCTGGTCCCATATTTGCAAGAGAAGAACTTGCCTCGCTTTTATCTGTCTCGCAATACAAAGACTGCTGATAGAAGAACAAAGCCTTACTGTAAAAAATCTTGGAAACCAAATCAAAATTATGATCTGAACAAAGCATATCCATATCATGGGTTAGCCAGGCAAGACGCAGAGAAATGATTCCTTTTTTAAGCGTTGGAGTAATATAACTGCCAAGATTGTCATAAGTCAAAAGCGCAAGATAATACATGGCTGCACCATCATAAAGAGTACGCTCATGCTTAAGATTAAAATAAGGGAAAATTGTTTCTGCTTTTTCTTTTCGTTCTTTTGATTTTGAATACAGATTTTCCAGTTCTTCGCGAGGGATTTTTTCTTTAAAATCGTTCCAGTACATTGCCGAATAGCAATTCGGACACGCACCAATTTCGTAAATCATAGGAAAAACACGACCATATCTTGCAGAAGGTTCAAAGTTTCTGTGAAGTTCATCTGTAAGCTTTCCTGCAATCATTCGTCCGTTACCGCTTCGCATAATCTCTCGCGAAAATGTTTTTTTACAGACAGGACAAATAATCTTTTCTTTAGAAAAATAAGAAAGCGAAAGTTTTTTTGCTTCTTTTATTACAGCCATAATTCTTTGTTTCCTCTGATTAATTTTCTATAATAACAAAAGCCAGCGCATAGTCTTTTTCGTGACTTAACGACACATGGATATTATACCCCAAGCCAGCCTTTTCTTCCAAAAGTTTTTTTGCATTTCCCTGAACATTCAAAACAGGTTTTCCGCTTGGTTCATTGGTAATAAATACATCTTTAAGCTCAAAACCACTGATTCCTGTTCCAATTGCCTTTGAAAATGCTTCTTTTGCCGCAAAACGAACCGCATAATGCTGGCATCGGGCATTTTCTGTTCCGCCTTCCATAATTTCTGCAGGATTAAAAAAACGCATAAACATAGAAGGATTTTTTACCCATTTTTCAAAACGGCGCACATCTGCTATGTCTGTTCCAATACCAAAAATCACACTGCACCGCCGGAAAAATCAACAGCTTTTAAAGATTCACCCGGTTTTACAGGAGTTTCTTTAACTTCTTCAGTCTTTTCAGAATTTTCTGGAATAAAATCAACCTGAACACTAACAACCTCATTTGAAGTTTCTAAGACTGTGAAATTTGTTGGAATATTGTATTCAAGTTGAATTTCATAAACCCCAGGCTCTGTAATTTTACTTAAATCTGCCGTTACAACATTGATTGCAGGTGAATATTTTTCAAGATTCAGCATAGAGCCTTTAAGTTTTATACTTACAGGAGGAATTTCTTTTACAAGAGTAAGCTTTTTATTAAGGTGAACAGGTAAAACTGCAACTTCATCAAAAACTTTTTCAAGTTCACTTGGGCGAACACTTACAGTCACTTTATAAGGGCCTGGCTCTACAACATCAAGAAGTTTATTAACAGGCATATATTCTGCTTCTGTAGAAAAATCGCGGGTTGCATTAGAAACAAGAACCTTTGTTGTTTCAATTTCTTCAAGTTTATCTACCATAGATTCAGAACCGATTACTTCTGCGTAAGACGGAATTACATCTACTCCAGAAACTTCGTATCCATGGGCTACCTCGCCAACAAGTGTCGGTTTAATTTTTACAAAACGCGCCTTTTTAATTTCAATTTTTGTTGAAATATGCTCTGGCGAAACACGGATTTCCAGCGGATCAAATTCCATCAGTCTGTCAGAAATCTTAATATTAACAGGAAGCTCGTATTTTCCAACATCTGTTATGTCATCAAGGTCTAAGGTTGCAGTAATGTCAGAAGGTGTGATTGTGTTTACGGCATTAGAATTAGCTTTTACCACAACAGAAACAGTAGAAGGAATCTGTGAAACATGAGAAACCATTCCGTTTTCTATAACATTAAGCGGAACTACAAAAGATTTTTTTTCTACAAGCGAAACCTGGTGAAAAACATAAAGAAAAATAGCCAGCAAAAAACAGATAATTTTTGCAGGCCACTTATTCAAAATCTTTTCAATCAATTGTCTGATGCTCATCTACGGTGTCCTCCAGATTTTTTTCTTCAGGGGTGATATCCAAAAGATTTTCCAGAATCTTACGGATTTCGCTGGTAGAAAGGTCATAGTTCAATTTTGAATCGTAAGCAAGGCTAAGTGCACCAGTTTCTTCGGAAACAACAAGAATTACAGCATCAGAAACTTCTGAAAGTCCAAGCGCCGCACGATGTCTTGTACCGAATGTTTTTTTGATTGTGTAGTTTTCACTGGTTGGAAGAAAGCATCCGGCAGCAAGAAGTTTTCCAGACTGAATAAAGCAGGCTCCATCATGAAGCGAAGTATCTTTTCCAAAAATGGTCATTAATAAACTGGAAGAAAGATCTGCATTCAGTTTTGTTCCTGTCTGCATAATGTTATCAAGCTTTGTGTGACGAACAAAAACCGCAAGCATTCCGCGTTTCTGTTTAGAAAGCATTTCAGCTGCAATAAGAACAGCCTCTACGTAAGTATGTTTTGAACGGTTACCAAATGAAAACCAGCTTGACTGTCCCATTTTTAAAAAGAGTTTTCGGATTTCAGGCTGGAAGATTACGGCAAAGGCAATAATAAGAACTGGCGCAATTATATTTAAAAGCCAGAGAATTGTTTTTAAGTCTAAAAGGATTGCAACACCAAAAGAAACGGCAACAATAATAGCCGCCTTAAGAATCTGAATGGAATTTGTTTTTGCAATGAAGTCGTAAACTTTATAGAGTAAAAAAGTCAGAAGCCCTATGTCCAGAATAGGACGGATAAAATCATAGATATGTAAAAGCCTGTCGATTCCAACCATAAAATACATTATAAAAGAAATATAAATATAAATAAAGTTTATATATCTAAAAAATTAAAAAAATGATTTTACGGCTGTTTCTATATCTTTTACGCTAAGTCCCGCCATTTCAAGTACGTCTGCACGAGAGCCATGGCTGTAATATTTATCTTCAAAAGCCAGGATTTTTACCTTTGTATATTTCTGCGCAGTAAGAACACCAGCTAAATGCTCGCTTATTCCGCCAATTTTTACGCCGTCTTCCACAAAAACAACGCCAGAATAATCTTTTGCAAGTTCAACAAAACCTTCTTCATCAAAAGGCTTAATAAATCTAAGCACAAGAATATCTGCATATCCGCCAGCAAGAATTACAGAACGAACAGCCTTTTGAACTTCTGAATACATTCCGCCAGTTGTAACAACCAGAACCTTTTTTTTGCGGGAAAGCAGTTCTTTTTCTGAAATATTTTCTACAACAAACTCTGTGCATGAAACAAAAACACCCTTTCCGCATACAACAGGAGAAGAAAATGGAGCAATTTCTGTAGGGCACGAAAGTTTTGGATAGCGGATAATGTATGCCCCGGAATTATTAACAGCGTAATCAAAGCAAAGCTGCAAATCTTTTTCGCTGCATGGCGACATAATCTGAACATTAGGCACAGGACGGAACAAAGCAATATCAAAAATTCCCTGATGAGTTACACCATCATTAGGAACGGCCCCTGCTCTGTCCAGCATAAAAATTACATGAGAATTCTGAAGAGAAACATCGTGGATAATCTGATCCACGGCCCGCTGTATAAAGGTAGAATAAATACAAACAACAGGAATCATTCCACCTGCCGCAAGTCCCCCCGCAAAAGTAACAGCGTGCTCTTCTGCAATTCCCACATCAAAAAATCTTTCTGGAAAACGATGAGAAAATGCTGTAAGGCCTGTACCTTTTGCCATTGCCGCAGTAATTGCCGCAATTTTTTTATTATTTTCTGCAGCCTTTACAACAATGTTTCCAAATGCTTCTGTAAAACTTGTAGTATCAAAGCGTTCTACAGCACCGTCACTTGTCTGGAACGGTCCGATTCCGTGGAAAACATCCGGCTGATTTTCTGCAGGACTATAACCTTTTCCTTTTTTTGTGATTACATGAACCACAACAGGACGATGAAGCTTACTTACACGGCGGAATACGTTTTCAAGTTCCTTTTCATTATGACCGTCAATCGGGCCGGTATATTCAAATCCCAAATCAACAAAAAGATTGTTTGTAAAAAACAAGCCCTTTATAGCACGCTTAAAGCGAAAAATCATAGTTTCCAGAAAACGGTTAAAATATGGAATGTGATTTACAATTTTATCTATACTATTTCGGAAAGTCTGATAGCGGGTAGAAGCCGTCATGCGGGAAAGATATCTGGATAAGGCTCCCGTATTATGATCAATAGACATCTGATTATCATTTAAAACTACAATCAGATTATTACAAAGCTGACCAGCGTGACTAAGGCCTTCAAATGCCATACCACCAGTCAAAGCGCCATCACCAATTACGGCAATAACTTTACCATCATCGCCGCTAAGTTTACGGGCTGTCAAAAGACCAAGTGCACTGGAAATAGAAGTAGAAGAATGACCGTTAATAAAAAAGTCGTGTTCGCTTTCTTCTGTATTTGTAAAACCAGAAATTCCGTTACGAGTTCTAAGGGTTTTAAAAGAATCGTAGCGTCCAGTCAAAAGCTTATGAGTATAACACTGATGACTTACATCCCAGATAATTGCATCACGCGGACTGTTAAAAACTCTATGAAGTGCAATTGTAAGTTCAACAACTCCCAGATTACTTGCAAGATGACCGCCGTTTTTACCAACGACTTCAATAATCGTCTTGCGGCATTCTTTGGCAAGAAGTCTTACCTGTTTGGGAGAAAAATCTTTAATGTCTGCAGGTGATTTAATATTTGGAAGCAGCATCCTAAAAAAAAATTCTGAAAAAAAAGACCGCCTAGTATAAAACTAATGCGGTCCATCTGACACAAGTCTCGACTAACAGCTCAGATTAAGAACTCTTATGTCGATTACGTCTAAGCATCTTCTTTCGCTTATGTGTCGCCATCTTCTGGCGCTTTCTTTTCTTTCCACAAGGCATGAGGTGGCACTCCTACTTTATAAAGTGTTCTTATTATTACAGAATCATGCTTTTAGGTCAATAGAAAAACCTGCGTCCTTCGCAAATTTCCCGATTAAACCTGCTATATTCTGTAAATCCTTATCTTCATTATTATAGCTGATTACAATACTTTCTGGAATATCCCGAATGTACGTATATTGTTTTTTTGCATATTTGCATGAATTATGCTTGATTGCTTCGCAGATTTTATCTTTAGTCCAGCCTTCTTCAAAAAACTCTGAATAGCCGATTGCCTTCATTCCAGGAGTTTCTTTTGTATATCCGGCTTTTATAAGGCCCTCTACCTCAGCTTCAAGGCCCGACTTAAACATCAAATCTACACGCTCACGAATACGCTCAAAAAGTACATCGCGCGGAGGCTCCAGCACCAGAAACAAAAACTTGTACTGACCGCGAAGTTTATTTTCCAAAGCGCAGTCAGAAAGTTTTTTCCCTGTTGTGTAAAAAACTTCCAGTGCACGGCAGATTCTATAAGCGTCGTTCACATGGATTTTTGCGGCACACTGCGGGTCAACAATCTTTAACTCCGCATATAAGGCTTCGTTTCCTTCTGCAGCAATACGTTCTTTTAAGCGGTTACGAATTTTTTCATCAGATTTTGGGGTTTTAGGAAGCCCGAATAAAAAGTTTCTTATGTAAAAACCTGTTCCCCCGCAAACTACAGGAAGCTTTCCGCGTGAATAAATATCCTGGCAGGTCTTGTCTGCCTGTTCAACAAAATCTGCAACGCTAAACTGAACATCAGGGGTAACTAAATCTATAAGATGATGTGGAACCTCGCGGCAAAAGTCAGGTTCGGGCTTGGCAGTTCCAATATCCATTCCCTTGTAAACTGCCTGAGAATCTGCGCTTATAATTTCTGCATTTAAAATAAAATGACTGCCCTTTCCGCAGAACAATTCACGGGTTAAGGCAGTCTTTCCAGAAGCTGTAGGTGCAAAAATCACCACTACAGGAATCGGGCTGTTAGACATTCAAATTAGTCCTTGTGCTCAATACGATAAGTTACTTTCTTATTGAAGAGCTGTTTTGCAGCAGCACAAACATCTTTATCCTGATTAGCTTCAATTTCAGGGTCGTTTACACGAGCCATCTGATAAGCACGTCGGCTAGCAGCCACTGTAATTTCATAAATATTGTCTTTGAACTCAACCAACTTTTCCAATGGAAATACCATTACTTACCCCCAAAATGAATTATAATTATAGTGATTTTCTTAAAAAAAAGCAATAAAATAAAAATCGTGAACCGTTCCTATTCAGACTCTGCAACTGTAATTTCTCTTAAACCACTTGGCGAAAACAATCAGTCTGTAACTTTGCTCACAAAATCAAAAGGAATAATTTACGCAACCCTTTACGGTGGCCCTAAAAGCAGGCTGCGTTCTCTTGTTAGCCAATGGCACAGCGGCACAATTTTTTTATACGACACACCAGAAAAAAATCAGATTAAAATAAGCGACTTTGATGTAAAAAACTATCACGTCTCGTTTGGAGAAAATCTTTTTAAAAACTACGCGGCAAGTCTTGCTTGTGAACTTGCAATTAAAACCCGCTGTGCAGGAAGCCCGGAACACTGCTGGCATTTGATTAATGGATTTTTAGACGGTCTTGAACTTGCAAACGAAGATCAGGGGCACGTTGGTTTAATCAGATTTTTATGGCGCTATCTTGCTCTTTTAGGCATTCAGCCACAGGTGCACGACTGCGGTATTTGCGGCAAATCTTTTTTAGAGCCCCTACTTACACCTGACTGCAAAACCTATTATAATATTGTAGAAAATAATTTTATCTGTGCAGACTGCTTTTCTAATGAAAATCAGAATCATAATCTTCTGTTTTCTTTAGACATTTCTGCCTTACAGTATTTAATTGGACTTTCAGTTTTAGAGCCGTCAGAAGCCAGAAAACTTAAAATAGATAGGCAGGATTACAACCAGCTTAAAGAGCTCGTTTTTTTCTTAATAGAAAATGCGGTCGGTTCAAAACTAAATACAATAGAAATTGGTGTGGGAATTTTATAAATCATGACTGAATGGACAAAAAAAAGCGTTACAAAGCAGCAGATTGAGCCGCTTTGCAATAATTATAATATTGACCAGATTCTGGCTTCAATTTTAGTACGCCGCGGAATCACAGAAGGAAAAGATATTCTTTACTATCTGGAAAAAGACCTTCGCTTTCAGCATGAACCTTTTTTACTTCCGAATATGGAAGATGCTGTTGAACGCATTTTGCAGGCAGAAGAAGAAGGAGAAAAAGTCCTGATTTTTGGTGACAGCGATGCAGACGGCGTTACCAGCACAGCCATTCTTTATGATTATTTAAAAGACAGAAACATTGATGTTACCTGGCGTGTTCCTTTGGATGAAGAAGCTTACGGTCTTTCCATAGAAGCTGTTGATAATTTTTACAATCAGAATGGCAGCCTTATTATTACAGTAGACTGCGGTATTTCCTGCTTTGAAGAAGTACGCCATGCAAACGAACTTGGAATTGATGTAATTATTACAGACCATCATAATCCGCAGGAAGAACTACCGGAAGCAAGCGTAATTGTAAATCCAAAACTTTGCGATTCTGTGTATCCATTTAAAGACATTTCCGGAGCCGCAGTTGCCTACAAACTTGTAAGCGCACTTCGTTTTGCCCATACAGATTTTTATAATTCAGAAATAACAATCATAGAAATCAATCAGGATTCAGAAGGTGCTTACCTTGTAGACTGTCTTAAAATCAAAAATCTTGTAAAACACCGCGAACTTCACGAAAAACTTATTCCAGGCGTTACATCTATTTACAATACAAAACTGATTTCATTCCTTCAGGGACAGCTTTTGTATGCCTGGGATTCTGCCACCGTAAAGGCACAGCTAAGAGATTTGTTTGGCAGCGGCATTGATTTTATGATCAACGACCTTAGAAATGAAGTTTCTGCTGTTATTCCGCAGATTAGAAATAAAACTTCTGCAGAAATTTCAAAACTTTCTTCTATTGCAAAATATATTCCAGATCAGACTGGCATTTTAGAAAGCATTTACAATCTTTACGTTACTTACTGTAAAAAATTAATCAGTCAGAAGCATCCGGAATTTACAAAGGCTGAAACGCGGGACTTACAGCTTGTTGGACTTGCAGCCCTTGCAGACATCATGCCGATGAAGAACGAAAACCGCATTTTTGTAAATAACTGTCTTGCTTCAATCAAAAAAAATAAAACCCGCGAAGGTCTTGTAGAACTTTTTTCAAAATCACGCATTATCCCAGACGTTACAACTTCTACAGACCTTTCATGGAACATCATTCCTGCAATTAACGCAGCAGGACGCCTTGGTAAACCGGATGTAGCAATCAATCTTCTTTTAAGTCAGAATCCAAAAGAACGCGAAAGCCTTGCTGATAGAATTATTCAGATGAACGAAGAGCGCAAAGTGCTTGTACAAACGGCTTCCTTCAAAGTTCAGGATGAAGCTAAAAAAAGCATAGCGGAGCACAATAATAATTTTTGTGTAGTTGTAAGCGAAGACATTCAAAGTGGGCTTACAGGACTTTTTGCGGCAAAACTGATGAGCGACTTTGGAGTTCCTTCTTTTGCAATTACCTTTAATGACAACATCTGCATAGGCTCTGTAAGAAGTAAACGCGGCTTTATTGCAACTGAATTCCTTGACCAGATGAACGGATTTTTCTTAAATCACGGCGGTCATAACTACGCAGCAGGTTTTAGCTTTGAAAAAGAAAAACTACCGCAGTTTTTAAATCATCTTAAAAACGCTTCTAAAACAATTCAGCTTACAAATGATGAACCTGAATATGAAATTGACGCAGAAATTCCTTCAAGCTACCTTTCGCCAGAGATTTTTAAGCTTGTAGATATTTTTGAGCCGTACGGTAACGAAAATCAGGAACTTTTGTTTATGACTAAAAAAGCTAAACTCTGTGACGTTATGCTTGTAGGTAAAAAAGACCCTCTCCACCTTAAATTAACTTTTGATTTTGGAAAATATAAATTTCCTGCAATGTTCTGGGGCCAGGGAGAAAGAATAAAAAAAGATATCACTATAGGGCAATCTTATGATATACTTTATTCATTAACAAGAAATTATTTTAACGGTACTGTAACAAATCAGATGGTTATAAAAGAACTTCAACTTTCAGATTAGGAGGAATAAATTAAATGAAACTAAAAAAACTAATTATTGCGGCTGTACTTTGTGTAAGTTTTCCACTTTTTGCAGAAACTGCCAGTTTCCAGTCTGAAAATTATTCAATCAATGTAAAATATAATAATGAAGTTTCGCCGGGGCATGCGGTATTTGTAAGAATGAACGTAATTCCTGCAAAAAATATAAAAAAACAGCCGAACGGTTTAAAGGCAGAACTCCAGCTTTTGAACGACGGTAAAAAAAGCGAAACTTCACCTTTCTATCAGATAAATCCTAAAAAAAACAGAACTTCCTGGGAAATGCTTAGCGGCGTTCCAGTTTCTTTATGGAATGAAAGCGAACAGCCTTATCAGGTAAAGGTAATTTTTAGTTTTAATGGTGAAGAGCCTAAAGAATTTATTTTACCAACAGTATTTAAGCCTTATCCTTTTGAAAAAGAAGAAATTCCTTTGAATCAGGAAAACACAAATATTCGGACAGATACAAGTTCTGAACGAATGGCTCAGATTGAAAAATTGAATAATATATTCTTTTCTACATTCTATCAGGACGTTTATCAGCTTAAGGCCTTCACATCTCCTACAGACTCTACACGTTATACAGCTCATTGCGGAGACCGCAGAACTTACATCTATTCAAACGGAAAAAAGGCAACCAGCCTTCACTTTGGAAACGATTACGGTATTCCAACAGGCAGCGATGTAAAAGCCTGTGCAGAAGGAAAAGTTGTTCTTGCAGAAAACAGAATTACAACTGGCTGGAGCATTGTAGTAGAACACCTTCCAGGCCTTTACAGCGTTTACTACCATTTGAGCGAACTTGGAGTAAAAGAAGGCGATATGGTTCGTCAGGGACAGCTTATTGGAAAATCTGGAGCAACAGGTCTTGCAACAGGTCCGCACCTTCACTGGGAGATGCGTTTGAACGGCAGCGCAATTGTTCCGGAATTCTTCTTAAATGACTTTACTTTTGAGGCAGAATAAAAATTAAGGATTTTTGCTTTTGGTTATTGATAAAGCTTATATAAAAGAAAAAGCCGCACATTATATTCCCATAATAATTCTATTTTATATAATTTACTGCGGTTTTACGCTTTCCAAAGTTTATATTGCTTCAAAAACAATTCCAGATTCCACAGGCAAAGAGATTTTACGAATCATCATTTTTGGAAACAGCCAGAATGAAGGTGACAATACCGTTAGCGCAACTTTTTCGCTGATTGACTCTAACGGAAACGAAATGGCGGTAATAGAACGTTCGTGGGCCGGAAACTATCTTAACGTAAATTTTAACAAAGTCAGTCTGAACAAAAAATTCTTTTACTTTCCCTCTGAAATTGTTTCTAAAGATAAAATTTTTGAAGGTCAAAAAATAAAAAAAGGCACAAAACTGAATCAATACTATGATGAAAACGGTCAATGCCTGCTTTTTGGATATGCCTTCACCAAACGTCAGCGCCACGCACTTTATGATATTTCAAGTTTTGCAAACGGCCGCTATAACATTCCCCGCTTTTACACAGTAAAAAAAATCACAATGGATCTTTCTTACTGCAGAACAGGAGTTTATTATTCTGTGCGGGTAGATAAAGACGGACTGCTTACTCTGGCACCGTTATAATCAGAGACCTAACAGATCCTTAAACTGCTTCTCATCAATAACAGGTATTCCAAGTTTTGCAGCCTTTACATTTTTGCTTGAGCCGCTTGTTGTATCATTTGTAACAAGATAGCTTAAATCTTTTGTAACAGAAGATTTTATTGAACCGCCGTTATCTTTTACAATTTTTTCTGCATCGGCACGCTTCATAGAAAGTTCGCCTGTAAAACAGAAAGATTTTCCTGCAAGTTTTCCGCCACCGGCTTCTTCTATAGTGATAATGCCGTTATTTACAAGAGAAAGCATTTCTTCTCGATTTTCTTCAAGGCCTTCTGTAATTGTTCGGGCTGTAATTTCTGCAAAACCGTAAACTGCGGCAATCTGATCAGTGGTTGCTTTAAGCATTTTTTCCAGAGTTTCAAACCCGCTTGCGGCAAGTTTTTCTGCAAGAGTTTCGCCAAAGCCTTCAATATCAAAACCTGCAAGGAAAGTTGCAAGCTTCATTTTGCGGTGATTTTGGATGGAAGCATAAACTTTTTCTGCTCCCAGAGATTTTTTTTCTGCTTCAATGCTTTCTTCATTCAAAAAGTACGGAACCAGCTGTTCGGCAGTCAGTTTATAAATGTCAGTAATTGAAGTCAGAACGCCGTCATTAAAAAGCGAAGTAATAAGAGTTTCGCCAAGGTCACGGATATCAACAACATTCTGCCATTTTAAAAGCTGATGAAGCACGCGTTTTTTACAATCTTTATTCGGACAGAAAAGTCGGCTGCCTTCGTCTAAAAGTCTTGTGCCGCAAACCTCGCAGGTACACGGGAATACAACATCAGATTCACCTGCTGGATTTTTTGAAGGCACAACAGACATGATTTTTGGAATAATTTCACCGCGTTTTACAACAACCACATGACTTCCAATTTTTACACCAAGCTGGCGCATAGTATCCGGGTTTGCAAGGCTTGCACGCTGAACCTTAGTTCCGTTGAGTTCAACTTCATCAAAAATTGCAACAGGGGTATAAGTTCCGCCGTTTTTACTCCATTCAACTTCGCGCAAAATAGAAACTGCTTCTTCAAGGCTGAACTTAAAGGCAATCTGTCGGTCAGGCCGATTGCGGAAGGCGTCGTCAAGATTAATAGAACGCTCTTTTACAACAAGACCATCAATATCATATGGAATAGAAGTCTTTCTCTCTTCCATAATTTTTTCGCGGTATTTAATTACTTCATCAGTTGTCTTACAAATTTCCAGGCGTACAGTCTCAAAGCCACATTTTTTAAGAAAGCTGATTTTTTCTTCTTCGTCCTTAAAAAAGTTCTTGCCTGTAGTTTCCAGGGCATCGTAAACAATAAGATTAAGATATTCGCTGCCCTCGCCGTCTTTACGCTTCATAAGGCCGTTTGCAGCATTGCGGCAGTTTGCCTTATCAGAAAAATGATTTTTATGTACGGCGTGGGTCATGATTACTTCGCCACGGATTCCGCCTGTAAAAGCAATTTTTTCGCCATCAAGAAAAAGTTCTGACTTTACGCCGCCCATTTTGCGCGCGTTTGCAGTAATATCATCCCCAATGGTGCCATCGCCACGCGTAACTGCCCTCAAAAGCTTTCCGTCTTCATACTGAAGTTCCAGCGACGCCCCGTCAAGTTTGTATTCTACAAGATATTCGTCGTAAACATGCTTTTTAGCCCATGCAAGAAACTGCTCCGGGTCTGCAGCTTTTTCCTGGCTGCCCATTGGCATAACGTGGTGAATTTTTGCAAAATTACCACTGTCTGCCCCAACCTTTTGCAAAATGGCATTATCAGGGTCAAGAGCCTTAAGTTCATCCCAAAGCTTATCAAATTCAGCATCAGAAATTTCTGCCTCTCCGTTATAATAAGAGGTCTGATATTTTTTTATGAGTCCTTCAAGTTCGGTAATGCGTGCGCTTTCAAATAAGTCCATTTAGATTTTCTCAAAGAAAAGTTCAGTAATCGGGCGGTCTGCAGCAATTCCCTTGCGCTCAAACTTTGTCTGCTTGCGCCATTTTTGAGGAGTTGCAAAACCATCATACTTATTTTTAAGCGATTTTGTTTCGTTCAATTCTTCCAGAGCAAATTCGGCATATTCAAGCCAGTCGGTTACAAAATAAAGGTAACCGCCCTTAGAAAGTTTTTGTGCAAAAAGATTTGTGCGAGGGCGCTGAACCATTCTGCGTTTATGATGCTTTTTCTTTGGCCAAGGATCAGGAAAGAAGATATGAAAGCCGTTAATAGAGTTATCGCCAATCATTTCGCGAAGAACCTCTACAGCATCATATTCAATAATAAAAAGATTTTTCAAATCACGTTTCTGGATTTCGTTCAAGAGTTTTCCAACTCCAGGACGATGAACTTCAATTCCAAGATAATTGATGTCTGGATTTGCCTCTGCAAGGTCGGCAGTTGCATCACCCATTCCAAAACCAATTTCAACAATTACAGGATTTGTGTTTCCAAAAATATCAACAAAATTAAGCTGTTTTTTTTCAAAAGGAATGCACCAGCGTGGAGAAAGTTCTGCATAAGCCTTTTCCTGAGCTGCTGTCATACGCCCAATTCTTAGTACATAAGTCTTAATCTCACGTTTAAGACCTTCAATAGCGCTTTCGTTTTCTATTTTTTCCATAATATTTCCTATAAATTAATTGTTTTCGTCAGGAACTACAAGTTGTTTTGGTAAAATACATATCACACTTGCGTCCAGTGTCTGCCAGATAATGTTATAATAATTTGCTTTTGGATAAACATTCCATATTTTTCGTGAAGAAGATAAAGTCTCCTTAAAATCTCCGTAGTACAAAAGAACATTGTTTTCATCGTAGACTGCTAATTTTTTTGCAGCCCCGTTTTCCTGCATCTGTTTTTCTGCCTGAGCCGCATTCAATTTATAAAAACTTGTATTGTACTCTACTTGCAGAACTTCATCTGCTTCCTGCTCGTCGGCATTCTGGAGTAAAATTCTATAGGAATCAAGCGGAAAAGGTTCGTTTTTCTGCATTACAAAATTTGTATAGCCCGTCCAGAAGCGGTCGCCGTTTTTTATGCGTACAAGCGTATCTGAATTCCAGACAAAGCCTTCTTTTTGAGTAGAAACCTGAATTAAACCGCTGCGTCTGGAATCTGATTCTGATTCAACAAAGGCACAAAGACGTGCTGAAGGAAAATTTTCTTCATCGGGATATTCAAAAACTACAGTAATTTCTGACTGTTTTATATCTGCAGAATTTTGTGCGCATGAAAACATAAAAAGGGAAAGAAAAATACAAACCGGGAGCGCTAAAACGCGAAAGAATGAGAAAGTATTATTAAACCTTTGTATGTGATAGTCCATTCTAGAAATTAAAGTTCAAGTTGATGACGGTAAGCTCACTTGCAGAGAACTGATTTACCAGAGATTCGAACTTTACATTTACCTTTTTGCAGGCATCATCCAGATAAGAAAGATAGTACAAGCCCAAATCTGTTCCTTCCTGACCTTCCGGCAAATCGCGGTAGAAGTCGATAAGGGTTCGTTTTTCTGTATTAGACGATTTTGCAGTCTCAATATTCTCTTTTACTTCCTGGAATTCATCATCTTTGTTGTAAAGGGTAATAGAAAGTCTTCCCTGCTTACCGATAGAAGTTGAACCACCTCCAAGCTTCCAGCTAAGGAATACAAGTTCGTGCTTACGCTGAAGTTCCTGAACAATTTTTGCACGAATTTCAGGGTCATAAATCAAAGCATCAATCTCTTTGATTCCGTGATACATATTTTTTGCTTCTTTACGGATGTTAGTATTTTCGTTGTTGAGCGCAAGCTCCATTACCATTACCGAAATGTATTCTGCAACCTTTGATTTTTCCATGTACTGGCTCAGAATGTTTCGGATTGCAATGAACATCTCATTTACACCTTCGTTTTTTGCAAACAAAGTAATGATGTACCAGTTCATAAGACCAAGACGGTTCATAAACTTTTCGCTCATCAAAAGATAAATATTCTTTTCTTCCGAAGAAAATTCTGCGTTTCCCATTACAGACTTCCATACTGGTTCCAGAATCTGGCGGCGGGTTGTCTGAATAATATTTTCTTTATTAGAAAGGATTGCACGCAGCTGGCGTTCGCTCATTTCTGTGCGTTCATCAATAAGATGTGTAGGATTTGCACGGTTATGTTTGCGTACACAATCGCACTGAATAAGTGCTGAATAAACTTCGCGGTCAAACTGTTTATAAAGGATGGAAAAAACAATTACTTTTGAAAGATCCATTACTTCCTGGCGTGAAGAAACAAACTCAGACATTGAAATTTCGATTTTAGAAATGTAGTCAACTAAAATCATACTCTGAATCGATTGAGGAGAAAACTTATTTAGCGAAATACCGTATTCTTCAATATTATCTGCCAGTTTAAAACGAAGAAGTTTTTTGTTATGACTGATAAAATTTGAAGCTCCGTCTTCTGTCAGAATCACTTTCAGAGGTAATTCAAGTATAAATTTTTTGTCTGACGCCATAATCCACCCGAAATATGAAACTTTTTAACTTATAAGAATTATACCCTATTGGACTTGCATTGTAAACACAAAATTCTTAAACTGAATTTGCATGAAAATCAAAAAAATTGTCTGTTCCTTATTAATGGCGCTTTCTCTATCTTGCAGCATCAAACTTTCTGCGCAGGAAAGTCAGAAAACTGTAGAAAAATTGCCAAAAGGAATAAATTTATGCCACACTCTTTTTGATTATCTTTCAAATAACAATTTTAATCCGCGGGAACAAAGCCTTATAAAGTCAAACCAAAACGACTTTCCCTACAATATTTATATAGAAAATATCGGTAAAAATTCCTCAAATAATGATAAAAATAACGTTCTCTTCATTTTTGAAATGGAAAGCGCCTTTGCAAAAAAAGAAGTATTAAAAAGATTCCTTGATTACCTTAAAAATACAGAAAATGATTTTAATGCAACAATTCTTTTTGCATACGGCGAGGCTCCAAAATTTACAAAACAAGGAATGATTTACGGAACCCAGATTTATCTGGATGATTATTACTTTGAAGACGAATTTACAGCGCTTTTTATAAACCTTAACTGCGAAAAAAGCAAAATCACATCTTCAAGTAACAGAATGATTGCACCTGGTCAACTGGTAAAAGGGTGTCTGAATGCATTCTTAAAAAATCACCTTCCTGTAACAAACAGATTCATTTTTTTGAGCCAGCTTTATACGCTTTCTTTTCATAAAGACAGAATTCTTGACACCTTTTTTATGCGAGAAATCCCTGCAATCAAAATTGAATTTGATGGTTCTTTAAAAAACGAAACAGTCTTTTCTACCCTTTATGACATCAGCAGTTCCATAAACGATTCAAACTGGGACCAGCACTTTATTTTGTATAATCTGTTCGGAAGTTTTCAGATTCTTACAGAAAAATCAATTCTTACAATTCTTTTTGTTATTATTTTTACACTTCTGTTATTTATTTTTGTATTCGGCTATATAAACTCTTTTATAAAATTTGAAGCCTGGAAGCAAATCCGTTACATCTGGTATGCAGCGCCTGTTACTTTTATTTTAATTTCTGCAGGTTTTCAGGTAGGAAAACTTTTTTACCTTCTTTTTAACCCGGCAACACCTTTTGGAAAAATCTTTCTTCTTGTTTGGCTTCAGTTGTTTTTTTCTCTGATTTTTATTTCTGTTTTATTTTTTGTGCTTTCCAAGTTCAATCATAATTACACAGACCGTTCTGTAGATTATCTTGTTTTGCTTACAACCTTTATAAATCAGTCGTTCTTTTCGTTTTTTGATATTTCGCTGTTCCCTATGTTCCTTTTGATTTTTACGGCAGCTTTTTCAACCATCTTTTTTAGAAAATTCTTTTCGCATCTGTATCTGTTTATAATCCTTCTGGCTCTACTCTTTCCTTATACTTTTTCTTTCTTAGGAAGCTTTGAAAGTTCGCAGATTCATTCTTATTTATTGAGTTCACAAACCTGGCAGTTTTCTATTGCAATGATTATTACTCCAATTGCACTGCTTTATCTTCGCATAGTTACAAAATTCCGCGAAACTCATCCTAACTCAAGAAGCATTGCCCTTTTTGTAATTGTTTATACAACCTCCATCATTTTTACTCAGACAGAAATCTGCCTTATCAGTGTTCCGCTTAGAAATAAGACCGTTACAAAAACTTCTGAGCCGCTTTTAGTTTCTTCTGAGCACAAATTTATAAACTTGACCCACACAGACAAAATCATTTTTGATGATAAAATCCGAACCTTGAATATCAAACTTGAAAAACAGCCAGAACTTTGTGATGTTCAGATATTTGCACCAAGTGCTCAGCCTTTAAAATATTCTGATTATGATTTTGAATTGATAAACGGCACGTCTTCTTATTTTTTGATTCCGCAAAATCCACCGTCTGAGTTAACCTTCAGCTATGGAACAATTGACGGCCCGAGTTTTGTAAAAATCTCTGCAATTTTTGAAGACGAAAATTCAGAAGAAGATTATATTCTTGAAGAACGGATTTTCCCGGTTAGCGAGGCAGAATGACAGAACAGATTTCCGCCAAAGCGTGGTTTTTACATGTTGATTTAGACGCTTTTTTTGCTTCTGTCGAACAGCTTGACCATCCTGAATACAGAGGAAAGCCCGTTATTGTTGGTGGAAATCCAAACGAAAAACGAAGTGTAGTTTCTACAGCCTCGTATGAAGCCCGCAAATTTGGTGTTCATTCTGCAATGCCAGGTTTTCAGGCTTTTAAATTGTGTCCGCAAGGTATTTTTGTTCATCCGCGAATGGACCGCTACGAAGAAATTTCTTATAAAATCATGCAGATTTTTAGAGACTACTCTCCAGACGTGGAACAGATGTCAATTGATGAGGCGTTTATTGACCTTACAGGAACTGAAAAACTTTTTGGAGAGCCATGGCAAACAGCTCAAAAAATAAAAGCGCGCGTAAAAGCAGAAACTGGTCTTACAGTTAGCATTGGGCTTGCACGAACTAAATATCTTGCAAAAATTGCTTCCGGCTACAAAAAACCAGACGGATTTTATTTTGTTGAACCAGGACAGGAAAACGACCAGAACTTTATGAAACGCCTGCACTTAAACCAGGTATGGGGCATAGGTGCAAAAACGCTGGAGTCACTGAACAAGGGTGGAATTTATTCAACTACCGATATACTTTTGCGCGATTTGGAAACGCTGGAGTTTCAGTTTGGAAA
>JAEEGL014669278.1_pt1 | contig 28003 bp, 18 predicted proteins | sample 9134231 | NCBI WGS metagenome assembly JAEEGL01 (sample SAMN16246548, study PRJNA631951) | gut metagenome | biome: gut microbiome; feature: rumen; material: fiber-attached | host: Bos | place: Iran: Karaj | collected 2018-10
AGTGCCTTAAAAAGTGCCGGCAGGGCATTACGTATCTTTGATATCGTATTTCCGTTATACAATCCATCTTTTATGATACAGCCGGGATCACCCACCTGTTTACTTACCGTCTCATCTTCTGCAGATGTAAGCACTCCGTCCTTATCCACATACAAAAGATCCTGAATATGCATCTGCTCTGACAGGAACGGAAGCAAACTGCGAAGTCTGTCCATTATGCCGTCGGTCTCGCTCATATTCTGTACCGTCATGCGCATGTTGGTATAAATGCCGTTCTTGGCAAGCTTTTTAACCTCAATATCCTTATGTCGGCTCTCATCATATATTGTATAGCAGTTACGTCCCTTGGTCTTGCCTCTGTAAAGAGCCTTATCGATGATACCGAACAGACTGTCATAATCGGTAGCATCATCCGGATAAGTAGCCGCGCCTATCGTACCGGTGATGAGCAGATCTCCGCCATCCACGGCAAATCTCTTCCTTAGAATCTTACGATTGTCATACATGCCCTCAAAGAACTTCTTCTTATCATCATAATCAACATCTTTTAAGTTAAGAAGCAGCAGTTCATCTCCACCGAATCTGCCCACTACTCCGACTTCACGCATGTAATCGGCCAGAGCCCTGGTGACATCCATTAAAACCCTGTCTCCGATATGATGACCGCAATTGTCATTGATGAACTTGAAATTATCAAGATCCAGTATGGCAAATGTAAATCTCGTCCCTGAAGCTATAAGCGATCTGGCAAACCTTATTATGAATTCTCTTGATATGGTACCCGTAAGGGAATCCAGAATCTCATCAAGTCCCGTCTCATCAAGAAGTTTATCAAAAAACGGATAGCGTCTTAAATAATTTCTGTCATAGAGTGTCTGCGCCTTGGCGGAACCCTGTTCCTTACGCAGTATATCGGTCACATCGATAAAACTGCCGACAAGACCGATCACTTCATCACCATCATAAATAGGACTCTTGGATGCGATGATATCACGCTCTTCACCTCTTATGATGCACTTGCCGGGAACCTTATACGTACTCTCTCCCGATAAGACTCTGAGTTCATCTTCCTTATAAGGCTCCGGGTCACTGTGCCATCCCATGTCCTCATCATTCTTCCCTATCAGGATATCAGCAGACTCAAACCCGTAGAAATCAAGAAATGCCTGATTGACACCGACAAATCTTCTGTCCTTGTCCTTCCAGAATACACATTCCTGAACAGTATTGATGATATTGCCAAATTTCCTGCTATCAATCTCCATATCGATCAGTTTAACTCCTTTCTTACCCCAATGTACTGATCTATTCCATCTGCAATCCCGGATACTATCTTATTCTGATATTCATCAGTTGCCATTAAGATATCCTCATCCGGATTGGTCATATATCCCATCTCGACGATCGTCACCGGTATCATGCACCAGTTAATCCCCGTCATCGTGTCAGTCTCCCATACTTTTTCCCTTTTGGCACCGGTTGCTGCTACCAGGCAATCAAGCACACAGGTCGACAAAAGCTTGCTCTGTTCATATAATGCTGCATTATACGGATTGGCAGCTGTCTGGCATATGGTCATCGCTCCGTGTGCCGCCGGGTTCGTGGATCCGTTGGCATGAATACGGATAAATGCATCAGCACCTGCATTATTGGCAATCGTAGCTCTCTCCGCATTCGATATATTGACATCATTGGTCTGCCTTATCATCAGGACATCATATCCTCTGGCAGTGAGTTCCTCTTTAAGTTTAAGCGCAACCGTAAGCGTAAGCTCATATTCCTTAAGACCGCTTGCAACTCCTGAAGTCCCGCCGGATACCTTGGCCTTTAACTCAGCCGATCCCGGACCCAACGGTTCTTTTTCGCTGTTACCCTTGGCCTGGTGTCCGGCATCGATTGCTATAAGCCTGCCGGTACCCGTGATCGCCGGAGGGATCTGAATATCCGTACTGTCTTCTGTCAGTTCGACATCATTATCATCATCGATAACCTCATCCGGTTCATCAGTTGTGGCAAATGTATCATCCAAATCTTCCGATATCTCATTCTTGACCGGAATCTCATTGTCGGTATCCTCTTTAGATATGATATCGTCAGATGCCACATACTCCGGTATCTTATCCGGTATAACCTCAGTCTTTATATCCGACTTCCCGCAGCCGCATGACAATATCAGCATCATGATCGTAAGCACCACCGACAGTATTGCTCTTTTTATCATTTTGCTTCTTTCAAATATTCCTCTTAAGTATATCAATCGCATTATATCATATTATTTTAAAAATGATCATTTACATGCATCATCATTTATGAGCATTTACCTCTTATGCAAAATGCACAAAAAGGTTTAGTAAATTTTAGTAAAGTGACGAAATTGTCTCGAAATGCATGAAAACCCTTGCACGAATAACCATCAAAGAATATCATCAAAAGAGTAATCACTATGTGTGGACTTATGTCCGGAATGGAGATAATCGTGAAAAGAAGAGCAGGAGTCTTACTGGCTATATCCAGCATACCATCAAAATACGGGATCGGAGGATTCACAAAAGAAGCATATGAATTCGTGGATTTCTTAAAAGCTTCCGGACAGAGTCTGTGGCAGATACTTCCCTTAGGGCCTACAGGATACGGAGATTCACCTTATCAGTCTTTCTCTACTTTTGCCGGCAATCCCTATTATATTGATCTGCAGGAATTCATAGACTTAGGTTGGCTTACGGCCAAAGAATGCGGATCATATAAAGTATCACATCCTGAGTATGTGGACTATGAAGGTATCTTCAATTCAAGATTCGCTTTATTAAGGAAGGCATATAAGAACAGCAATATCACTGCTGATCCTGATTTTGCCGCATTCGTAAAAGAGAATGACTACTGGCTTGACGGCTATGCACTCTATATGGCCATAAAGGATTCCAAGAAAGGCATATCGTGGCTTGAATGGGAAGACGATATCAAGTTGCGCAAGCCTGCCGCTATAGAAAGCTACAGGAAAAAGCTTAAAGACGACTATGTCTTCTATCAGTTCCAGCAGTATTTCTTCTTTAAGCAGTGGTTTAAGCTTAAGGAATATGCCAATTCAAAGGGGATAGAGATAGTCGGTGACATACCGATATATGTAGCGCTTGACAGCGCCGACACATGGAGTAATCCTGAACTTTTCAGACTGGATGATGATTGTAATCCCACTCATGTGGCCGGATGTCCTCCCGATGCATTCACTGCCGACGGACAGTTGTGGGGTAATCCGCTGTATCGATGGGATTATCATAAGCAGACCGGATATAAATGGTGGCTTTTGAGACTTTCAGCCTGCTACAGGCTTTATGATATCGTACGAATAGATCACTTCAGGGGATTCGACGAATACTATTCGATAGAATACGGCCGCCCCAATGCCATAGACGGCGAATGGCTCCCGGGTCCGGGTTACGACCTTTTTAAAGCGATAAAGAACAATCTCGGCAATAAACAGATAATCGCAGAGGATCTGGGGTTCATGACCGACAGCGTACGACGTCTTGTTAAAAAGACCAAATACCCCAATATGAAGGTCATCATGTTTGCCTTTGATGCGGAAAGTGACAGCGAACATATGCCGCATAACTACGAACATAACTGCGTAGTCTACACGGGTACACACGACAACGATACACTTGTGCACTGGTATAAGACTCTTAAGAGAAAAGAAAAAGCCCTGGTAAAAGATTACCTCGGGCTTAAAAGGGCTTCGACTGATGACATCTGCGACGGTATCGTCCGCAGCGCCTTATCATCCGTAGCGGATACATGTATCATTCCGATGCAGGACTATCTGCATCTTGACGGAGAGGCACGCATGAACATGCCCTCTACCTTGGGTACTAACTGGAAGTGGCGCATGCGTACCGATGCCCTCACACCCGAACTGTCTTCCCGGATGTTCAAATGGGCTACCGTATATCGAAGAATTTGATCATTTTAAGAATGTTCCGAATATTCCGCGGGCAAGTGACGCACCCAGATTGCCACCGAGCTTTTTGCCGAACTTGCCTCCTACGGAAGAACCAACAGAATTACCTACTTCTCTTCCTATGGTGCCTACAACGGAATTCCCGACACTCTTAACAGCACGCTTCTTGGCTGCCGCTTTGGCAGCTTCTTCTTTTGCCTTCGCCTTGGCTTTGGCTTCAACCTCTTTCTGTGCAGCTTTTTCCGCAGCAGCTTTGGCTCTTGCCTCGTCCTTTTCCGCCTGAATTCTTGCCTTCTCAGCCGCTTTTTCCGCTTCGGCTTCGGCTTTTGCAGCTTCTTTGGCCGCCAATTCATCCGCTTTATTCTGCTCTGCTCTCTCTGCGATCTTCACACCCTGACGTACAAGGAATTCATATGCCGAATCTCTGTCGATCGACTCCTGATACTTGATGAACAGATTACCTGACTTGATCATGGTATCCCTTGAATAGTCATCTATCGGCTTCATTGAACTCTCAGGGAGCATTACTTTGGTACGCTCGGCTATTGTCGGAGTACCGTTCTCATCAAGAACCGATACGATAGCTTCACCGATCTGAAGCTCCTGCAATACATCATATGTCTTAAACTGCGGATTCTCTCTGAATGACTCTGCGGCAGCCCTAACATTCTTCTGTTCTGCCGGTGTATAAGCATGAAGGGCATGCTGGATCTTATTGCCTAACTGAGCCAATACTCCGTTAGGAATATCCTTGGGCGACTGAGTGATGAAGAATATCCCCACACCCTTGGAGCGGATAAGCTTCACTACCTGCTCTATCTTATCAAGCAAAGGCTTGCTCGCATTATCAAAGAGCATATGCGCTTCATCGAAGAAAAATGCCATCTTGGGCTTGGGCAGATCACCGACCTCCGGAAGCGTCTCATATATCTCAGATAACATCCATAAAAGGAAGGTCGAATACATGGTAGGATTCTGTATGAGTCTCTGACAATCCAAAACCTGTATCACACCCTTGCCGGTGCTGTTGTCTACAACAAACCAATCTCTTATATCCAGTGCAGGCTCGCCGAAGAAATAGTCTCCACCCTCACTCTCTAAAGTGATTATTGATCTTATGATCGCTGAAAGTGAAGCCTTGGCCATATTGCCATACATCGGAGAGAACTTGGCCGTATAATCGCTGATATGCGATATCATCGCGCGCAGATCCTTGGTATCGATGAGCAGAAGCGGATCACCCTGAGTAAGCTCACCGTCTTCATCTATATACATTCCGTCATCTGCGATCTTAAATATGATGGTAAGTATGTCAGACTGAGTCTGATTAAGTCCTAATATCCTTGCAAGCAACATGGGACCCATCTCGGATATGGTAGTACGAAGCGGCATTCCTTTTGCTCCGTATACATCCCAGAAATTAACCGGATGTGCACATGCACCCTCTGTATCCCCGGCAGCTGCTATTCCGGACAGATCACCTTTGACATCGGCAATGAACACCGGTACTCCGGCATCGGAAAAAGATTCCGCCACTGTCTTAACGGTAGTAGTCTTACCTGTTCCCGTAGCCCCAGCGATCATTCCGTGACGATTAGCCATCCTGGGTATGATATATATAGGCTTGTCTCCTGCATTACCGAACCAGATCATATCATCTTTATACATAATCCACCCCATTCTAACGTCTGATAGACGCCCTTCTTTTCTGCTTATCCTTATACATCACTTCATCAGCCTGTCTTATGACATCTTCCAAAGCCACATTCTCATTGCAGATAAAGCTCGTATATCCCATTGAACACTCTATATAGTACGGCTTGCCCGAAGTCTCGTTGATTCTTGCAAGTGCTTCCTTGACACGTGCCTTGATATCTGCAGCCTCTTCACCCTCACAGGCAGTGATCGCAATGAACTCATCTCCGCCTATTCGGCCGCAACAACCGGTCTTGCCCATCGCATCGGATAATACCTGCGACAAAGTAGTGATGGCATAATCTCCGTCCGCATGACCGAACACGTCATTGATCTCCTTAAGGTGATCAAGATCGCAGAAGAACAGATAAGCATCTTCTCCGTCATGATCTCTGTTGATCTCAAGCGCCTTCTCCATAAATCCGCGACGGTTATATACTCCCGTCATCGGATCATTACTTGATACTGAATTAAGGATCTTGTTCCTCTCCTTAAGTTCTCGCAAAGTCTTATTAAGTTCACTCTTGGCAGCATCTTCCTTGATCGCAAGACTCATGATAGACATACCGTTGCCAAGCTGCATGCTGACTCCGTGCATGGCCGATAACTGCTCAGGCGTGATCTCGGCAACCAAAAGACCGTACTGCTCTTCCTCTGAGAATAAGAGGAAGGTTATATACATATGATTCTTCTCGGCAGGATAAAACTGTGTAAATCCATCGGCTTGGGTAACGACCTTATCCTCACCGAAATTGAATACCGTGATATCTTCTCCCCTGCTGCATGCTACAAGATGAAGCTTTTCGGGACAGGTAAATGCAGAATCCTTGGCATTTACTATCGGAGCATCACCTATAAGGAAATATGCGCTCTTCGCACCCTGCGCCACGATCTGCTGCATACAGGTCTTAAAGAATGCCTCCGGCTTACGAACTCTCTCCTTAAGTCTCTGTATCACCTGTGCAGCCTCTATATAACTCTGCTCCATCCTCTCTCTCTGTTCCAAAGAGGTCTGAATGAGCATGGCTTCTATATGATCATCTGCCATCTCCATGAATCTGTGCAGCAGTCTGTGCTTCACACATACGCCGTATCCCACATTGATCATATTGTCAAGCAGCCTGTGGTAATACTTGCTCATCATGCTCCAGTTGATATAGTCACGCGTGGAGAAGTCAAGCTTAACTCTCAAAAGCTGCTTATAACTGTTACGTATCTCTTTAAGATCGGATTCGCCGTCTCCCGCTTCCATGATACCCACAAGCAGATACATAAGTTCTGTAAAGAATTCCTCGCATGCTTTACGCACATCCGGAGAATACATGTACATCATGGAATCTGCAGCTATGGCAGAAGCCGCTCTTGATATATATCCGTCTTCCCTGAAATGCTCACCGAATCCGTCTATCAGGCTTAAGACACCTTCCGAAGAATCAAGTATATTAAAATCACATCCGCATGAACCGCGCACCACAAGGGGTGTCGAGAATGTATGCAGACCGTTATTGGCCTCACCCTTTATCCTCTTGATCGCAAGTTCAAGTGCCATGCGTCCAAGCTGATATCCATCCTGTCTGGCTGTGGTAAGAGGCGGATTAAGCGTCGCTGCCTGCTCCACATCATCAAAGCCCGTGATCGAAATATCACGGCCTATAACTATACCTCTGCGGCGACATACTCTGTATACCGCCATAGCCATCTCATCATTGGCACATGCGATCGCATCCGCATCCGGATTCTTATTAAGAAGTTCCTCCACCTGAGGCTCTACATCCTGTGAATAGTCACCATAGGCTATCATATCAAGGGATATGTCCAGTCCGTGTGATCTTACGGCGTCAAAATATCCCCTCAGTCTCTCCGAAGCCTCCGTATTCATCTTAGGTCCGGACAGATACAGTATCTTCCTGCGTCCGTGAGCCTCTATCAGATGTTCTACAACATTGAACATACCCTGATAGTTCTCACATAACAGATAGCAGTATTCATTATTCTCACTGTAATCCTGTAGTATAACAAGCGGAATATCGTCGAATTTGCTGAAGAAATCGCCCTTGGTGTCATTGTCAAGGAACATCATGAGCGTACCGTATGTGATGATTATCGCATCAAAACCACCGATGAGCGCATAATCATAGAGTGCATTATATTGATAATTGTATTCCGAAAAACTTAAGTTATCCCCCGCCTCTTCCGAAGTAGCGTTCCAATAATCATATATCGAACCCTGTGCTCCCGGAAAAACCGTAAGATTGATCCCCTGTTCCATCGCGCTGACGGTAAGTCCGCGAAGCACTTCCATCGGATGCTTCGTGAAGATATTCCCCATCAACACGCATATCTGAAATACTCCGTCTCTCATACCCTTAATCGATCCCCGTCAAAAAAAGCCGAATAACTTCTTCTTAAATCCCTCTGCAATCTCCTCATACGGTGCATACGAAATGTTGCTTCCCATAACTTCATTCCACTTGTTCTTTAAAGTCCGGGCAAAGTGTGAAGCATTCTCATCCCCCGACTTAAGCAGATACGGGAATATATAGTAAATCATGATAAAATTCAGATCCATCAAAAGATTCATCTTCATCTTGCCGTTCTTACTGTAGATATCCCATACCTTACCGGCAAAAGATGCCGCGACTGTCTCTTCTTCCTTAGCCGCATCAGTGCTTCCTCCGATACGGGTCAAAAGATCATCAACATACTTACCGTATACTTCCTTAAAGCTCTCCGTATTGGCTTCATAGACATCTTTATTAAGCTTTCTTAAATATCCGTCTTTTTCCTCAAACAGACCTAAAAGTCCGTCTATACTCTGTTCCATATCACACTTAGGATCCTTCTTATTTCATCAAAATGATCATACATTCAAATTGTATCATAAAACGGTGTCCGTGACTATCCATAATTCGTCATATTAATCCGGAATCACGAATCCTACCGTTCTGGCCTTTACTGCCAGTTCAAGCCTTGATCTTAGCCCGGTCTTGCTTATCATACTGCCTATATGCATCTTGACGGTACGCTCGGTCATTCCGAGCTTCTTGGCAATCTCCTTATTGCTGCTCCCATCGGTCAGTTCACGCAGAACCTGTATCTCACGTTCGGAAAAATCCGTTGAAAGCGCCACACCAAGACTCACCGGCGGTACACTGTCCGGATATACCGATTCTCCCGCCATAGTCCTGTCCATGACCTCTAAGATCGGCTGTTCCTGCACTTCTTTATACCAGAAACTGTCCGCACCGAGTTCTCTGGCCCTCTCAATGTACGACACCTCCGGCATGGAAGTTACTAACAGTATCTTGGTCTCCGGCCTGATATCCTTGATCTTGCCCGATGCCGACAGACCGTTGATCCCTTCACTCATGACTATATCCATGATCACCAGATCCACGTATCTGTTCTTCACATATTCGACCGCCTCTGCCGCAGAAGCATAAGACCCGACGAGGGTATACTTATCCGAATTCTCTATTACATTTTCAAACAATTGTCTGGACATCAGAAAATCGTCCGCGACTAACACCTTATAAGGCTTAACATCTCCCATGGTTGCCCCTTACTATCCTGTCCGAATCTTATCACGGTACAGATTCATTATATCGAAAATGAGATATTATTGCCACACTGCCTTTGTATTCAGCCTTTTTATAATTCTGACATTTTTGAAAACATTTACAAAAGCGCTTGTTTTACATATTTGGCTGTGCTATTATGTGGGCAAGCAGAAAGTTCATTTAATCATTATTTCTTATAATCTTTTATCTGACATTCCTGCTTATTACCAACTATGTACAACTAAGCAGGCGACGAAGGATTATAGGAATAGTCTCCTGCGAATACTTTTTGTTCAAAGGAGGAAGCGAATGAACAATGCCACCAAAGAAACTGTAGCCAATGACATCGAGGTAAATACCAATCGCGAGTACAAGTCTGACGTATTCAAGATGTACTTCAGTATCAAGAAAAACATTCTGGATTTGTACAATGCAATGAATGACACAGCATACAGCGAAGAAGATGATGTGGAGATCAATACGCTTGAACAGTCGATATTTCTAAGAATTTACAACGATGTATCATTTGTCTTGAGCGGTACGATCAATCTGTACGAGCATCAGTCGACGGTTAATCCGAATATGCCACTCAGGGATCTGTATTACATATCGGACATGTATAAGCCGTATGGAATGACCAAGGATTTGTATTCCAGAGAACTGATCAAGATCCCGACACCTAAGTTCGTGGTATTTTACAACGGCAGAAGTGATGCTCCTGAGCGAGAGATACTTAAGCTGTCAGATGCATTTATTCAAACGACGGACCATCCGGAATTGGAACTGAAAGTTCAGATGCTCAACATTAATTACGGCTACAACAAAGAATTAATGGAGAAATGTGTCGCACTTAGAGACTATGCGATGTTAAATAAGAGAGTCAGAGATAATCTCGACAGTGGTATGACCATCGAGGATGCGGCTAAGAAAGCTGTAGATACCTGTATAAGAGATCATATAATGGAGGATTTCCTGATCAGGGAGAAAGCAGGTGTTATAAGAATGCATGTACTGGATTTTAACGAAGAATTACATGATGAAGCACTAATTAACCAGGGCATTAAGCAAGGTATAAGTCAAGGTATTAGTCAAGGTATTAGTCAAGGTATTAGTCAAGGTATTAGTCAAGGTATAAGCCAGGAACAATTTGACAGGATATCCGGAATGCTTAAGAAAGGCAAGACTCCCGAGGCAATTGCGGAATTCTGTGACTATCCGATGGAACTGATCAAGGACGTTCAGGCTAATATTATTCACTGATTATACTAAAGCCCTTGGAGTTTGCATTCCAAGGGCTTTTTCATGATCATCCTTTATACTATGCACAAAATTACGCATCAACTGGTTCGTCCTGTTCTTTCGGTATATCCGCATCATGGGATGCCGTCTCATCACCTTGGTCTTCTTCATCAGATCCCGAATCTGCAGATGAACTCTGTGACGGTGCTGTTCCTTCCACGGTCTGTGATTCTGTCTGACCTTCAGCTATCAGCGATGCATCAGATGAGTCACTCGAGGTTTCGACATCTTTTTCTTTGAATTCTGCAGTTATCGTGACCACTCCCTTAGGCATGGTAAATGTAAATGCACCTGATTCTTCATCCGGCGTCAGTTCTATCTGCTCGCCATTCTCATCCGTAACTGTAAGCGAACCGGTCACATACTCACGATCATCTTCTGACACAAGTGTCAGTTTTACCGTTTCATCCACAGGAACTTTTGTAAGATCGGATATCACAGTCCATGAATCTGCCTCATCAGATGACTGATCTTCTTCAGAATCATCTGTTTCACCGGCCTCACTCTTGATCATAGCCACAATACTGCCACCCGATATATCTTCGGCAATCCTAATCTCTCCCACCATATCGTCATTGACTTCACCTTCTCCGACGATATCATTACCGGTAAGATCACCCTCATTATTGACCACACTGCCTTCATTATTGATGATCACACCATTGTTGATGATCTCGGCTCCATCGAAGTTATTAAGGCGTCCGTCATTCTCTCCTCCGTCACCGTTTACTAGAGTACCGTTGTTGATAATGGTACCGTAGTTGTTTAATGTGTGGGCACTGTAGTTATTGATCGTTCCATTATTGGTTATCGTTCCTGTATTGGTTATCGTTCCATAGTTACTAATTGTGGCACCGGATTCAACAGATGTTGCCCCTGACAATGTTAATGTTACGCCTGCCGAAACTATCAATACTTTACCGTTTGTCAAGCTAACACTTGACAAAGAAATACTATCCACAATTTTAACTACATCATGTCCGGCGAGGAAATCACTAAACGGCTCAGAATTCGAATTACCAAATGTTGCGATATTAGATGTACTGACAAATTCTGCCGTCACATTTACAGCCTCTGCCGGCATTGTGAAATAATAATTATTTCCCGAATAGGTAATGCCACTTATTGATGTTCCGGAAGCTGTAGTTACAGATAATGTTTTTATCTCATATCCCGACGAAGGAGCTACCGTCAATGTTACGTTCTGTCCGGATGTATAATATGCAGGATTAACATCTGTTGTAATACTTCCGTTCGAACTTGCACCTGAAACGCTCGTACGTACACCATATTTATTCTTGGGTGTAAAATACCCTTTTGTACCATCCGTTCCCCCATCAATCCTCGCGAACCTAAAAGTTGTATTTGAGGCATTATAAGTGGTCCCCAATCCTCCAACAAGAGCCGTACTTCCAGCAAAAACATCTGCATCAGCATACGCCGACATTGAACTGGTATACCATGAGTTATTTACAATTATCGTCTTAAGCAACGGACAACTAACGAACATGTTATTAAAATTTGTTACACTGGATATATCAAAACTACTTAAATCCAATTGTGTTATATTTGAACACTGTTGGAACATGTAACTCATACTCTGAACTGAAGAAGTATCAAAATTGCTTAGATTAAGACTTGATAAATTTGTGCACTTCATAAACATCGAGCCCATCTGTGTCGCTTTAGACGTATTAAATCCACTGACATCAATACCCGTTAGCGTTGAACATTCACTAAACATCGCCCCAAAATTGGAAACATTTGACGTATTAAAATGGCTAACATCAAGCTGTGACAATGCTACACAACCGCAAAACATTCCTTCCAGATTCGTCGCAGATGATGTGTTGATCCATGCTGTATTCAAACTCTGTAAAGCAATACAGCCCTCAAAAGTTCTTTTATAATTGGTTACATTCGATGTATTAGTCCCAGTCGCATTCAGAGTCCTCAACGCTCTGCAACCATAAAACATGGACTCCATAGTTGTAACATTTGACATATTTGCTCCGGTCATTGTAACTGTGGCCAGTTGCTCACACTGATAGAATAATCCTGCTGCATTTGTCGTTTTCGAAAAATCCAATCCCGTAAGATCAACTGATGTCATTTTAGACTTTAAGTTATTATTTGTAGTTGAGAACATCAGGGAACTATCTTCAGGCATATACACATAATCAGCAGTACTATACCAAACAACGGTAGTACCTACCTGCCACATGTATATTTTTGTTGTATCTCCATCCATTTGCATTTCAGATACTGACCCGGATGGTGCAGATGTTGTTCTTCTAAATTGAGCGCCATCATAAATTAACCACGCGTTATTACCTGATCGCATCTTATTTATCCACTTGGTTTTGTCTATGGTAGGTATGCTCGGATCTGTAACCGATACGTTACACTTAGCTATAAAACCACCATCTTCGGTAGTTGCTGTAATTGTCGTTGTCCCCAATTCTATGCCGCTGACAGTAGCCGTCATACCGGTTCCTGGTGTTACTGTTGCTACACTTTCATCACCGCTCGCCCAAACAATTGCTGTATTGGCAGCATCTGCCGGTGCAACAGTTGCAGTCAGTACAAATGTAGAATTCTTATTTACTGCTTTTGTAGCATTATCAAGCGTCACCCCTGTCACTGCCTTTCCAAATGTTGCCGTAACAGCCACGGTTACTGCCTTATCAGGCATAACGAACGTATACTTGCCGGCATCGGTTGCATCCTGCGTAGCCGTAACAGTTGCACCGGATGCATCGGTTACGGTCACGGTATATGTAGATATGGCATAGTTAGTCGCCGGTGTAGCCTGAATGGTCACAGTTGTATTGTACTTGGCAGTACCCGCTGTAGTACCACCAACAAGGGAAGTGCCCGTAGAATTAACTACGGATACTGAACCATTAGTCAGTGTACCTGCGCCGGTTACATTCACGGTATATTCCTTCGGGATCTTGTCATAATGCGCATGATAAGTCTTATCGCCAACTTCTGTATTGCCGATCGTTCTTACCTGTGTCCCTTGCGTTGCCTCGGTATACCAGCCGTCGAATCTGTATGAATATCTGGAATCTGCAGTCTTAGTTACATTCGTAGGCAGATCCACAGTCGTACCGTAGGTATATGAGGTCACATTGCCTGCATTAATGGTACCGCCGTCAGTATTAAGAGTTACATTGTATGACCTGGGCGACTCGGAATAGACAGCCACGAACTTAGTCTCTTTTTCTATTGCAGGAAGCGAGCCGTTACCATACTCCGTGGCTACCGCCTCATATGTATTGCCGTTAAGAACATACGCCTTCCAAGCTCTGAAAGTAAATGTCTTATAATCCGTAGGATCCTTGGTAACTGTTGGCGCATTCGGCGTGCTTCCGTATTCAACCTCAGCACTTGATACAGCTGCAGCGCCGTTATCATAATCCTCTTGTGTCTTAAACCATGACACAAGATACTTGTTGACAGTTGTTAAGAACCTTGCAAAGAATGACTTATCACCCTCATCAGTCGTACTGATGGCCGCAGTCTTCTCTCCGCCTGATGCCGATGTATACCAGCCGTCAAATGCAAATGTATACTGAGCCGTGGCATCTTTGGTCACGTCAGTGGGAAGTGTCGCGCCAACACCCTTGGTATAAGTCGTGATATTGCCGGAATTGATCTTTCCACCGTTAGTATCAAGGGCGACTTTATATACCACCGCCTCTGCCGCAGAAGTCGGAGTAGGCGTAGCCTCACCACCCTCACTGCCGGAACCACCCGATCCGCCGGATGTAGTGTTCGAATCACCGGAACCGCCGGAGTTACTGCTTCCGCCATCGCCTGATGAAGAGCCCTTATTATCATCCGTAGATGAAGGCGTACCTGTATCAGATGTAGAAGAATTGTTCTCCGCCACCTGTGTCGGTCTGTTATCCGTAGGTTTAGGCGCAGCAGGAACTGCAGGCATATCTTCATTCTGTGATACAGTCTGTGCATCACCTGTGTTCGTACCGGGCTTAGGGGTACTCTGAGTATCCGTATCTTCAGTCGCTTCGTCTTTTTCCGTGGCAGGATTAAGAAGTGCATCGACGATCTGATCGCCGTCCGACTCCCCTGAGATCTCCTCATTAACGGTATTCTCTATATACGAGCCTGCTTCCTCAACGGATGAGATGATCACAGCCGGATCGCCGTCTTTCGCCTCATCTATCACATCAGCATATATACCGCCTATGGCCTCTATGACCTGAGATATCTCCTCTATCGTAATATTGCCCGTCATATCACCGACGGCTACCGTGATCGACTCAGTTATGGAATCCACTACCTGAATGATCTCATCATCTGTGAGGATATCCTGCACCTTAAGCACGACATCACCTATCACTGCAGATGCATCATGTATAACGGTCACAACCGCGTTATTATCAGTCTCGGGCTTGACCGTCGCATCGATAGTACCTGACAGTCCCTTGATGATGGCGATCTCCAACGGAAGATTGTTGCCTGCTATATCAACGGCGTCATTGGCTGCTTCAATCATATAGTTCGAGCGGTCGCCCATAAAAGGAATCGCATCATCTATACCGGAAAGCGAAAGTTCTTCAGCCGCAGTTCCGTACATAGATACGCCGGGAGTGGTATTAAGCTTGGCAAGCTCTAAGAGCTTCTTCTCAGAAAAGCCCGCAGCCTTGGTCACACGCTCGCGAAGCTTCTCATTCTTCTGTATGGTATCAAGCGCCATTGCAGGAAGATCCTCTTCCTTAAATGGCTCCATCGTAAATGATATCGTGGCATCTCCTTCTGCCTCTTCATCTAAGAAAATGGTGATCTTCATGCCGGCCGGAACATCAGCCTCAGTTACCTCATTCGTAACAGGATTGGTCGCAATGATATGCACCGTTCCGTCTGTAACCATCACTGTCTCATGTCCGGTCAGATCATTGCCGACAAATGCGGAAGTACCGCGGATACCGATAGCCATGGTGGAGGTATGGACACCGAAGGAATTCTCGGGAAGCTTCTCTGTTACATTAAAAAAGAGATTGCCTTCCAAGAGATCAAATTCAAGCTTATCGCCCGATTTTTTGATCTCTCCGACACTGGTCTCTTCCATAGTAAGCAGCTTATTTTCATCCAAAGATACGGTGACTAAGCTTGCTCCGCCCGTTGTAAGCTTATGCCCTGAAGCAAGTCTCATCTTCTCCACGAGTGCCTTTTCCTTACCCTTGGCATCGCATAAAGTGACCGAGCCGACCATACGCTGAAGTCTTATGCTGATTGCAGTGATCTTATTCATCTGCACTATCACTCCGGTCGCTATCGCCACCACTGCAAGTATAGCAAGCAGTATTATGATGAGCTTCTTCTTACCCTTTCCTTCTTTTTCATTTATGTCTTTAGCCTGATTAGCTGACTGCAGATCCATGTCTTCCTCCGTGACAAAAATACATAATAAACCAAATACGATTATAACAAATAAAAAAGCAACGTGGTATGTACCAAAGTACATATCGCGTTGCTTATACTGTCCGTTATGATCAAAGCAATCCCTTAAGTTTCCTGTTCTCGATGTAGAGAGCCGCAACCGACCCCAAAGCCATGACTAAGTGTTCCTGCTCCTCCGTAAAAGGAATAGTACGTCCTTTTTCATCCTGGGCATTGATAAGCTGCAGTACTCCTACCACATCCCCACTGTCAACCGCCATCGGGATAACCAGCATGGACTGTGTCCTGTAATTATTCAAAGAATCGTATCTCATGGTGCCGGCAAAATCGAACTTCTGCGCCTTATAGACATCCGGTATATTCTGTCTCTCCCTGTTCATCACGGCGTATGCACATACATAGCCGCGATGCCACGGTACGGGCTCCAATGTCTCAACACCGGTACCCGGCCCTATAGCCACCTTCTGCGACTTGGTTATGACATGCTGAAAATGCAGTCCGTCTTTCTCCACGGAATATATAGTACCTGCATCACAGCCGCCTATAAACATTGCTTCTCTTAAAATAACCTCAAAAAGCTTATTGGCATCCACCTGCGCCGACAAAAGAATAGTAAGATTTACAAAACGATTAAGATCGTAAGCCATATATGATCACTCCCCCCTATATAGTTACTTTAATACTATTACTATTCATACAACTCGTCAATCACCGTATCCGAGTTCTGTATGATCCTCCTTCGGTAGTGTCAGTATCATCTTAAATCTCTTATCATTTTTTACTTCCATGGTGCCTCCAATACCCTCAACGCTTATGCGAAGATTCTTAAGGCCGCCTGTCTCTTCTATGACCTGATGTTCATCAGTAGGCAGTCTGTCTCCGTCGTTTTTAAAAGACATGACATACGTGTCAGTTTGTTCATCGATGTCAATCGTCACCGTTTTTCCCGTAGTATGCTTAAGCACGTTGGTGATATGTACGGTTATCGCAGTATCAATGACCGGATCAAGAGCCTCTTTCTTCGGCAGTTCTCCATGCAGGATCACATCGATCCCCAAAGCAAACGCCTGTCTTATACAGGTATCGATATCATATGTATATTCAGAGTCTTTCGATCTTTCGTTATCCGGCTCTTTCCTCCTGTCTGCAAGTATGGCTATCGTCCTGTTAAACTCCGCAAAAAGCATCTCTCTGCTGACCGAACCGGGCTCTGTCAGATAACGTCTTAACATAAGCAGACTTCTGCCCAATATATCATGAATACGAATCTTGACTGAAAGAGCCTCTTTTTCAATAGACAGATAATGTATAAGACCGGAGAGTCCGTATACGGGATCATAAAGCGTCTTGCCGAAAAGCTTAAGTTTAAAAATATTGCTTCTGTTAAGGGAATATGATGCCGTAAGTGTGATAAATGTCGTATCATCCTGATCCGTTACACTGACTGTCGCACCCAGTGCCTCCAAAAATCCCGGATCCAAGCAGATCTTCCTGCCATAGCCATTCTTATGATCCTCGTTAAGATCATAGCCGTCAACTTCCATCTTAAAGGCAAAACTGACCGTATCTTCGGATACAGCAGTCTGTATCCTGACATAACATGCAGTCGCCTCAGATCTTTCCATCACATCTTCAAAAAGCTCATATCCTGCCGTAAGCAAAAGAGCGGGAACCTCAGCCTTTCCGGTCTCCTCATACCCGACCGATATCCCGGAAAGAGCATAATAGTCAAGTGATTCCCTTATGGCAAGTGACAGTTCACTCGTGCTTAAGAATCCCCTCTGATCCGTTATGAGTTCCAAATTGGCGCGTCTTTTGATATATGCACCGAGACAGCCGATACTCACAAGACTCTTCTTAAAAGACTCATCATCCTGCTTCCACATCCGGCCGAATATTTCTTTTATCTCTTCAGTCTCGCTTACAACGGTTCTTAATATCCCGTCACTTATCCATTCCCTCTCTTTAACTAACGAGGCGGAAGGTATCAGCCCTATAAGGATAAGGTCTTCCCACAGACCCAAGAATACAAGCATATACACTTCCTGAACGTTATAAAGAGAATAGCCTCCTATATGCGGACTTGATCCGTTGCCGATATAGTAGATAACAAGAAGGATCAGCCCTATTCCTTCAGTGATGAATATCACCCACGAATGCTTGCGAGAAGACGATATCCTGCACTTGTAAAGCATGATCACAAAAGCCAGGATCATCAGGATGAAATACCACGCTATTATAAATAGATATACGGGGCCGGCGCTGCTTTTTGCCTTATCGCCCTCATACCAGATCTTAAGAACGGTTCCATGAAAGTCATTGGTCAGAACAAGTACGATGAGTACTGATGCCAACACTCTCAACGTCGTCATATACGATCGCTTTTTAGTCCTGTCCTTATCACCTATGTATATACTTAAAGAAAGGGATATAAGCGGTGTGACGATGGTAGGGATATAGTACAGATACCAGCAGAATCTGTCTGCATATGTTCCGTCCGATAAAACCTCCCACCGAAGAATTCGAAGTATAAATAGAAAGACAAACAGGATCCCGCCGCTTATAAGTCTTCTGCGGATATAAACATCCGTTATCTCATCCTTAAGCGTCCACATCCAGAACAATATAAGAGCAATGTAAGAATATGTGGAAAAAGGAAAAAGTTTAAGACTCTGATTGACAATATTCCATGTAGCAGTCAGAGCGAGCCATATAAGCAGTATCCTGTCTGTCTTAAGTCTGTTCTTAACCATTATTTCAAGAATCCGTTGATGATCTGTTCCTCAGCCTCTTCTTCCGTAAGTCCCAGAGTCATAAGCTTGGTAAGCTGCTCGCCTGCGATCTTGCCGATGGCAGCCTCATGTACAAGTGCCGCATCCACACTGTTGGCTTCAAGCCCCGGTACTGCAAGGATACGTCCTCTGTCCATGATAATGGCATCACATTCGGTATGACCGCTGCAGACTGCGCTGCCCACTATCACAGCCTCGAACTTCTGATAAGAATCATCTTTAGCAACCGATCTTGATACCACATCGGCGCTTGAACCGTCACCGTTAAGGTCGACCTTATATATGCTTATGGCATTCTGGTCACCGTGAGTCATAAGTCGCTCTCTTACAAGCAGACTTGCACCCTCTTTAAGATCCGCGTTGGTCGTACGGGTCGTATCATCCACGCCTTTGATCTGTACCATCTCAAGCTCGGCATGACTGCCCTCTTCCATATGAACCTCGGTCACCGGATTAAGGATCCTCTTACCCGTACCGTCTCCGGAACCGTAATGCTTCTCCACATAGCGCATCGAAGCACCCTTTGCAAGGAAGAATCTGTGTACACCGTCATGTCTTGAATCCTGTACGCCACAGTTATCTATTCCGCAGCCTGCTACTATGGTAACATCGGCATTCTCACCGATGTAAAAATCATTGTACACAGTCTCCGAAAGTCCGCTCTGTGTAAGTACCACCGGAATATGCACACTCTCATTCTTAGTACCCGGAGCGATATTAACCGTAAGTCCGTCTCCCGTCTCTCTAGGGATTATCTCTATATTTGCCGTAGATGCTCTGCCGGCTGACACTCCGTTGGCACGGATATTGTAGGCACCTTCCGGGACTGTATGAAGGTCGGCAACCTCAGATAAAAGTCTCTTCTGTATCTCGTCAAGTTCTTTCAACACTCGTTACCTCCTTCCGTGAATTTTGCGCCCATACGGCACTCCTTTATGGCAGAAGCGGTTCCCGAAAGTTTTGGCAATACCTCACTGCCCGCTCCCTGCATGAGAAGCTCACCATCCTTGATCACTATGATCTCATCGGCTATGGCAAGTATCCTCTCCTGATGCGATATGATGATTATCGAGCTGTCCTTGATATTCTTCCTCATGGTCTCGAATACTTCTATGAGGTTCTTAAAACTCCACAGATCTATACCTGCTTCCGGTTCGTCAAAAATAGAAAGTTTCGATGCCTTGGCAAGTACGGTCGCTATCTCTATCCTCTTAAGTTCACCTCCGGATAAGCTGCTGTTGACCTCTCGATTGATATAATCATGCGCACACAGACCCACAGCAGACAGGTACTCACAGGCATCGGTCATCGACACATTTGTGCCCTTGGCCAGTCTTATAAGGTCAAATACCTCTATTCCCTTAAACTTAACAGGCTGCTGAAAGGCAAATCCTATTCCTGCCTTTGCTCTGTCCGTTATTGACATATCAGTTATATCCTCACCGCAGAATACTATCCTGCCCGATGTAGGCTTCTCAATACCCGCTATCAGCTTTGCAAGTGTCGACTTACCGCCTCCGTTGGGACCGGTAATGACCACAAGCTTATTATCCGGGATCGTAAGCGATATGTCCCTTATGATCTCTTTGTCACTGCCATCATCGTCAACCGTAAATGACAGATTCTTAAGTTCTAACATGTTGCTCCTTTCTTAGTGACTATTTAATAAACTCAAATGATCTAAGCATTGCATTGCCGCCTCCGACATAAGTGACATATATGTCAGTTACGCCGTCAGGCAGTGTGACCGGTATCTCATAGCGCTCCCACACATTGGAATTGGGGATCTGCTCTGATCTTCCGATCGCAGGACCGTCAATGGAAGTCTTTATCTCGAAATGTCCGCCCATATAGCCTCTTACATATATGGCGATAGCCTTGATACCCTTACAGTCAAATGACTTAAATCCTGCCGTAGTGGTATCGGTCATATTGGCAATGTATCCCGGGTTCTCATCACCGTCACGACCTTCCTGAACGATACGCGGCTGCTTCTCGCCGACATACATCTCCATATCATCCTTAAAGAGATTACATGCGATATATGCAGGATACTCACCCTCACCCACAAGAGGACCGCCGTTTAATCCGCACGAACTCATGGGAGCCTGTATAATGCTTCCGTCTTCTCTAAATGTGATCTTCTCAGCACAACCCTGTCTGGAATACCATGTTCCGTTGGTCTGTCTGTGATAGAAGATATACCAGTCGTCACCTATCTGTACTATGCTGCCGTGATTATTGCCGCCGTATGCGACCACTCTGTCAGCAGCCTTATATGAATCGATACCGACATCGACATTGCTTACGATCACGCCGCCGTAGGTAAATCCTTTGGTTGGCTCTTTGCTCGTTGCATAACACAACTCATGCATCCATGTAGATGAATATACGAAATAGTAAGTATCTCCTCTTTTTCTTATGGAAGGAGCTTCGAAAAATGTATGCCCCTCAAAGCTCGTGCCTGCCCCATATTCTATTCCGGGCGCAACAAACACCGGATCTGCAATGATGGTCAGCATATCTTTATCAAGGACCGTACACATGGCACCATGTCTTGACTTATCTCCTCTGCCGCAGAAGCCGGTATAGAGATAGGTTACATCGCCTTCAGTAAGTACTCCGGGATCGAACTGAGGCTCATCACCTTCTTTAAGACCGAGTTTGGTCCCGTCCTTGTAATGAACATATCCCACGAATTCATATCTTCCGGCAGGCTCATCGCATACTGCCACCGATACATAAGGAAGATGATCGAGTACATAGTACAGATAATATCTTCCATCCGGTCCGACCGTAACATCCGGAGCATAGAGACACATCTTACCGTCCTTATTGGCAGGATCAGCAGTCTTGGGATAGATGACTCCCTCGTATCTCCAGTCGCCGAGGTCATCTACGGGTGCCGAATAGCACACATAGTCACCCAGACAGAATACATGTCCGTTATAAAAATCATGCGAGCCGTATACATAGACTCTGCCATTAAATACATAAGGTTCACCGTCGGGGATATACTCCCATGACGGAAGGTAAGGATTAAAAGCCTGTTTCTTCATAATTCCTCCAAATGATATAGTTTAATTAAGCGGGCTGATTCCAGCCCGCCCTTAAGTCCTAGTTCTTCTTAAGATAGTCGTAAATCGGATACCTGATGTCATAGCCCTCGTTCTCGACCATTGACTGTATCGCCTTGTTCGTATCTACATTGATGATGATCGGCGCATTGAGATTGACCGTCATCTGCGTAATGTCCGCAGGTATCGTCATGGTGACCATGACAAGCGCATTATCTTCATTAAGCGGACCTACAGCATTCTCGACCTCTGCCGATATCTGAGGCTCGTATCCCGGTTTAACTGCCAGTGCCGGAACAACCGGAAGCATGAATGCGGGCTCATCGAGCGATACCAAGAAATTAAGTCCTGACGGAGCACTGTTCTCACTGTCAAACGTCAGAGTGAATCTCTTAAGATCCGGGAACCCCAGTATACCCTTAGGGAACGTAAGTATCTTATCTTCCTTAACATCGATCTTACCGAACAATTTTGTAATATACTCCATAAGTAATCCTCCAAAGTAAGTCTTATCTACCCACCAATCCTTATTCTAACTCAATTTACTTAACTAATCAATACTATAAAAGCTTCACCAGTTCGTCACGAACAGAGTCCATGCGCTCATCAACAATACCGAAATCCATCTTACGGTAAGTCCATGCAGCCCTGCCGATGCTATGCTTCTCAAATGCGGCATGTATGAGTTTATACCAGGCTACGACTTCTTCCGGCGTTGTACGGTCGATAACTCCATACTCTCCGCAATATAACGGAACATTCCTCTCTTCGGCAACCTTGACCGCCTTGCCGAATATGATATCAAAATACGTACTGCTAAGGGGCTTAGATCTGTCATCGATCACATCAAATGCGGTCGGCTCATATCCCAGTTGCTTAATACTCTCATCCGTAAGCCTATCACAGGTATAGCCGATAGATGTCCTGAAGGATGTATCCATGGTCGGTATCCAACCCGCGCCCTGATGTGTGAATATAAGCGGCTCATAGCAGTGGAAGTTATAGATCACGTTGTCATCATAAGGAAGAGCCAGATCCGGTATGGCTTCCACACTGTTATTATAGTAACCGCCAAGCAGGATCTTTATATCCGGTGCGATCTTCCTTATTCTTTTGATACATTCGGTGGATATTCTGTTCCACGGATCGCAGTATTCCTTGTCGGTCACTTCATTAAGAAGTTCAAATGCCAGCATATCGCTGTTGACACCGTACCTTGCTGCCAAACGTTCCCAAAGCTTTAAAAATCTCTCCTGCAGACTCTCATTTTCAAAGAATCCGCTCTCACCATGACCGAGATCAAATGAATATCCTGCCGTCTTATGCAGGTCGAGTATCATGTTAAGACCATTCGCACGACACCAGCCTATCACATCATCTATATACTTATAGCCATCGGACTTCTCGGTTCCGTCCTCTTCTTCAACGAGCTCATAATCGATGGGCACTCGGATATGATCAAGCCCCCAGCTTTTTATCTTCTCTATATCGGCCTTACTTATAAAGCTGTCATAGTGTTCCTTCGTATGCACACACTGTGACAGCCAGCCGCCAAGATTAATACCGTTCTTATAACCCTTCCATTCTCTCACGTAAATACCCTCCACACAAATTCCGTGATCATATACTTATAGATATCATAAACATCTTAACATATTCAGGAGATAAATTGTACTTGGCAATATACGGTCTTTGGATAAGTCTTAAATTATATCCGTGCATATCCATGACTTTGGCTGCGATAGATAATCCCAGACCCGAACCGCCCCTGCTGCTCCTTGATTCATCGCTCATGACAAAAGGCTCGAATATATGCTCAGCAGTCTTACTGTCTATGAGCTGACCGCTGTCCGCTACAATGACTCTAAGCTTACTTCTCTCCTTAATGACGAATACACCGATCTTTGTCCCCTTGTCATTATGCTTGATCGCATTGGTGATCAGATTGGTGATGGTCCTCTGCAGCTGAAGCAGATCCGCATTTATGATGATCCTCTCCTCCGGAATATCCACATCCAGTTCCATTCCGGCATCTTCTATGTCCTGATACTGCATGGCCGCACACTCACGCACCGTCTCACAAAGATCAAGATCAGTCTTACTTAGAATAAAGCCCTCACTTCCAAGCCGCACATAATCAAACAAAAACCCGATCAGATCATTCATCCGTTCACTCTTACGCATGATGGCATCCAGGTATTCCGATCTCTTATCCTCAGATACCACACCGTCAGAGAGCGCCTTCGCATATCCCGATACGGTAGTCATGGGTGTGCGCAGGTCATGGGCGATATCCGAAAGCATAAGATTTCTCTTCCTCTCATACTCACGCTCTTTTTCCTCCCTTACCTGTTCGATCTGTGAGAACTGCTTTACCACAGTAACGGAAAAATATACAGCGCCTAAGATATACGGAAGCGCGATAACTACGGCCATTCCGACGAAGAATGCCAATACTTTAGTCTTCTCATACGTGCTTAGTTGCGCAAATTCTCTCGCACTGCGTTCCCCAAGTATGGCCGCCTGCACTCTCATCTCAAGCATGGTCCTGGGCCCGTTAAATATGGTTCCGACCTGTCCCGGGAGCATGAACTCGATAAACTGCAGTATAAGGCCGATTATGATCATTATAAGCGAAAGGATTATATCGTCGAAATGCAGCTGTCCGGCATATTGTGCCTGCCCGTAGAAAGTCTTTGACAGAACAGGAGTGATCAGAGTATTAAGCACCTTAAGTATAATGTACTCTGCCACTCCCATTATGATTATGGTATATATGAATCTCTTTATCAGATATGCCCTGAGTTCTTTTAATCTGTCCACATGTATCACCTGTTAATGACCGAAGTATGGTTCTAACTCGTAAGCCTGTATCCCAGCCCACGCATGGTCTTGATATATTCATTGGGATCATCGGAAAGCTTGGTACGAAGCTTGCTGATACATACCATTATATTGTTATCCGCGATGACATATTCATCTCCCCATCCGCACTCATATATCTGCTGCTTGGTGAATACCTTATCCGGATGCTCCATGAACAGTTCCATGATCTTATACTCAACAGAAGTAAGTTCTATAGTCTTACCTGACTTTTTAAGCATGCAGGAGCCGGTATCAAGAGTAAGATCCCTTACGCTTAATATCTTATCATTTCCCGTTACCGCATCAGTCCCGCCCAAAGAATTGAATCTTCTTAACTGGGAGTTGACCCTTGCCACAGCCTCCAAAGGATTAAAGGGCTTGGCAATATAATCATCGGCTCCCAGATTAAGCCCCAATATCTTCTCCGAATCCGCATCCTTGGCCGATAAGAAGATAACCGGCATATTGCTGTTCTCCCTTATCCTCTTAAGCACCTGATATCCATCCATCTTAGGCATCATGATATCAAGCAGGCACATGTCCGGCTTGTTATCACGCAGCTTAAGGATGGCGTCATCGCCATCCTCAGCCTCGATTATCTCATAGCCTTCATTCTCAAGATATAACTTAAGCAACTGTCTTATCTCTGCTTCATCATCCGCTATCAGAATCTTATACTTCATCAATCTTTTCCTCTATCATAGCCTGGTCATCACTGCCGTATCTTAATGTCTCATATAAAGCCGCCTCTGTTGCGAACTTGTAAGGAGCTACATAGAATATGCTCAACAATCCGAGTGTCCAAAGGGAAAGGATATCCCAACCCAGGAATGAAAGGTCAAGCAAAAATGTCTTCCACTTCTGACCATTCATCATCTCTTTGCTTCTTGCAAAAACCTCTGCCTTGCTCATCGTAGGATCTTCAGCCAAAAGGTAAGGGATCATACGATATTCATAGCACTTAACTATACCGGGAATGATGAACAGCAGGAACCATCCGGCAAGCTGCAGATCTCTCATAAATAAGATCTTCACGTTATTAAGGTAGTTATGATCATATCCGTATGCTATCTCCGCAACATCTGAATTCTCATCGAGATTCTTATAGAAGAATCTCTTAACACCGATCTCCACCGGATTGATAAGGAAAGCTGCCAGAGTGATTACGATCGCAAAAACAACTATCATCACCACTGAGAAGATCATAAAAGCCACAACATTGGTAAACGGCGAAGAATCATCACTTGCATCGTCAATTCCGATGTCTGCTCTCATCTGCTTAAATGCATCCGAAATCTCCTCCTCATCCTGATTCGGGTCAAGTTCATAGATACTGTCATCTATTCTGATTATCAGTCCGTCTTCTCCGTCTGCATCAATAGTCACATCGTGTTCATCAGGTGCAAACTCTTCGTCGGTCTTACTGGCTCTCATACCCATATTGCTTGCAACGCTGCTGCTTGATGAAAACATGGAAGCCGCACCCGTGATCAGCACAAATAAGAATGCCACCAGTACGCTTCTCCAATAGTTACGTTTAAATGTCTCTCTTCCTCTCTGTCTGAGTTCTTTTCTTGTCCACATAGTAATTTACCTCCTAAGATATCTCCATCCTCTTATATGACCAACCATTCCCTTAACTGATTGTGTCTCTGTCTTTATGGGTACATCTTAACAGGTCAACCTTTCTTACAAATACTTTAATTCTTAACGTTACCTTAACACAATACCAATTTCTCAAAAAAGGGAGTGACTTTTAAGCCACTCCCTTAATGATCATTATGTTTGGTACGGTATTACTTGAAATACTCAACTGCAGCAGCAAGGTCTTTGGCCATATCATCCATTGATGTATTGTTGCTGCTTATCGTATCAACATTGTCCTTGACTCCTGAAAGAGAAGCCGTAACTTCTTCATTGGCTGCGGAATTCTGTTCAGATACAGCGGACAAGTCACTTACACTTGATGTAATGACATTGGTAAGATCTGTAAGATCCTTGGCCATACCGTCTATAGATTCGATACCGGTAACAGCCTTGCCGATCTCCTGATCAAGAACCTCGAATCTCTCCATCGTCTCCTTAAGGAGTGTCTGTTCTTTATTGATAGCATCCTGGACTTCTGCCGACATGCTCACACAGTTCTCTGACTGTCTGCGAATGTCATCAACGATCGCTGCAATCTCCTGAGCGGAGTTATTACTCTGCTCGGCAAGCTTCTTGATCTCTTCAGCCACTACACCGAAGCCTCTGCCCGCCTCACCTGCTCTGGCAGATTCGATAGAAGCGTTAAGTGCCAAAAGATTGGTCTGATCCGATATCTCGGTAATGAGGTTAATGGCATCGATGATCTTAAGTACTGCCTCATTGGTGCCTGCGATACTCTGCGAGATATTCTTAACTGCCTCAGATGTCTGCTGGCTGCTTTCATCCATATTCTTAATATAATCAGATGCCTCATTATTGGCATTGCTCATGGACTTGGCACCTTCATTGAGGTTGCCCACATTATCAGAGATATCTCCGATGATCCTGTCCATATCTATAACTCTGGAATTGATATCCTGAACACTCTCGGCAATAGTAACCGCACCGTCAGCAAGATCGGTCATGGCATTGGATATCTGACTGGTACCGTCCGATGTCTGATTGGACAGAGCCGTAACTTCTCCGATCTGCCCCGTAAGGGTAAGTGATGTATTCTTAACCTTGCCTATGATCTCTCCGAGTCTCTCCTGAAGCTTCTTGGCCGAATCAATGAGCTGTCTGGTCTCATATAACTTTGATTCAATGTCAACGGGTGCTGAGATATCACCTTCAGAGATCTTCTGTATACTGTTACCCACAGCTGAAAGCGGTGCAACGATGATCTTTGTAAGAAGTATAACCGCTATCGCAAATACTGCGTTAAGTACCAAAGCCACTATAACTATATTAAGAAGTAAGGCCATCTTCTCCTGCTTGACATTGTCTCTTGTGATACCGGCAAAAGCCATACCCCACATGGAACCGTCAGTTGCATACATCGGTGTATAGAATACGTAGTAATCCACTCCGTTGATCACGATATTATCGGAATAGAATTCCTTACCGGAAGATACTGCAGCCCATACCGCATCGGATGCGGGTGTGCCCTCTATCCTCTTACCGTCATTATCCTTAATGGATGTAAAGTATCTGATATTATCCTTAAAAAGTGTAAGATCGACATGCTGTTCCTTCATCGAATCAACATATGTCGTATCATATTCGATATCCGTCGCCCCTTCATCAAGGAACCACTCATAGTACTCTTTAAGTCCGTGAGCCGCGATCTTAAGACTCTGC
>JAEEGL010480344.1_pt1 | contig 28001 bp, 21 predicted proteins | sample 9134231 | NCBI WGS metagenome assembly JAEEGL01 (sample SAMN16246548, study PRJNA631951) | gut metagenome | biome: gut microbiome; feature: rumen; material: fiber-attached | host: Bos | place: Iran: Karaj | collected 2018-10
GCCGCTGACTGCTCGTGTCTTACCAGAACGTGATGAATCTTCTTTGAATCTTTTAAGGCGTCATAAATGTCGAGAACGGCTCCGCCGGGATAGCCAAAAAGCCTGTCAACCCCCAGATCCTCCAGGGTGCGCACAACCATCTCTGCACCTGATAACATTTCCATAAGGAAAGCCTCCGCTGGCTTCTGAAAAATACAAACAAGTAAAGGAGCCTGCCGAAAAGCAGGTTCGTCCGGTAAGATCTCCCCCGCTTTTCCGGGATATCGAATAAATCCCCTGCAGACTCCCGGAAAAAGCGTGCCCGCAAAAAGCGCCTTTCATAAGTCAAATCGAACTTAAGAAATCCGCCTTTCTGCCTCCGTGTGTTAGAGACAGGCCGCTCTTCCAGGCTTCACGAAAAGCCATGACCGGGATTATAGCACCAAAGAAGGGGAACGAAAGAATCACAGAGCAAAAACGCGACAGAACCGGCATCTCCGGCCCGAGATCCCTGAAAATATCTCTGCCGCAAAACAAAAAGCCCGTCCGAAAAAACTTCCGAACGGGCAGAAGCAAAACCATCTCGCTTTGCCTTCTCTCTATGCTTTAGTCTGTTTACTTTAGCTTTTTGCTGCCCCGCTACAGGATCTCGTTCAAAACCTGCAGGGGGTGCCGTACCTCGGCATGCTCCATCCTCTTAACCTGCTCCCGGCAGGAAAAGCCGGTAACAAGACAGCGGTTCAGGGGATACTTCTGGAATACCGGGGCCCAGTTCTGCCGGTAAATAGCCTGAGATCTGGCCTCATTGGCCGCGGTATGTCCGTAAAGGCCGGCCATGCCGCAGCAGCCCACCGGCACCGGAATAAGCTTCAGGGAAACCTGCCGGAAGATCTTCACCCAGTCGTCATGCGTCCCCGGCTTCAGGGATTTCTGGGTGCAGTGGGCCAGAAGATAGTACGGGTTTTCATCCTTGCCCCGGGGAGTCAGAAGACTGAGATTGTCCAAAAGCCATTCCTGGGTAAGCTGGATCACAAAATCCCCCCGGGCCGCACCCAGAGTCTTCCGGTATTCATCCCGGTAGCAGAGCACAATGGCGGGATCCACCCCCACCATTGGAATGCCCAGACGGAACACCCGGTTGTAGAAATCAGAGGTTTTGGCTGCCGTCACGGCAAACTCCCGGAGATAGCCCCGGATATGGAGGGCTTTGCCATTGGGTTTAAGGGGGAGCAGCACCGGAATTTTTCCGGTCTTGGCTACCAGAGACACCAGATCATGAACCACCGGGGCATCATAAACCGTGGTGAAGGTATCCTGAACAATGAGAACCCTCTTAGCCCGCTCCGCGGGAGAGAGCTTTTCCAGAGCATTAAGATCAAAACGCTCCGGAGCTTTCTCCCGAAGAAGCTCCTTAAGAACCGGGCTGCTTAACACCGGCACATCCACAAAGCCCAGAATCTTCTTCACCATGAATTTGGCCGGAGAAAGGGAATTCACCTTGTTAAACAGGGCCGGAAGCCGGGCCATCAGAGGAGCGCTCTCCTCAAAATGCCTCACCAGAAGATCCCCCGCCGGTCTGAGATAACGGGAATAATAGAGGTTAAAGAAACGGGCTCGGAAATCAGGCACGTCCACCTTAATGGGACACTGGGAGGCGCAGGCCTTGCAGGCCAGACAGACGTTCATGGCTTCCAGCACCTCATCGCTGAAGTCATAGCCCCTTTTGGTTACAGTATGCCAGGTTTTGCGGGCCAGATCCCCCAGAGTAACCCCGCGGGCTTCCGTTAGCTTTTCCTCCAGAAGAGGATTGACCCCCGCCTCTTCCAGTTCCCGGAGCCACTCTCTCATAAGGCCGGCCCGGCCCTTGGGAGACTGGATGCGATCCCCCATGAACTTGTAGGTGGGGCACATGGGAGACGTGGTATCGTAGGAGAAGCAGGCGCCGTTGCCGTTGCAGCTCACCACCCGGTTGTAGCTCTGCCTTACTCCCGGGGGAATCTGGCGATCGTAAAAGCCTCTCTTCACGGCATCCACGGAAACCAGACTGGCGGAATCGTTGCCGTAAGGAGCGCAGATCTTCCCCGGATTTATGCGGTTATCGGGATCAAAAACCCCCTTGACCCGGCGGAGCTCATCAAAAAGTCCCCCGTAATATTTGGGGCCGTATTCGCTGCGATAGCCCCGGCCGTGCTCCCCCCACATAATGCCGCCGTATTTGGCGGTAAGCTCCGCCACCTTGTCGGAAATGGTTCTGAGCATCACCTCCTGCTCGGGATCGCAGAGATCCAGCGCCGGACGCACATGGAGCACCCCGGAATCCACATGACCGAACATGCCGTAGCGGAGATGATGGCTGTCCAGAAGCTCCCGGAACTCCTTTATAAAATCCGCGAGATGCTCCGGCGGCACTACCGTATCCTCCACGAAGGCCACGGGCTTCTCCGCGCCGTCAGCATTGCCCAGAAGCCCCACGGCCTTCTTTCTCATGGCATAAACAGCCTGAATATCCTTAAGCTCGGTACAGGTCTGATAGCCGATGATGCCCCGGGAATTGCCCTCCCGGAGCTCTTCGTTCAGCGTATTTATGAGCAGATCCATGCGTACCTTTTCCAAAGCGGCATCGGTGCCGGCAAATTCCACAATGTTGATGCCGTCCATGGTTTTGCCGGGAACCTCGGTAAGCAGATCCTTAACCTGATACCAGACAATGTCCTTTTTCGCCATGGCAAACACGCAGGAATCAATGGTCTCCACCGAAAGCACTCCGGCATTTACCAGCTCAGGAGCATGACGGAGAGCGGAATCAAAGCTGTCATACTTGATATTGACGAGAGCCCGGAAGGAGGGAACGGGGGTGAGATCCAGCGTGGCCCCGGTGATAAAGCCCAGGGTGCCCTCGGCGCCGCAGATAATGCGGGAAATATCCAGAACTCCGGTTTCGGGATCCCAGACATGCTTAAGGTCGTATCCCGTCAGAAAGCGGGTGAGATCCGGAAAAGCCTTTACAATTTCATCCCGCTTTCCGACGGCGATTTCATAAACCGTACGGTAGATCTGCCCCTCAATGGTGGCAAGATCCATTTTGGCTTTAAGCTCGTCTCCGGACACGGGACCGAAGGTCACCAGACTGCCGTCCATCAGCACCACATCCGTGTCCAGAATATGCTGCGAGGTTTTGCCGTATTTGAGAGAGCCCTGTCCCGAGGCGTCATTGGAAATCATGCCCCCCAGAGTGGCGCGGTTGGAGGTGGAAAGATTCGGGGAGAAGAAGAGTCCGTACTGCTTTATCTGCTCATTAAGCCAGTCCTTGATCACCCCGGCTTCGGCATGCACTGTTCTCTTTTCCGGATCCACGGCGCCGATGCCCTTCAAATGACGGGAGACATCGATGATCACCCCGGAGGTTAAAGAGCCCCCGTTGGTGCCGGTACCGCCGCCCCGGGGAGCAAACCGGATGCCGCGAAACTCCTTTCTGGCCGCGAGCCGGAGCGCCGCCTGGATATCAGCAGGAGTTTTCGGAAAAAGGATTCCCGCCGGCAAAAGCTGATACACGCTGTTATCCGTGGCCGCTGACAGTCTGGCGGCATAGGAATACTCTATTTCGCCGGCAAAGGCCCCCTCGGCGGCCAGAGTCTTAAAATAGCTGAGATAAAGCGGATCCAGTGAAATTTCCTTGGAGAGCTGCGGGATCATATGATTCTTCCTGTGTGCTGAAATCCGGTGCCGCCATAAGCCCCTCCGAAACACTCTCCGGTATGGCATCAGGAGATGGTCTCAGGAGGCTCAGGACGGGGATTTCTGTGATATGGATAATGTTTCTGAATTTAACACTTTTGCGTTAAAAATCAACAAAAAGACTCCGGGAAATGCATCCGGAAAGTGAAACGCGGGGGCATAACATCCGGCCGCAATACCGGATAATCCGCCCCGGGAAGCCCGGAAAGGAGCATCACCGGGAGCCTTCTGCCGCATTGAACAGGAAAGGTTTTTTAGTTAAAATAACTTTATTGTTTCCGTTGAATTTACAGACACATCAGGCAGACACCCATATGATGCCCAGCACTTCCGATAACAGCAATAATTCCGCCGGTTTCCCTACTCATCCCGCCGGCCTTATCCGCATCATTCTCATAGACTCCTATATCGGTTCCTCGGAAAACCGCATCTTCGAGTTTGATTTTGAAAACCACACCCAGGTAAACGGCGCCAACGGTTCCGGCAAAACCAGTCTGTTAAAGCTGATCCCCCTCTTCTACGGCCTTGTGCCCGGAAGGATCACCAGCTCCAGCAATGTCAGAAAAAGCTTTTCCGGCTTCTACCTTCCCAGATCCGACAGCACCCTGGTGTTTGAATACTATAATTCCCGGGGCGAAATCGTCCATGTCATGATGACCAACGCCGGAAACAGCCAGAACAGCAAGAGTCTCAGCTACCGTTTTATCAAGGCTCCCTTCAGCATTGAGGATATCGTGGTCTATGACGAGAGCCGCAAATGCTACCGGGCCCGGGAGTGGAAGGAATATCGGCAGATCCTGAGAGATCGGGGGGTGCAAACGGAGGCTCTGGTTAACACCGTGGATCAGTACCGTTCCGTTATTCAGAACATCTCCTCGGGAGCCAATAACAATTTAAGATACGACTACAGCCTGAGCGGGGGCCTTAAGCAGCTCCGCTACATCGAAAGCATCACTCACAGCCTCATTACCGGCCACGTGAAATTTGACAGCATCAAGCTCCTTTTAAGCGACATTCTCCGGCAGGATCATCCGGGAGTGGCGCTGACCCTGGATCCCGCCAAGGTTCTGGAATGGTGCTCGGACATCGATGACTACCGGGCGGCGGAAAAGGAACGCAACTCTCTGGAAACCGTGTCCCTTCTGGGCGAAAAGATCGCCGACAGCAAAAAGCTGCTCCGGGAGCAGGCCGGACAGCTGGCCTGGTACCGCCACAGCTTTGCAGTCTCCCTGAAGCAGCTGGGTCATGACAAAGATACGGCTCAGAACAAAATAGACGAACTTGAGAAGGCCTGGGAGAAGCGGGATTACGATCTTAAGGAAGAAAGAAACACTGTCAAAGTCCAGCTGGAGGGAGTGCAAAAAACCATCAGGGATATTGAAGAAAAGCAAACAGCCTGCGAAGAACAGGATATGGCCACCTGGCTCCAGGAATACCGGAATCTCCCCGCCCTCCGGAATTCCCTTCAGGAAGACAAGAACAAGCTGGGCTCCGTGAAAAACGTCTACGGCAACATCAAAACGGAGTTTGATAACAAAAAGCTCTCCGCCGAATCCGCGGCTAACCGGGAAATCGCCAGAATTCAGGAAAGCGTCAGCGCCTGTGAGCAGACCTATCTGAAGGAGATGCACGCTCTGGAAAAAAATCACCAGGAGAATCTGAACAAGCTGGAAAACGGCCGGCAGTCCCGTCTTTCCGAGCTCCGGCTCCAGGAAAACAATGCCCGCAACAGAATCTCCAATCTGGAACGGGAGAAAAGCAATATCATTCCTCCGGAACACCTCCTTAAAAGCCGGAACGACATTCAGGAGGAGATAAACGCTCTGAGCCAGTCCAATGCCGCCATAAGCGCCAGTCTGTACCGCCTGACTCAGGATATCCAGAATCACGAAAGGAATCTGACCAGACTGGGGGGCGAGGCGGAGAAAAACGCCCGGGCCGAAAGCGAATGCCAGAGCCGTCTCAGGGAAATTGAAGCCCTGCTTAATCCGGACTCCGGCATGCTCACGGAATACCTGAACGAATACTGTCCGGAATGGCGGGACGGCATCGGCCGGGTGCTCAGGGAGGATCTCCTCTTAAGGAACGATCTTAATCCGGAGGCCTTTCAGGGGGCCGAGGATCGTCCCGGCCGCATTTCCGTGGGAGCGATATCTCTGGATATCAGGGAGCTCCCCCGCTGCCTCAAGAACAATCAGGATCTCCTGACGGAAAAGCAGCAGCTTCAGGAACGCCTCTCAAACTGTCTCAGGATAAAAGAGGAAAACGCCGAGGCTCAGAAAAAATCGCACAAAAGTCTGGATGAGGCTTTTTCCGAAAGGTTGCGCCTGGAATCAAAGCTGATCTCGGAGGAGACCTTTTCCGGGTACCGGGATCGTCTGGCCATGGCGGAAAGAAGCATTGAAAACTACCGTCAGGAAAGACTTCTGGAATTAACCAATGCTCTCAATGCGGCCAAAAAGGAGCTTAATCAGATTCAGGGCTCCATGAAAAGCCTGGAGGAGGAGCATGACAGACTCCGGGAAAATGCTGTCAATAACTACCTCTCCAGCAAGAGCGATCTTGAAACCGAACACGATGCCGCCATCAGGGATTTCACCGCCAAAACCGAGCAGATTAAGGCGGAAACCAAAAAGACCGTGGCCGATTACGAAGCCATCATGGAAAAGAAGCTGGCCAACGAGAATGTGGATGCCAGGCTTATCGATTTTATTCAGAATGAGATCACCAAAAAGGAAAATCTCATTCAGGAAATAACCGATCGTGAACCAAAGATCGCCGCCTATGAAAAATGGCTTAAAGATTCATACAGCAAGCTTCCGGAATACCGGCAGCAGGAGAGCTCTCTCGAGTCGCTTCTCTATGATGCCGATAACCGCATCGCCGATGCCCGGAAGGAAAGCGAACAGGCCAAAGCAATTCTGAAGCGGGAAATCAAGAACATCGAAAGTGAAATTGATACTAAGAAGAGCAATGATAAAACCGCCGAGGATCTGCTCACAAACCTGAATGGTCTCCAAATCTATCCCCGGCCTGATGCCATCGATCAGGAGGCCCCGGCCCGGGTGTTTGCCGATACGGCCACCTCTGCCAGGTTAACTTTGAACAGCCTCCGGAAAAACAAGTCCGAACTTGACGATTGCATCCGGAACATCAGCCAGACCATGAGCGGCATGACCTCCAAAATCAAGGACTACTGGGTTTCCTGCCTCAATGACGCCCGCAATCAGGCCCGGCTGTCCGGCATTGACATCAATGACGATAAAAACCGGGAAGCCGCCGATGAATTTTCTTATCCCATGGCGGCGCAGCAGCTTCTGAATCACGGTCTCCCCCAGCACCGGAAGAGCATTCTGGATCAGGCCCGGGACGTGCTTCATATGATAAAGCAGTATTACGATCAGATGCGGGACTTTGATGACCGGATCCGGGCCTTCAGCCGCCGCATCTCCCGCATTGTGTCGGACAATCTGCAGTTCGAGGCCTTTGAAGAATTTTCCGTTACTCTGGAGCCCCGGATTAAGAACGTGGCCGGCTGGGATTTCATTGAAGATCTGTCCGGGTTCTACACTAAATGGCAGGAGGAAGGCAAAATACAGTCCGAGCTCCCCGATCCGGAGGTTTCGGGCCGCCTGAAGAGTCTGGCCAATCTCTTTATCAACGGCGAACTCAGAAATAATCTTAACGATCTGTTCAGCATCGTGTTCACCGTAACGGAAAACGGCAAGAAGAAAACCGCCCAGACGGAAAAGGAGCTGGAGGACATCAGCTCCAACGGTCTCACCTTCCTGCTTTTGTGCGCTCTCTACATCAGCCTTATTCATGAATCCCGCGGCAACCGGAACATTGCCATTCACTGGCCGGTGGACGAAATGAGCAAACTGTCCGGCAAAAACATCAGACTGCTTCTGGATGTCATGAAGCGCAACAATATCGTAATGGTATCTGCCGCCCCGGATCTCAGCGCCGCCGTGGCTGCGGAATTCAGCAGGATTTACCGGATCGCCAAGGATCGGGTATATGTAAACCAGGATGCTCTGGATCCCGTGGGCAGCGCCATCAGAAACAGGCTCAAGGCCAAGGCAGAAGGAGAAAGCCAATGATCAGAGACACCGCTGAAAGACTGCTTCGGGGAGAGTTTATCTGCAGCACCGTCTGCCCCGAGGCCTACCGGGATCTGGCCGAACCGGAGACCCGCGCCAAGGTGGAGGCCATTCTGGCCCCCCTGAACCGCAAAATATCGGAGACCGCCAACAAGGCGGCCTACTACGCTACCTGGATCAGTCTGGAGCTCAGCGAGGATCGGGCTTCGGTAAAAAAGGAGTTCCAGACCGTCATGGAACAGCTCCGGCCGGTTCTGGAATTTATTCTGCTGGTTATGGATGCCAGCACCCGGGATCATCCCATGATGCCGGGCAGCCAAGTTACCGAGGCCGAACTCACCGCCCGGGTGCAGAACAATCAGTACCTGACCACCCGGGCCAAGAAAATAAACACTCTCCTGAACAAAAGGCCGCAGATAGAGGTTCCGGAAATCATCAGGATCATTATCGACCGCATGGTGAAATATGAAATCCTCCGGGAAAACGTCCCCGGCACCCGGATCTTCACCTTTACCGGCAAGGTGGACTATATTTACGAGGTGCTGGAGTTTATCGACGCACATGAAAACATCCTGGCGGAGGAGGAAAAGGCTCTGGAGCAGCAGAAGCAGAAACCGGAGGAGGAGGATCTCTTCAGCTCATGAAAAATTCTGAAAACGGCGCTCCGGAACGCCATGAAAACCGGGTCATCCGCTCCATTCTGGCCGATCTTAACAGCGGCGCCGAGCTTATTGTCGCCGCCTACAACGGCGAACTCCCCGCCATCACTCAGGAAAACGCCGCCCTGTTACAGACGCTGCAGAACCGCAACATTATCATGGACACCGTCAACGGCTACTGGCTGAATCCCCACCTGAGCCGGCTCATTAACTACATTCTGAAAATCGACACCCGAAGCTACATCGACACCGACATCGCCGCCCGCCTGCAGAATATCGCCATTCTTTGCAACAGCTACATAGATCACATGAACTCCCATAATACGGAACAGGCAGATCGGGTGCTCATGGATCTCACCCAGCTGGTGCATGAAATCGGCTTCGATGCCCAGATCGCCGTGGACGGCCTCTCCCGGAAGCTGCTCACGGAATTCGGCTTTGTCCACAGTCTCCGGGATAAAATCGCGGAAAACGAAGCCGCCATTCAGAAGGCCTCGGATCTGGTGGATAACCTTACCGCCTATACCTACCAGGAGCTGCACCAGTATGTGAAAAATGCCGGAAACGATGTCCGGCTGTACAAAATTCTTATAAGCGAGCTTCTGACCTCCATCACCCGCTGTCAGAACGAGCTTAATGCCATTATGGGCCCTCTCCGGCATATGCTGTCCAAATTCCGGCAGCAGGTGCGGAAAACCAGTCTGATCAAGGCCTACTGCGACCACTGCACCAAAAACAAAACCTACCGCCCTGAGGACTATGCCTCACTGACCGTGCCTCCGGAGATCTTTACCAGAGCGGCTCCGCTGGAGCTTGCGGGATCTCCCGATCTCCGGGATGATGTAAATCTGGATCTTCTGGCGGAAATTGTCCGGAGCATTAAGACTAAGCTCCCGAAGCTTGATGAAGTACCCCTTCAGGAGGAGGACACCGGCTTTGTCAACCCTCCGGAAACCGCCGAGGAAAAGCTCCCCTGCTCCGGCATCGAGGACGACCTCATTAATTTCTTTGTCTATGTGGCGGAAACTCCGGATCCGGTCAGTTCTCGGGAGTACTATGACCGCATGGCCCGGAAAGGCGAAGACGCGGCAATTAAGTGCGCTCCGGATCACTGGCTTTTTGCGGTAAGCTCCTACTATGACAATATGGACAGCGGCCATCAGGAATTCTATCGCTGCGATCCCCGGGGACACCTTATTCCGTCCTATACCGAGAAGCTGAGAAGGCTTCAGGGAACCCCGGACGCTCCCGGGGAAATCCTTCCGGAGGAAGCCGGCGCCGAATGCCGCTACGGCGACATGATCCTTGAGGATGTCATCCTGGAGAGAAGGCTTTAATTTTTTTTGAAATGCGGAGGTACCCGCCGCCATGACTCCGTCCGAACAGCTTCTCATGGCTGAAAACGCCCGCTCCCTCCTCCGAAACCAGAGAGTCTCCATTATCTGCATTGCCTCAGGATCATATCAACAGGCCGGCCATCACCAGAGAGAGCGCACTCGGTTCCTGTACTCTTTTTTTTAAAGGGAATCGGGTCTTCCCGGTGAAAAACGGATCAGTGAACAGCATAAGACAATTTAAGAAACAGTGCCGTTAAACAGCAGGAGTCTGCACACATGAACGATCTTACCCGCTACCTTGAAGGTCATAAGCCTGATGCAAAGTATCTTCTGAAAATACTCCAAGATCCCACCAGAGATCCGGGCATCAGAAAGAGCAAGTATCTTGTGCCGTTCCTGAGGGATCTCCTCCCGGACTCCATCGCCGGAATGCTGGAGAGATACCAGGACACACATCTCCGGGATCCTGATAAACTTTTTATGAAGCTGGGGCTCAAGCTTAAGGATTTCCTCCGGGAAAACGGCATCACCCCGGAATATCTGGAGGGGCTGGCAAGTCCCGAAAACAGGATTGATAACGCCGGTTCCGGAGATGAAAAACGCTCCGACATCCGCACCTCGGCGGGGCGGGTGTTTGTCAGGGCCGGCGCGGATTTAAGGTACCGGGATACGGCCTTCGGAAGTCTCGCGGGAATGCCGTTTTTTCCGGAGGGAACGCAGTTTGCCCGGGAGATTTCCCGCCCCGCCCGGATTATCGTGGTGGAGAATCAGGCCGTGTTCCTTGATTTTGAGGAGCTTACCGCGCTGTCTGATGATGTCCGGACGCAGGAGATCTCAGGGGACTATCCCCGAACGCTGTTTATTCATAGGATCATGCCCCAAAGCGAAAGGTTCCCCCAAAGCGAGTACTGCCACAAGCTTCTGTTTCCGCTGTTACAGCGTTTTCCGGAAACTCCGGTGGTCATGGCGGGAGATCCGGATCCCGGGGGGATTAACTGGATGAGAAAGCTGTACCGTGATCTTACCGGCAGCGCCGCAGAACAGAGACAAGCCCTCCCGGGCGGGGCGCTTTTCCCGGAAATGACGGAAAATGACTGGAAAACCCTGCGGGAAAGCGGGAAGGAATTAGTGAGCGGAACCCGAGTATTCGACGATTTTGAAAGGCTTTCCCGTGGAGACCCGGGCAATATCGTCACCGTGCTTGCGACCAGGCAGTTTCAGCTCCGGAAGACCATTACCGAGGAGTATCTCCGGGCCCGGAAAATCCCCCTCCGGCTCTATTCATGGGAGGAACTCGGCTTCTGATACCGCCCTCCCGGCGAAAGGAAAAAAGCGCCCGCGGTCTCCGGACTTTTGTATCCCGGGCTGTTCTGCTATCCGTAGCGCCGGGCCAGAATATCAAGAAGCCTCTTAAGGGGATTGGTGATCCATGTTTTTCCGGAGAGCGCCGCGGCTACGGGCGGCGAAACACGGTAATAGCAGCGGGTAATGATTCTGCCGTACCAGCGGGGGAGCAGAACTTCATTCCGGAAGCGCCTGATGGCAATTACCTCGGGAGCCAGAGGATCCCCGTAAACAGCAGTGGCAATAAAACAGGGGGAGAACTTTCTAACCATGCCGCCGCAGTAGGGACAGTAGGACTTGTACGGCGCTCCGTTCTGGGTGACTATTCTGGGAACGATCTTTCTCTGACAGTGCGGACAGGAAATCCGGTCATCGGTTCTGGCAGGGCCGGATGCCTGATTGCGCGGCGGTACAGAGACAGTGATATCCGTGGCTTTCGGCTTGCGCCCTTTGCCAGCTACCGGAACCGGCGTGAATTCCGCCATGTGCCCGGTGCGGGGAACCCCGTCAAAGACTTTAAGATCGTGCATATTGAAATAGTATTCCTGGCCGTCATCCCCCTGAATAAAGCCGTAGCCGTCTGACTCCTTGTAAAACTTCACTTTTCCTTTCATTTTTGAAATCCCTGTTAACGCAAAAAAAACAGGGTATTCTACCAGAACAGGAGCCTCAGCCGTTATTTTTATGATACCGGAAGCCCCGCTGCAAAACTGCCCCCGGAGACTGCTATATTTCCTGATCCATATCCAGAGCGGGAATTCTGTCCGGGCAGCGGTTCACCACCCGGGCCGGCACTCCCACCACTGTGGCGCACGGCTCCACCGGCTTCACCACTACGCTGCCGGCGCCGATTTTGGCGCAGTCTCCGATGGTGATATTGCCCAGAATGCTGGCGCCGGCCCCCAGAAGCACGCCGCTCCCCACCTTGGGATGGCGATCGCCCTTCTCATGACCGGTGCCGCCCAGAGTCACGTTATGCAGGAAGGACACATTATCCCCCACCACGGCAGTTTCTCCGATAACCACCCCGGTGGCATGATCAAACATGATGCCCCGGCCGATCTTCGCTGCGGGATGGATGTCCACCGCAAACTTCACGGAAATAAGATTCTGCAGAAAATACGCCATTTCCGAACGGCCGTTTTCCCAGAGCCAGTGAGCCACCCGATAGCTTTGAATGGCATGATAGCCCTTGAGGTAGAGCAGCGGAGTGGAATAGTACACCACAGCGGGATCCCGATCCTTGACGGCCTTGAGATCAATGGCGCCGGATTCCGCAATGGCGGGATCTCCGGCATAGGCTTCGCTGCAGATTTCTCTGATAACCACCGCCGGCATCACCGGAGAATCCAGCCGGCTGGCAATCTGAAAGCCCAGGGCGTCCTGAAAGCTTTTCTGATTGAGAATGCCCTGCAGAAAATAGCTCCCCAGCATGGGCTCCTTGGTTATCATCGTTCTGGCTTCTTCGCGAATTATCTGCCAGATTTCATCGATTATCATCCGTTCCGCCTTTTTCCGTTCCATCCTTCTCAGCTCCGCCCTATTCCGTTTCGCCTTTCTGTTTGGTTAAGTCCGCCTGTTTCTGATTTTTTCCGGGATCCATAAAGGGACTTTTGGGGTGATCCTCCGGCACCGGCTCCATGTGCAGCGTAATGTCGGCATCCGGATATACCTGAAGCACATTGGCCTCGGCGGCATCCGCAGCGCTGTGAGCCGCCTCCAGAGACAGACTGCGGGAAATTTCCACGTGCGCCTGAATAAAAATGCGGGGGCCGGCCGCCCGGGTTCTCAGATCATGAATGCCCCGGATTTCGGGAACGCTGAGGATCAGATCATAGATGGCGCTGACATCCTTCGAGGGCAGGCCGCTGTCCAGAAGAGCCGCCAGGGATTTCTTCCCGATGGAGATCCCGCCGTAAATAATACAGAGGGACAGAATCACGGCAAAAAATCCGTCCGCCAGGAGGAAGCCCATATAGGAAAGCAGGAGAGAAACCAAAACCCCGGCATTAAACAGGATATCGCTGGCATAGTGCAGGCGATCCGCCTGAATGGCCGCGCTGCCGGTTTTCCGCACCACATAGGACTGATAGCATACCAGAGCCACAGAAATCAGCATGGCAAAAACCGTAACCCCGATGCCGGCATCCAGACTGGCAAGCTCCCGGGGACTGGCAATGCTGATGCACCCGTTAATAAGCAGGAAAACCGATGAGCCGATAATAAAGGCGCTCTGCACCAGTCCGGCCAGGGATTCCGCCTTCCAGTGCCCGTAGCGATGCTCCTCGTCAGCGGGGTAAACCGCATAGCGCAGAGCCATGAGATTCACCGCCGAGGCCATGACGTCCATCAGGGAATCAGTAAGAGAGGCCATCATGGCGGCGGAGTTGGTCAGCACCAGCGCCAGAAGCTTTGCGGCAATGAGAGTGCCGGCCACTCCCACCGAAGCAATGCCGGCAAAAACCACATGGCGGGCGTATTCCCGCGCGATGCTGCCGGATCCCGGAACAGCCGCGTCCGGCTGTTCCGCCTTTTCTTCATTGTCAGCGCTGTTCATAATTTCCGCCGTACCTCAGACTGAAAAACATCAGGGATGCATTAGGGATGCATTGTAGCACAAAGAAAATTTTTCAAAATCCTGACACATATTAAAAAAACGGCCGATGGCATGATGCATTTTTAAGATGGATCGCACCGCCGCTTTCCGTGATTTTATAAAATGTGACGTTCTTTGCCGGTTTTGCATGAGGAGGGGTACATGAAAACGCTGCTTCTGCTGAAATCCTTGTGGTATCTTCCTGTCAAAATATTTGCCTCCTGCAACCAAAGACCGCTGAATCCCCGGGAAGACCTGAAGCTTGACGCCGACATTCCCGTGGTATACGTCATGCAGTCAGACTCCATCAGCAATCTGCTCACTCTGGAAAAGCTCACCCGGAGAAGCCGGCTCCCCAATCCCTTTGTTCCGGTAAGCGGCGTGGGAGAAGAGCCCCTGACCCGCGCGGTTTTTATGAAAAAGGTGCCCCTGTTCTGCGGCAAAGCCCGGGATTACAGCTATCAGAAGGTCTTCCGGCAATGGATCGACTACTGTCAGGAATACCATACCGATATCCAGATAGTCCCGGTGACTATTTTCTGGAGCCGAAATCCCGGTCATGAGGGCGAGCCCTACCGGGATACCATCAACCAGCCCTATTCCAAGCTCAGAAAATTTTTTCGGATCATGTTTTTCGGGTACGACAACCTCACGGTGCTGTCAGGCCCCATAAGAATCTCCAGCATTCTGGAGCATCACGGCTCGGGCGAGGATGCCACCGAAAGCATCGCCCGGGCCTGCCGCCTCCATTTCGAGAGACGTCATAACGAAATCGTGGGGCCGAAATGCCTGAACCGGGATCATCTTATTCAGGAGCTTCTGAATTCCGGCTACATAAAGAACGCCATTAAAACCCGAGCTGAGGAAACCCGGAGGAACTATTCCGAAATCGAGGCGGAGGCCTATGCCATGCTGGACGAAATGGCCGCCGACTACTCCTATCACACCATGAGATTCTTCGCGGCTCTGCTGCATCCTCTGTGGAGCAAATTCTATCACGGCATCAACGTGTTCGGCGCGAACCGGGTGCGGGAGCTCATCAGCTCCGGTCATGAAATCGTGTACATCCCCTGTCATCGCAGTCACATGGACTACCTGCTTCTGGCCTACGTGCTTTTCAGCGAAGGACTGGTAATGCCCCACGTGGCAGCGGGGAACAATCTGAACTTCTTCCCCATAAACCGCTTCCTCCGGCAGTGCGGAGCCTTTTTCATCCGCCGGAAATTCAAGGGGGACGAGCTTTATACCTCCGTATTCCGGCAGTATCTCTACACTCTGTTCAGCCGGGGCTACAGCGCGGAATTCTACATCGAGGGCGGCCGCTCCCGCACCGGCAGAACCCTGCCCCCCCGCACCGGCATCGTGGCCATGGCGGTGCAGGCTCAGCTGTCCGGCATTGAACGCCCCATTACCTTCGTGCCCATCTACCTCGGCTATGAAAAGGTCATGGAGGTAAACTCATACATGAAGGAGCTCAACGGCGCCCAGAAGGCCAAGGAAAGCCCGTGGCAGCTTCTGAACTTCTACAAGAGACTCCGTTACTACGGCCGGGGCTATGTCAGCTTCGGGGAGCCCATTGTCCTGCCTGCTTTTCTCCGGGAAACGGTTCCGGACTGGAGAAAATACATCACTCCGGGAGAGTTTTCCAAACCGGCCTGGCTTTTTGATACGGTAAACGCCCTGTCCGACGAAATCGTCATGCGCCTTAACAGCTCCGCCACCACCAACGGTCTCAACCTGTCGGCGCTGGCGCTTTTATCCGCGCGGGATCACCGGCTTTCCCTGGACAGCCTGCAGTCCGTGATCAACTTCTATATTTTCATCCTGAAAAGCTCCCGCAGCATCGCGGAAAGCGCTCTCCCCAAAATCCCGGGACAGGTGCTGCTGCAGCAGGCTCTGGAGCTGAAGCCCTTCAACATTGAAGAGGTAAACGGGGTAAAATGGGCCGCCCCTACCCGGAAGCAGATCATCTACTTAAGCTACTTCCGGAACAACATTCTCCATTTCTTTGTATTGCCGGCTCTTATTGCCACCATTGTTTCGGTGCACCGCCATCTGTCCATGGCGGACATTGTGCTCCATACCAGAAACGTGTTCTATTTTCTGCGGCATGAACTCTTCGCCCCGGTGCGGGAGCACGTGCTGGATCAGACCATCAGAGCCTACGTGAAAGCCTTCCAGCTGGCAGAGTACTTTATGATTGTGGACAAGAGCCTCTATCAGATTAATCCGGATCCGGCCAAAAAGGCCATGCTGGACATTCTCAGCAATTCCATCCACGCCAATCTCATGCGGTACGTTATCGGGGTGGAGGCGGTAAAGCGCTCGCAGAACGGCACCTGCGATCAGAAGAAATTCATTGAAACCTGCGTGCAGCTTTGCCGCAATCTGCCGGAGGCCATCACCAACAACTCTCCGGAGTTCTCGGATCCCATAACCTTCCGGGTGATGAGCGAAACCTTTGTCCGGCACCGCTATGTCTACGTTTCGGAAATTGACGGCACCTATACCAAAAATCCGGTGAAGCTTCAGAAGCTCATCAATGCCGCGGGGCCGCTCCTGCCCGAGGAAATCCGAAATACTCTGGACAGAGTATAATGACCGAATGGATAAACGCCCCTATGAAAACACTTCCCTGCGCTGAGGATAAGCTATGAAAGGATTCCGAAAAACCGCCGCTGTTCTGCTGACGATGCTCTTGACTGCGCTGACCATGCTGGCTCTGCCCGCCCCTGCCGCGGCGCAGGACAGCGCCCCGGCTCCGGGCGCGGGCCCCATCACCGGCTACTACGAAATCAAGGGGGCCATCACCACCAATCTGAGCTCCACCGGCAACAAGCTTAACTACATATCGGTGAATGTGACCATCTCCCTTACCGATTCCCGGGACTACGAACTGGTGCAGAAGCATGAACCCATGATCAAGGACGCTATCACCGATACCCTGGGAGCGGTAACTCTGAAGCAAATCGATGAGCCCGGCAGCAGAAATACCATTCGGGACAAGGTGCGGGAAGTGGTAATCAGGCTTCTTGATGACTGCGTGGGCCGCAGAATCGTCAAGGATGTGATGTTCTCCGACTTTAAATGGCAGTAAAGGAGACAGCAGCGCCTAAGGGACAGCAGCGAAAGAGATAACAGAATAAGCAGGCATTGACGCGCCCGGATGTTCTGAAGACAGCCTGAAGATGCGCGGGTATTCGGCTTGTCTGCCGGAACCGCCGGCCCGGCGCCAGCTCCTGCAATTTAAAAAAATGGTATATGCCGCACTGTTTGGAATATAATTACCGGAGTATGTTCCTAATCTGTGATTTTCAGGGGTATTTCCATGACCGGTGCACTAGATTCTGACCGTCCGGCAAATTTTATTACTCAGATTATTGATGAAGATCTGGCTCAGCAAAAGTATCAGGTCATAAAGACCCGGTTCCCTCCGGAGCCCAATGGCTACCTGCACATCGGTCACGCAAAATCCATCTGTCTCAATTTCGGCATTGCGGAAAGCTACCAGGGCACCTGCAATCTCCGCTTTGACGACACCAATCCCGCCAAGGAAAACACTGAATATGTCGACTCCATTAAAAACGACGTCAGCTGGCTGGGCTTTCACTGGGACGGAGAACCCCGCTATTCCTCAGATTATTTCGACCGGCTCTATGGCTATGCCAAGGAGCTGATCGAGAAGGGGCTGGCCTACGTGGACGAACTCTCCCCCGACGAAATCCGGGACTACCGGGGCACCCTCACCGAGCCCGGCAAAAACAGTCCGTACCGGGATCGCGCCCCCGAGGAAAACATGGCCTTGTTTGAAAAGATGAAAAACGGGGAAATCCCTGAGGGCAAGGCCTGTCTCCGGGCCAAAATCGACATGAGCTCCCCCTTTATGTGCATGAGAGATCCGGTCATCTACAGAATCCGCTTTGCCGATCATCACCGCACCGGAAACAAGTGGCATATCTATCCCATGTACGACTTCACCCACTGCATTTCCGACGCCATCGAGGGCATTACCCATTCCATCTGCACCCTGGAATTCCAGGACAACCGCCGGCTTTATGACTGGGTGCTGGAGCATATCACCATTGAGCACCATCCCCATCAGTACGAATTCAGCCGGCTGAATCTGGAATACTCCATCACCTCCAAGAGAAAGCTGAATCTGCTGGTACAGGAGGGCATCGTTGACGGCTGGGACGATCCCCGCATGACCACCATCTCGGGACTCAGAAGGCGCGGCTACACTCCGGCCTCCATCAGGGAGTTCTGCCGCCGCATCGGCGTTACCAAGCAGGAAAACACCGTGGAAATGAGCGCTCTGGAATCCTGCATCCGGGAGGATCTTAACGACAACGCCGAGAGAAGAATGGCGGTGCTGGATCCTCTGGAGCTTGTCATTGACAATTATCCCGAAGGAAAGGAAGAAAAGGTCACCGCCCAGAACCACCCGCTCCGGGCCGAGCTGGGAACAAGAGAGCTCCCCTTCGGAAAGCGCATTTTCATCGAGCGGGAGGATTTCCGGGAGGAAGCCAACAAAAAGTTCAAAAGGCTGGTACTCGGAAAGGAAGTACGCCTGAGATACGCCTACATTATCAAAGCGGAAAGCTGCGAAAAGGACAGCGCCGGAAACATTGTCAGAGTGCACTGCTCTTACATTCCGGAATCTCTGGGCGCCGATATCCCCGATCACAAGCCCAAGGGGGTAATCCACTGGGTCAGCGCCGATCATCACCTCAAAGCCGAGGTCAGGCTCTATCAGAGGCTTTTTCTGGTGCCTAATCCCGGATCTCAGGAGGATTTTCTGGCCACGATTAACCCGGAATCCCTGAAAATCGTCAAGGAGGCCGCGCTGGAGGAATCTCTGGGAACAGCGGTTCCCGGTCAGGCCTTCCAGTTTGAACGCACCGGATACTTCTGTCCTGACAGCAGGTATTCGTCTGACTCCGCAAAGGTATTTAATCTGACTGTTGCCCTCAAGGAAGATTCCCAGAAGGCGCAGTCTTAATTCACAAAGGAAGTTTTATGAGCGAAGATTTATACGAAAACGACACTGATACTGCCGATGAAATTGCTGATGACGGCCAGTTTGACAATGATTTAGAGGTCGAACTCAGCAGAAGAGCTCCCAAAGGCGACGTTTTTCAGCAGATTTTTCCAAGAACCAGACACTGGCTTCGTGAAGGTGTTCGCCCGGAAGAGATTCTGCGGGAGGATAAAGACGACCTGGTTTTCTCTTTCGTAAAGAGAATGAAGGATCCGGATTATCCGCAGACCGAAGGAGTGCGTTACATCAAATTCCGCAGCACTCTGGCCATTTCAGAACTGGAAGTGGAAATGACCTTTACTCACATTGAGCTTTTCTATCAGGACGCCGATGGCAACCTGGGACCGGCCATTCCGGTGAAAGACGGCGCCGAAGAGTGCCGGGATATTCAGAAGGTATTTGACAAGGTTATCGATAATCTGGCCGGCTATCTGAGCAAGGTTAACAATCGCTGAAATCAGCTGCCGACGGGAGCCGGGGCTTTTCAGAAACATTTTAAAAGGGAATTAGATATGATTTTTAAGAAATTATTGCTGGCTCTGGCCGGCGTTGCCTTTTCAGCCGGCGCTTTCGCTGCGGTAAGCTCCGATGTTTCCGGATTCATCTCCGGCTCCGGACTCAATGCCCGTCAGGAACGCGCCGTTACCCAGTACGCCGAAAGCCTGGATCAGATTGCCAATATCGATCTGGGCAATCAGGAAGCCGTGATCTCCGTTAACAAGGAGTTCATGAACGCTCAGCAGTGTCTGGCTCAGGTTTACAGCATCGACCAAAAGCCCCATATGATGCGGGTCAGCCGGCAGGTTTATGAAAAGACCTTCAATACCGACGAGCTGGTTACCAAATACCGTCAGTTCCTGGGGCAGGCTCTTCAGGAAGGCGCCAAGGCCCTTCCTTCCGGAAAGGCTCGCGCCTGCAAATAATCAGAGCTTCCGCATATGCATTGCAGGCAGCAGGAAAAGCCGGCGATCCGGCTTGGCGTTCGCTTCCTGCTGCTCAGTCTGTCCGGAAGATCCCCGGGGATCTTCCGGTTTTTCTGTTCAGGCGACCGCGGGGAAATCTCTTAAGCCCCTGCCAGAGAGATCGCTAACCAGCGACAGACCCGGCATAAACCGGAATTAACCGGAACAATCTAGTTTGCAAAAGTCCGGCTTGTTTGCGACTGTCTCGCTCTCTGATATCAAAGATCCGCTTCATAAAGTTTACAGAGAAGTTGACAGAGCGCCGTTTGGTTTTCAGAATAAGCAGAGACACTCAATAAAGGAATCTACACGCTATGCTTAACAAAAGGAACGTTACCGTTTCACTGATGCTGTCCGGCATGATGATCATGGTCAGCGCTCTTCCCGGCTGCCGTTCCAGCTATGTTAATAATGACATCCGCCAGGCCAACAACAAATTCAGCTATCTGGATTCAGTGCCGGTGGAACGGAAGATGGTTCAGCCCGAAGGCACCACTCCCATTGACTATTCCAAACAGTTCGACCTCCCGGAAATGCAGTTTGACGATGTGCGTTCCGCTCTGGTAGGCAAGGCGGTGGACGTTCGTCCGCCCCAGAAACTGATACCACTGAACAGCAATGTGTCCGTGGGACAGGACGGCGATATCGCCTATGTCTGGTTCTACCCCGATGAGGACGGCCAGGAAATCACCCCCAACGACCTTCTGGTTACCCTGTTCCGGATGTTCCGCAGATCCGCCATTAACGTGGAATCGATAGATGCCATGAACAGCTTTATTCAGACTGACTGGTACGATGCCACGGAATTTGCCACTCCCTACAACCCTGATGCCATGGAAAAGGGCTTTCTTATCTACCGGCAGCGTTATGCCTTCGGTCTCAGAAAGAACACCGAGGGAGCTCCCGGAGTGTCCATTCAGCTTACTGACAATATTATCGAGCAAACTGACGGTACCGAACTCAAGGCCGGTCTGAACCGCTTCGAGCCCTCCCGTTTTACCGCCCTGATGGCTAATCGGCTGATGTGGTCCTACAACCTGGATATGAAAAGGAAGCACAGCTCCTCCGAAAACGCCTACGTGGCCATCTCTCTTGGCCGGGACAATAATGATCTCCCCTGCTGGCTGGTGGATGCCGGATTTGATGATACCTACAAGGCTCTGGTAGATCTCTTCACGGCCTATGAAATCAAAATCAAGGAATACTCCTCCACCGCCGGAGAAATCACCGTTAAATACAGCGAGCCGGAACCGGAATTCTGGGAATCTCAGGGAGTGGAGCCCTGGGGCCTGGAGGACGGCAAATACACCTTCAAGCTGGGCGTGTTCCAAGGCAAAACCTCCGTCACCATGTATGACGAGAACAACAAGCCGGTAAACACCGCCGTTACCGCAAGAATGTACAGCGGCTTTGCATCCTCTCTTAACGTGCAGTTTTATTTGAACCGCACTGCAGGAAAGTGATACCGCTCACTTAATTTGTGGTAAAATGCACCGCATTGGCAGATGCCTGTTTTCGAGAAAATTTCGGGAGTTTTTCAAATGGTTGAGAAAAAAGAAGAGCTTTATCGCGGTAAGGCAAAAACTGTATATGCTACTAACGATCCGAAGCGTTTAATCATCACCTTCAGAGATGACACCTCAGCGTTCGATGGCCTTAAGATCGAGCAGCTCGCCCGTAAAGGCAAGACCAACAACAAATTCAATTACTTCATCATGAAGAAGCTGGAAGAAGCCGGCGTTCCCACTCAGATTGAAGAACTGCTCAACGATAATGAAATTCTGGTAAAGAAGCTCGAAATGGTTCCTGTTGAGTGCGTAGTTCGCAACGTTACCGCCGGTTCCATCTGCAAGCGTCTGGGCGTGCAGCAGGGCATTGAACTCAAGGTTCCGACCTTTGAATTCTTCCTGAAGAACGATGCCCTCCATGATCCCATGGTTAACGATTCCCATATCATTTCCTTCGGCTGGGGCACTCAGGAACAGATCGATGAGATGAAGGCTCTCAGCCTTAAGATCAATGATGTACTGAAGAAGCTTTTTGACGATGCCGGTCTCATTCTGGTTGACTACAAGCTGGAATTCGGTCTCTATGACGGCAAATTGGTACTGGGCGATGAATTCTCTCCGGATGGCTGCCGTCTTTGGGACAAGACCACCAGAGAATCTCTGGACAAGGATCGCTTCCGCAAGGATCTCGGCGGTGTTATCGAAGCTTATGAGGAAGTTGCCCGCCGTATCGGCTGCCCTCTTGATTAATTGCGGATCCGTGGTATAATCCACCACCGTACAGGAACCGCCTGACAAGGGCGGTTTCCTTTTCAAAACATCCTTTCAGAAGGCCACTTTAGCTCAGTCGGTAGAGCAGCTGTTTCGTAAACAGTTGGTCGCAGGTTCGATTCCTGTAAGTGGCACCACCGCTTTTTTCAATACCTCTCAAATCCTTGACATTTAAGCCTTCAGACCCCAAAATTACCCCTGTTTTTGTGATTTCAGCCCCCATTTTTCGGCAAATTTGGGGTTTTTCCGGGGTCTGAAATTGGGGTCTGAAAAATTTTGTAAGCAGAGGTTAACAATGATAAAAAAGGGGGATCTGCAGCGAAAACTCGCAGATGGAGAAAAGGTCAGAATCACTGATATTAATGGCCTGAGTCTGATAATCAAGGGAACTAAGAAAGGCACCACGTATTCATACGTGCACAGGACAACGCTGGACGGGAAGCGAATAGACAGGACGATACGAGCGGAGACTCTTGAAGAAGCCCGGAAAATTGCCCTTGACCGTTACACCAAGGCAAAATCCGGACTGCATCCCGAAGGAATATCCGAATGCGACCTTACTTTATCACATGCGGTCAGCGATTATCAAGCCCTCCAGAAGCAGAAAAAGATTGCTCCGGCTACCGAAAAGAAGCTTAATCTGATAGTCGGCAAGTACCTGAAGCCGCATTTTGATTATCCGCTGTCCAAAATTAAAACACGGACGGTCTGCGACCTTATTCTGAAGCCGGTCATTGATAACGGGAACTGGGAGACGGTTTCCTACCTGAAACGCCTTCTTCAGAAGGTTATGCAGCTTGCCAGGGCAAAATACCCCGAGTGGAATCTGGACGGACTCTTTGAGATTGACATGCTGATCCAGAAGCCTGCCGGGACATCTCAGCATCATCCGGCCATGACGGACGGAGATTCGGCCTCCAACATCAGGAGCCTGTATGATGTGTTCCGGTGCATCTCCCAGATGTCTTCAAGATGTCTCTGCGAACTCTCCCTGCACCTTCTCCTTAGACCTTCTGAGATCGTGGAGCTGCAGGTGACCGATGTGAATATGCAGTCCCGGATTCTGACCGTACGGAAGACCAAGACAATCCGGGACGGTTCCGGATTCCGTGTGCCGCTCTCGGATCAGGCGGTGAAGCTGCTCAACATAGCCATCAGCGCCAAGAAGAACCCGAAGAATCCGTACCTCTTTGAGAGCCGGCAGCAGCTTGCCGGACACATGAGCCATGAAACAGTGAACACCACTCTGAAGCGGCACGGCTTCAAGGGCATTCAGACCGCCCACGGTTTCCGGGCAGTCGGCCGCACCTGGATGGAGAGCCAGAACGTGAAGTTTGAGGTAGCCGAGATGTGTCTCAGCCATAAGACGGGAAACAGCACTGTAAATGCCTATCGCAGAACTGACTATCTGGAAGAACGTAAGGCTGTGATGCAGAAGTGGAGCGACTTTATAACGGAAAGCTCCCAGGGGATGAGTCTGGCGTAACCTCGCAAAACCGTGTAAAAACCTCGCAAAAACCTGTCGGGATTTTCGGCAGGTTGTTTGTAACCATTTCAGACTTTTCTTTTATCTTCAAAAAAAAGCTGTTAAGCGCCCTGAAAAAAATAAATATTTCATGCGATTGTAATCACAAAAATATGTAGAATGTTAACAGTTCCTCAAAGAGGTTGCTATGGAAAACGTAAAGAATTTTTTTGCGATAAGCCCTATAAATGAAGGCTTTGAGCGAATGGCCCGTTATCATGAAAACACCCGGCAGGAAATAGAACAGGGGATCAAAGAAAGCTCCGAAAGAGGGATTGGTGTCTATTTTGATAATGTGGGCGAAAGAATGTGCAAGATATGGGATGGAATAAAAAATGAGCAAAAATCTGTCCCGGAGAGGCAGTCAGCTAAGGGGAGTCATACAGTATTAAAAAGGAGGTAAAAAGTCATGGCAAATGTTTTTGATACAGCAAAATACATTTTAGAGCAGTCTGAATCCGGCTTTATGTCCACAATGAAGCTGCAGAAACTGTGCTATTACTCTCAGGCGTGGTCGCTTGTCTGGGATGACGCTCCGTTATTTGATGAAGATTTCCAGGCGTGGGCGAATGGTCCTGTATGCCCTGAATTATTTTTTAAAACACAAGGAAAGTTTTCGGTAACTGCCAGCGATGAGACTGGAGGAATTGGTGATCTCTCTGATAATCAAAAAGATACCATTGATAAAATTTTAGAGTATTACGGAAAACACGATGCTCAATGGCTCAGTCAGCTGACTCATATGGAGGATCCGTGGATTAAAGCAAGGGCTGGTGTTCCGGCTGGTGCAGGATGTACCAATATAATCACCAAGGAAAGCATGGCTATCTATTATGGCGGTCTTTGACAGTAAAAAAGTAATCAAACAAAAAGCAAATCCTCAGGGGAAGGTTATCAGTCAGGGCGGAGATCCGGCACAATATTATAATGAGAAGCCTGCATGGACTTTTGTAGCATCAGATCAGGAAATGTGGGCTTTTTCTCAGGATCATATCGGTGAGGTTATCTGGGAGATTCTCTCCAAGCTAAAAGGATTTGAGACTCAGACATGGAATGACATACTGGTTCACTCAAAAAAACAGAATCATTCGCTGGATCCAAGTGATTTGAATAAGGTAGCTCAGGACAGGCTTGTTGACAGGAATATTGAGGCAGAGGCGCTTATTTCACTGAGATTATCTGGTAACCACAGGCTGTATGGCTACATGACAGGAAGAGTTTTTAATATCCTTTGGTATGATGATGATCATGGAGATAACAGCAAGTGCGTATGCAGATCTCGCAAAAAACACACATAAAGCTTGTAATTGCTGACACTGTTCGGAAATTCCGGCAGGTTAAACCAGCACCCCTCCCTTCCCGGCATTTCCGGCCACAATTCGGACAAACTCATCAGACAGCATGTTCCGGATGCAGATGACATAGTTCGCATACCTCCGGTTGTAGAATCCTGTCTTTCCGGCAAAAACTCCCTCCGAACTCCATGGCTTGTCAGGCCCGTAGAAATGGATCATGACCGGAGCTGTCTCGGTGTATGCCTTATCCTGAAACAGCATGTTATATGAAGGTCTAAGCCTCACCAAATCGTTGTGGAAAACGCAGTTAAGATAGTCCTGCTCAGGACAGTTGAACCGCTCCGGATGAGCCTCCATCATGCGGATATAGTCATCATACAGAGGGCGGTTTCTGAGCAGTCTGCCGCCGTAGACCGCAAAGCCGGTGTTGAAATAGAACTCGCCGTGAATCCATTCCTTAAGCCCGAAGGCGGCCATCCAGCGCTTCCGGTTCTCCTTTTCGTCCACTCCGTAGACATGAACAGCATCGGCAACGTTCATCACCCCGGAGATGCTGTTGCAGAATAAAGTGTCCAGGTCAAAGTTCACGATCCTGTCGTACTCCGGAGCCAGCTCTTCCAGAACTCGCACTCTGGCCGATATGGCCGGGAGAGCTGAGCGGTTAATAAGGAGCCAGTCTCCCCCGCACGTCCGGAAAATCGGCTCTTCGGGAAAGGTAATCTCCTCGAACCGGACAGGATAACCTGACAATGCCTGTCTGAGCCTTGAGAAGTCCCCGCCTTTCTCCAGATAGCAGATGAGCGGAATGTGCCGGTTAAACCGGAAAAACGAGGTAAGGGAAACAATGGCCGGATCCTCATACCTCTGGTTCAGAATGACAAAGGCTGTATCCTTCATGATATATCCTCCGGATCATCATCAAACACCCTCTCATCGTAGTTCACGAGTTCCAGCGTGCATGACTTGTTGTTCGGCTTCACGTTGGTCACCCAGCATTTCACGAGTTCTCCGATAGCAAAGAACGGATACTCCAGAACTGAACCGTACTCATCATTCCAGGCAAAGGGAAGCTCTGCCGCCAGAGTGAGATTCCGGCTGTCCACACGGGAAAATTCGGTCTGCCACATGGTGCCGTCAAGCTTCCTGATGTAGACAATGCCTGATGTCAGAGTCTGCGGGATCTGCCTGTCTACCGTTATCACGGAATCGGCATAAGCAATCACCCTGCCTGTGATATTGCTGATGTTGTGGTCGAGCACCAAGCCGACAAGATCGTTGTACTGACAGTTCAGGCCATCAAGTTCGGTTTTGATCTCGTACCTGGTTGTCGTGTAGGTCAGATACCGGAGCCTCCGGAGTCCCATGGCGATCGCCACATCCTCCTGAGTGACACCGAAGGCATTCAGGGTCTCCTGATTGCTGCTGGTAGGATACAGAGTAGTAACACCCTCTCCGTTTTCGTTCAGGTGCACGTACCGGGTGGCAGTCTTGTAGGTGGCGGGATCGATGTATTCCACCACCACCTCATTCACGCTGTCGTCCCGCTTGAGCGTGATTGTCGCCTTCGGGGACGCAGTGAGATTCTGCGGAGTGAATATCTGAGCCAGAGGTTCAGACACGCCCTGCTTGTGCAATCTGGTGAACGACAGCTTGTTCTCATACACTGTAAGCCCGGAGAATCCCGCCTTGAGCACGTCCCGGAGAGCCTCCAGAAGCGTGTTGTCATCGTCCAGCGTGCCGTCAAGCTTCATTCCCTTTGCCTTCCACCATGCATCAAACTCAGTCAGGGAGACGTTATCCACAATCCCCTTGTACTTAGAGTTGTCGCAGATGTACTTAACCACAGGGGCGATATCCCGGGTAGCAGCCATGTACTCCGGATCATCAAGATGTTCATCGGCACAGGTTATCGGCGGCAGCTTCCGCGTCCACAGCGTCCAGATCTGATTCTGAGAGAGCTCGGAAAGCGTCTCGGAACCCCTGAACCGGCAGATAATGACAGTCATATTGTCATACTGATTCTTGGTAGTAATGCAGCTCTTGAGTCCCACCCATTTCACTGCCTGGAGAGCCTGCACGCTTTCGTCCTGCTCTGAGAGATTCTTGATCCGGAACTCGTAGTTTCCGGCGGTCTCGGTGTCGAAAGCGATGGTGTACGCCAGCTCATCGTTGGTGCTGTTCGTCCATTCCTGCTCAAGAGATGTCCATTCATCATTGCTGTCAGCGTTCCGGTACTGGATCTCTATGGTGACAGTCCGGGAGGAGATGCCGCCGGAATTGTTCAGAGTGCCTAAACCGGAAGGAAACTGAATGTCGATCTCGTACTTGTCGGAAACCGCCCCGACAGGACATGCCCGATACGGCCCGACCCACTCTCCTGCGGAATCAGCGCTTTCTTCATCCAGCTCAAAAGACACTCCGGATGATGAGAATCCCTGCGACCAGAAGCCTGTCCAGCCTGTATCCTCTCCGTAGGAGCTCGTGCACCTTACGACATAGGTCTTTGCATCCTCCTTGGAGACAATCTGGTAAAGCCCGTCATCTCCGTCATAGGGATAGTCTGCCGGCAGGGGTTCATAGGCATTAATCCGGTCAGTCTGAGTCTGGCTGATGATTCTTGTGGCATCCACGGAGGGATAGGCCGGATATGCCGGGATCGTCGCCTCTGATGCGGACACGGTGATGGTCAGCAGTGAATCAACCAGAGAGACAGCCAGAACTTCAGCGTCCCACTCTTCCTCATTAACGGCTTCGGCAGTGAGATCTTGCGGGCCGGAGGTGCCAACGGGACGGGAATAATACCTTACCGTTGACACTCTCTGATAGGTAACCCTGATGGTGTCACCGGCAGAAACTATCACCTCTTCCTGAGTATCGGGATCGATCTCGGTTACCCTCGCTCTCAGCCATGTCAGATCCGTGAGATTGGCAGTCTTGGCAAGATAGAGAGTAACTGTATCAGCCCCGACAAGGGTTGTGTAGGCAGTGTCTTCCACACCGATAGCCCGCACTGCGGAAGTGCCGGTAATGTGGAAATACGCTCCCTCTTCCCACGGCAGCGGGTACTCCTTCCTGATGGGGATGTATCCCGTGGAAACTCCGGCGCATCCGGCATTGGCAGTGTACTGATACGTTGTTTTGTAGCA
>JAEEGL017306209.1_pt1 | contig 28001 bp, 22 predicted proteins | sample 9134231 | NCBI WGS metagenome assembly JAEEGL01 (sample SAMN16246548, study PRJNA631951) | gut metagenome | biome: gut microbiome; feature: rumen; material: fiber-attached | host: Bos | place: Iran: Karaj | collected 2018-10
ATAGAAAAGGGCATGGATTCCCTTATGGAGGGCAGAACCGTATTCGTTATCGCCCACAGGCTTTCGACGGTGCGCAATTCCCACGCTATCATGGTGCTCGAGCACGGCAGGATAATCGAGAGAGGCAGCCACAATGAGCTGATAGCTCAGCGCGGCAAGTACTATCAGCTCTACACGGGAATGTTCGAACTCAGCTGATGATACAGGAAAGAGGAAATATATGATACTGAAAAGATATGCAGCATTTTTCGCGGCAGCAATGCTTGTATGCACCGCTTCATGCAGCAGTGGCAGCAGTAAAGTGGGCAGCGTTGATGTGCCCGCAGAGGCGGTGACGGTTGAGGGGGTTGATATGAACGACGCCGTCGAGGCTGTTTCGGGAGACGCCTACCTTGCAATAGTAGACGAATCATGGCAGGTGCAGTACCTCGGAAACAAGGATGTCAACGGCAGCGACCAGCTGTCCTATGACGCCGGAGTCGCCCATATCAGCGGCAACGGCGACTATACCGTAAGCGTGACCGCCGATACCAACGGATTCCGCTACGACGAAACAGGCGATATAAACGGAGAATACACTATCAAGGGACTCGGCTTCGCGGCTGTCATAATCGACAACGGCGAGGAGGTAATGCCCGACGCCGTTATCACTATAAACAGCGTAAAGGTTGACGGCAGAGAGGTGGAGCTGAAAAAGAAGAGCTACACCAACACCGAGAGCGGCGCAGTACGCGCCAATATCTACAATCAGTGGGTGACTGACGACGGGCTCCCATCAGACGCAAGGACCGCCGAGGGGGCGCTATTCAACAACGGGGATACCTCATCTCCCAGCGTGATAAACGATGGCAGCTGCTCTGCTCAGATAATAGACCCTGCGGACTTTTCACAGTGGAAGAACGTGGAAGTCGGATTTACGGTATCGGGACTTTAATGTGAAAAATCTCACTGTTTTCTCGCTTATTTTTTTCATTCAGTTCAGATTCCTGTCACAGAATAATCATACGGGCGGGATATAATCATATCATGGAAAGAGGGAAACCTCTCCTGATAATGACAGCCACATTTTTCATATAAACCACCCTAAAGGTCAAAGCGCTCTGTAAAGGGCGCTTTTTCCATTGGCCTGCTGCATTTCCGCTCAGCAATGATAATCATTGACAAATCAAAGCGGATATGTTATAATAATTTATGGCAAATTATGCAATATAGCGGCGTGAAGCTATTATTGCCGCATTTTGCCGTGAAATCGGGAGCGCATTATCTGCGCAAAAAATCATGCCGATAAGGAGAAAAAACAATGGAAGAAAATACAAAAGAAATGAACGCAGTCATTGCTGATTTCTGCGAGCTTCTCGAGAGCCGCAAGGTATCCTATGAGCGTAATCAGCAGGACGTGAATATGATAAGATTCCGCACAAAGCTGCCCGGCCATGACGCAGCTCCGTTCATACTTATCCACTTCAACCCCCAGAACAGTGCACTCAGCCTTGCAATAAGCAGACTTGCAATGTTCTCTGAGCAGAGCGTCGAGCTTTACAAGCTTATGAACGAGTTCAATTCTGACCCTGCGAACTTTGCCTGCAAGATGTTCACTGACAAGGACGGACAGATCGTGGTGCTGACAAATGCTATCCTCAGCGGAGATACTAATCATCAGATCGAAGAGTACATCAACATCAGCGTGATAGCTATCGACAAATATTTCGGAAAGATAACCGAACTTATTGATAATAGCAACAAAAATTAACGAAATATTGCTAAAAAATGAATTATTTTCCGGATAATACCGCACCGAATATACGTGCGGTATTATTTTTATTGTACAAAATGTAGATTTTTATTGTATGAAATGACAAAACCGACATCAATCCCTTTAAAAATATATAAACTTATGCTAAACTATAATCAGACAATAATTTCATTTCAAGGGAGGTGTTCATATGAGTACAATGAAAAGGTTTGCGCACAGGATAGCTGCCGCAGCGGTATCGGTTGTGATGATGTTCTGCGTACTTGTAAGCTTCCCGTCCGGGACTGTGGCAGAGGAAACAAAGGACTTCGCCGCAATGGCTGAGGAGGTGGCTTTCCTCATCAATGAGGAGCGAGCTTCAGCTGACCTCGCCCCGCTGAAAATAGTTCCGTATCTCTGCGATATAGCTTGCATACGCGCTATAGAGAGCGTTGCAAAGTTCAGCCATGACCGTCCCGAGGACATCGGCGACTATACATATGACGATGAAGGCAATAAGTATTACGGCTTTGAAACGGCTATAAACTGCGACCTTATCCCGTTCATGTGGGCTGGTGAGAACCTTGCGAGAGGCAATTCCACACCTAAGGCTACATTCGATCAGTGGAAGGCGTCGGAGGGGCATTATCAGAACATTATGAACCCTAACTACACTCACCTCGGAGTAGCCGTTATCTACGGAATGAATGCCGACGGCAAATGGAACTATTACTGGGAAACGCTGTTTATAGGCTGCGGCATCGACCTTATGGGGCAGTACCTTCCTGAAAGAGAGCTGGTAAAGCCCGTAAGCACAGGAGATATCAACGGTGACGGCACGATAGATTCCTTTGATCTTATCATGCTCAACAAGTTCCTTGACGGCAGGATAGAGCTGAACAAGCTCCAGGTAGAAAGTGCGGATCTGTATGATGACGGATCGGTCACAGCAGCGGATGCGGACGTACTTATCGGCTATATACTGGGCGAGAACGATACCATCCCCGTAAAGCCGAGAGGCAGCCGCGGATAACAGATTCAGGAAATGAATAAATAGAAATAGAAGGGTAAAATTTGAAAAAGGTGTGTTCATGGCATCAGCGGCTGAGTGATCAGCCGCTTTTGCTTTTATATTGAGGAATATCTTTTAAAAAAAGACCTTTTTGCGAATTGAACAAAAGGTATAATTTATGTTTGACGGATCATTGACAAACTCGGAAAAATGGCGTAGGATCGTGAAAAATGAACAGTCGGTCATATATTACAAACAGTAATATATGAACAGGGTATTACAAAATATATAAATTAGGTACCCGATGGGAGCTGTTATTAGGTACAGTCTCCAATCTTTTCCACGGAATATTGACAAAAAGTATACGTACATGGTATAATACAAGCAGTTGATGAGTAATATTTATTACTCTGATCTCAGTTCTCCAGGTGATAAGCTGCCGTGCATTTCGGACAGCTTTTCTGCATATAGATAAAAATGGCAGACTGAGGTCGTTCGTTCGTGAAAAATGCTCTGTTAAACACTGGTCAGGATCCATGTGCCGATAACGGAGTGATGCGCAGAGACCCGAGATCTCGGCGCTGAAATGAAGAGGCATAGGGAAAATAATTTATTATCTTTGGGGTGACGATTATGAAAAAGTTGCTTATCTTAGGCGCAGGTCAGTACGGCATGGTTGCGAAGGAGATCGCAGAATCAACAGGGGAATACGAAAAGATCTCATTTCTTGACGACAAGAATCCTATTGCTATCGGCAAGACAAGAGAGTATGCGAAGTTCCTTGATGAGTACGATTCAGCGATCGTAGCGGTAGGAAACTGTGATTTCCGCCTTAATCTCATAAAAGAGCTTAATGAAGCAGGCTATGAAGTGCCTGCACTTATCCACACAAGAGCCTATGTGGCGCCTTCTGCAAAGGTCGGCATGGGTTCCTTTGTCGAGCCTATGGCAGTGGTAAACACTGATGTTACCGTAAAAAACGGCTGCATAATCTCGGCAGGCGCGATCATAAATCACAACAGCGTTATCGAGGACGGCTGCCATATAAACTGTGGGTCGGTGGTGAAATCGGGGGTGTTGGTGGCAGCAAGGACGAGAAGTGACTACTGTGATCTTTTCGACAACGATTACCATCACAGACCTGTTGCGGTATGACAAACTGAAGGGGAGAAAGTATGGGTATCAATTGGACAAGAACATTTGCAGTTGCAGGAGCCGCTCTTGGAACTGCATTTGTTGCTTTAAATGTTATTGCAGGTAAGAAGAAAGCGGGCTCGGTCTATAAGAACGAGCCCGATCAGCAGAACAAAATGCAGGGAAAAAAGGTCGTTTTTGTGGAGAATGAGAATGATCCCCTGAATGCTGACGGTAAAAACGGTCATCTTGAAGCGATCGGCGAAAGTGAGCATATCCCGACTGTTTATGAGAGGTATATCAAGCGTGCATGCGATGTTACCCTCTCATTCTGCGGACTTGTTGCACTCTCGCCTGTTTTTGCTGCTACGGCGGTGGCCATAAAGCTTGACGATCCCGGTCCGATACTCTTCACGCAGAAGCGTGTCGGACAGGATAAGCAGTATTTCATGCTGCACAAATTCCGCTCAATGAAGATGTGTACGCCTCATGACGTACCGACGCATATGCTGGACGATCCCGACCAGTATCTGCTCAAAGTGGGAAAATTCATCCGAAAGATGTCGATAGACGAGCTCCCGCAGATATGGGACATCTTCATAGGAAATATGAGCATCATCGGTCCCCGTCCCGCACTGTGGAATCAGGACTACCTCACGTCGGAGCGTGATAAATATGGCGCAAACGATATCAAGCCTGGTCTTACGGGACTTGCCCAGATAAAGGGCCGCGACGAACTTGAGATCCCCGAAAAGGCAAGACTTGACGGCGTTTATACCGATGCCCTCAAGGGCGGAAGCATCGAGGGCATGCTTATGGACATAAAGGTGTTCCTCGGTTCGGTATCCTCTGTACTCAGGAGTGAGGGAATTGTCGAGGGCGGCACAGGTCAGATGGCAAAAGAATTTGAAAAGGCTGATAATAAATCATGAAGAAGATACTGATAACAGGTGAAGGTTCTTACATCGGAAACAGCGTAAGGGATTACCTTCTCGGTGAACCTGACAAATATTCCGTGGATATGATAGATACCATGAACTTCGAGCCGAAGGCTTCGGATTTCAGCGGCTATGATGTTGTATTCAACGTAGCGGGTATCGCTCACATAAAGGAAACAGCCGAAAACAGACCGCTTTATTTCAAGGTCAACAGAGACCTCTGCATAAATATAGCAAAAGCCGCCAAGGAGGGCGGGGTAAAGCAGTTCATACTGCTCTCGTCCATGTCGGTATACGGAAAGGTAACGGGCAGGATAACCAAGAAGACCAGGCCCGCTCCCATAAATGCATACGGTAAGTCGAAGGCTCAGGCTGACTCGGCCATTGCAAAGCTTGCGGGAAAGGATTTCAGATTTGCCTGTCTCCGTCCGCCTATGGTTTACGGCAGAGACTGCAAGGGCAACTATCAGACACTGAGAAAGTTTGCACTTTCCTCACCGGTCTTCCCGACTTACAGGAACCAGCGTTCAATGGTATATATCGGAAACCTCTGCGAATTCGTCAAGCAGGTGATAGACGGCGAAAAGAGCGGACTGTTCTTCCCCCAGAACAGCGAGTACGTGAATACCTCGGACATGGTCAGCAGGATAGCCAAGGCGAATAAGAAAAATATACGCCTGACTTCCCTTTTCAATCCCGGTATAAAATTATTTCCCGTTAATGTTGTAAAGAAGGTCTTCGGCAGTCTCACCTACGAAAAGGTGGATACTGTCAGCAAGTACAGCTTTGCAGACAGCATAAGCCTGACAGAAACAGGCGAATGTGTAAAAAAAAAAGCAGCTGAAATGAGGATACTCGCAACCTGTCAGTACGGCTGGCCCGAGCCCTACCCCTCCCTTTATCCCATGGAGGAGATGGCTAAGCGCGGACATTATGTCCACGCTGTAACAGGTACTCCCAATTATCCCATGGGAGATATCTTCGAGGGCTACCGCAACAGAAGGTGCAGCGAGGATCACAACGGCATTCATATCACCCATGTGCCTGTTATCCCGAGAAAAAAGGATACAGTGCACAGGCTGCTGAATTATCACAGCTACCCCGTATCGGCAAAGCGCTACCTTTCACACATGAAAGGAGAGTACGATGTGGTGTTCGCAAATCAGTCCTCGCCTGTTATGATGGTCGAGCCCGCCATTGCCTATGCCAAGAAGCATAACAAGAAAGTCGTTATGTACTGCATGGACCTCTGGCCCGCAAGCCTCTGCGTTGGCGGAGTGAGCAAGGATTCGGCAGTATACAGGTTCTATTACAGAATATCCAAAAAAATATACAGACAGGTAGACGTACTCATGGTAACCTCGCGGAAGTTCAGGGACTACTTCATGAACGAGTTCGGCATACCCGGGGAAAAGATAGCATATCTTCCTCAGTACGCTCTGTCCGCATTTGATAATATCCCCGAGACTGGAGAAAAGTCCACGACCGACTTCGTCTTTGCGGGAAATGTCGGAACAGCTCAGAATATAGGAGTTATACTGAGAGCCGCCGCAATAATACAGAAGAATGATATCACAGACAACGGCAGGCAGATAGTTTTCCATATCGTAGGAAACGGTCAGGAGCTCGACAGTCTTACCGAGTATGCGAAAAAGGAAAATATCGAGAATGTTATCTTCCACGGCAGGAAACCCCCCGAGGAAATGCCCGGTTACTACGGGCTTGCCGACGCTATGATAGTGACCCTGCTGCCCGACCCGCTCATATCCCTGACTCTCCCCGCAAAGGTGCAGAGCTATATGGCTGCGGGAAAGCCCATAATTGCTTCTGCTGACGGCGAGATACCCGATGTCATAAGCGAGAGCAGGTGCGGCTTCTGCGCAAAGGCAGACGACGAGCATGAGCTGGTAAAGGCTGTAGAGAAGTTCCTTGCAGCTCCCGACCGCAAGACAATGGGAGAAAACGGCAGGAGCTACTATGCCGAGCACTTTGCTGTCGATAAGGTTATGGACAAACTGGAAAAGATACTTGAAGAAAACTGTAAATAGAGGGTCGCAATTGAAGGTTTTAATGATAAACAGTGTCTGCGGAATACGCAGCACGGGAAGAATATGCACCGACCTTGCAGACGCGCTGACAGCGCAGGGGCATGAGGTCAGGATAGCATACGGCAGAGAAACAGTGCCCGAAAAGTACGAAAAGTATGCAGTAAGGATAGGAAGTCCCATCGGTACGAAGCTCCACGGTCTGCGTTCGAGAATATTCGACGATACGGGCTTCGGCTCGAAGAGAGCCACACAGCGCTTTATAGAGTGGGTTAAAAGCTACGACCCCGATGTGGTGCATCTTCATAATATACACGGCTACTACATAAACGCCGAAGTCCTTTTCTGCTACCTTGTGAAAGCGAAAAAGCCTGTTATATGGACGCTCCACGACTGTTGGCCCTTTACGGGACACTGTGTGTACTTTGATTACGCAAAATGCGACAGATGGAAGACAGGCTGTCACAACTGCCCCGAGAAAAAGGTATACCCTGCCTCGGTGATAGCGGACCGCTCGCGCAGGAACTGGGCGGATAAGAAGAAGCTGTTCACAGGCGTCAGGGATATGACATTCGTTACTCCGTCACAGTGGCTCGCCGATTTGCTTAAGCAGTCATACCTCGGCAAATATCCCGTAAAGGTCATAAACAACGATATCGACCTGACGGTATTCAGGCCCACTGAAGGCGATTTCCGCCAAAAGAACGGACTTGCGGACAAAAAGATACTCCTGGGCGTTGCAAGCATATGGGACAGACGCAAGGGGCTTAAGGATTACATCAGGCTTTCGGAAAAGCTTGACGACAGCTATAAGATAGTCCTTGTAGGACTTTCCGAGGAGCAGATAAAGCAGCTCCCCGATAATATCATCGGCATTTCGAGGACGAACAATACAAAGGAGCTTGCGGAGATATATACTGCCGCAGACTATCTGATAAACCTCACCTATGAGGACAACTATCCCACGGTCAACCTTGAGGCTCAGGCGTGCGGGACTCCCGTAATAAGCTACAGAACGGGCGGCAGCACAGAAAGTGCAGTGCGCTTCGGCACAGTAGTTGACAAGGGCGCCGTAGAACAGGTGGTAAAGCTGATACAGTCCTCACCGAGGTTTGAAAAGAGCCCCGACTATGAAGCTTCACTGGGGCATTCCGTAGAGAAGTATCTTGAGCTGTATCGGGCTCGGTAAGATACTCTCCGGTTATTTTTGTTGTGGATATGCAGGCGCTGCATCATGCGTTGCCTGCATTTCATTATGTTATGACATAGTATGGAAAGAAAGAGATATCAGGGTCACATGGTGAGGAGATTCGTTCCTTGCAGAAAGTGACGGAATGGAAAGGATCATTGTTATGGAACAAGCAAAAAAGCCGTTTTTGGTTGACGTTCCCGTCAAGACGACTATATGGATACGTCCCGACTGTCAGAGAAAGCAGTTCGAGATAATAAAGAAAGCCCGCCCGAGCATACTGTTCATACAGTCCGACGGCGGCAGAAACGAAAAGGAATGGGCGGCTATCCGCAAGAACCGCGAAATGTTCGACACCGAGATAGACTGGGACTGCAAGGTGTTCCGCATGTACGAGGATCACAACCTCGGAATGTATGCCATGGCTTTCAAGACAAGGGACGTTGTCTGGAGCAATGTTGACAGATGCATATTCATGGAGGACGATATCCTCCCCTCGGTATCATTTTTCAGATACTGTGCAGAGCTCCTTGAAAAGTACAAGGACGACCAGCGTATCGAGTGCATATGCGGTATGAATCACCTCGGAAAGAGCGAGAACGTTAAGTCTGACTACTTCTTCTCACGTCAGGGCTCCATATGGGGTACGGCTACGTGGAAAAGAGTTATCGACGAGCGCGGCGACTATACCTACGGCGAGGATTCCTACACCATGAAGACTCTCAGACAGAGGACACGCAGGAATGAGATCGCATGGAAGAGACTGAGCGCCTACTCAAAGCAGGCAGAGTATGAGGGCCACGTGGCCAGTGCGGAGTTCTGGCACGAATTCAACATGTATGCGCAGAACCGTTTGCAGATAATTCCGAAGGTAAATATGATAAGCAATATCGGCTGTACAGAGTCATCGGCGCATGCCGCCGAGCTTGATCAGCTTCCGAAGGGCATAAGACGTGTTTTTAACATGAAGACCTATGAAATGGAATTCCCCATGAAGCACCCCAAATACGTTATGCCCGATATAGAGTACGAAAAGAAGCGAAACAGGATAATGGGCTACAATACTCCCGTTATCAATCTCGGCAGAAAGACCGAGCGTGTTTTCCTTATGATGAAGAACGGCAAGTTCAAGGAGATTATCAAAAAGGTGAAAGGAAAGCGCGAAGTTGAAAAGTGATTCATTGACAACTAAGGCAACGGGTGGATTTATTTGGAAATTCCTTGAAAAATTTGTTGCCACTGGTGTGCAGTTCGTTCTCGGTATCGTACTTGCCCTGCTCATATCCCCCGAGGAGTACGGAGTTGTCGGCGAGCTGACGATATTCATACAGATATGTGACGTTATCATACTTCAGGGTCTCACTTCGGCGCTCATACAGAAGAAAAACGCCGATCAGACTGATTTTTCATCGGTATTTTTTGCTAACCTTGTGGTGTCGGCGGTGCTTTACCTCATACTTTTCGTATCGGCGCCCTTTATAGCAAAGTTCTTCCACGAGCCCATATTAAAGGATATGATGCCTGTGCTTGCATTGGTAGTCGTAGTCGGTGCGCTGGGAGCCGTTCCGAATGCTGTTCTTTCGAGAGAGCTTGACTTCAAGAAGAGCTTTTTCAGGAACATGTCCAACTACGGTACCCAGTCCATCGTGGGTATCTCCTGTGCATTATGGGGCTTCGGGGCATGGGCTGTGGTATGGTCCAAGCTGGCGGGTACCCTTGTTGGAGTTATCGTCCTTATGATAACAGTAGGCTGGAAGCCCTCAAAGACCTTCTCAATGGCGAGGATAAAGGGACTGTTCAATTACGGCTCAAAGGTGCTGGTGACCAATCTGCTGAATACCATATTCAATAACTTTCAGGCACTTATCGTCGGACGCTTCTTTTCAAGCGGCGACGTAGGCTACTATCAGCGCGGACAGCAGATGCCTGCGGCAGTCATGACCGCCGTTGACGGCTCTCTCAGCGAGGTGCTGTTCCCGACGCTTTCAAACGTTCAGGATCAGAAGGAACGTCTTAAGTCCATGATGAGGCGCTCGATGAAGACGAGTATGTACATCGTGTTCCCGTTCCTGCTTGGACTTGTGGCAACGGCAAAGCCTGTGATAAGCGTGCTCCTCAGAGAGAAATGGCTGCCCTGCGTGCCCTTCATGCAGCTCAGCTGCATACTCTGCATGTTCTGGCCGCTTAACGCGAGAATACAGGCGCTCAACGCAATGGGAAAGAGCAATGTCACCATGAAGCTCTCGATCATTTCCAAGACCCTTACCGTTATTCTCATAGTTCTTTGCATAAGATTCGGAATATACGCAATGCTGCTCTCGTCCATAATCGCATCGGCAATAACCTTCTGGATAACCTCCTACTGTGTGAACAAGTACATAGGCTATTCTATACCGGAGGTGCTTAAGGACATAGCCGTTCCGCTTTCAATGGCTGCGGCAATGGCAGTAATAGTTTACTGCGTAAAGTTTCTGGGACTCAGTGATCTTCTTACTCTGCTGATACAGGTGCCTTTGGGCGTGGCAGTATATCTTGCCGCTTCAAAGCTGTTCCGTGTGGACAGTCTTGACTATATCATAGCAATGGTTAAAAGATTACTTGACCGTAAAAAGGAAGCATAATTATGAAAAAGATCTTGCTGCTGGGCGGTTCCGCACAGCAGGTAGTGGCAATAGAGACCGCAAAGCGGCTCGGGTACTATACAGTGCTCTGCGACTACCTTACAGACAATCCGGGTCAGTATGTTGCCGACAGGTTCTATCTGCAGAGCACCACCGACAGGGAGGCTGTTCTGAGGATAGCGCAGGAGGAGCATATAGACGGCATAGTTGCCTATGCTTCTGACCCCGCCGCACCGACGGCTGCTTATGTTGCCGAAAAAATGGGACTGTATACCAATCCCTACGAATCTGTCGAGACTCTCTGCAATAAGGACAGATTCAGGAAATTCCTTGCGGAAAGCGGGTTCAATACTCCCTTATCGGCAGGCTATACAGACGCGGAGCAGGCTTGCGCCGATATCGGCAGGTTCAGTCTTCCCGTTATAATAAAGCCTGTTGATTCTTCGGGCAGCAAGGGCGTTACCGTCCTGCGGGAGAACGAGGGACTTCGTGAGGCGATAGACTTTGCATTTTCGTTTTCGAGGTGCGGGCGGATAATCATAGAGGAATTCATTGAAAAGGCTCACCCCTACCTCATTGGCGGAGATATCTTCGTATGGGACGGAAAGGTCATCATGTGGGGACTTATGAACTGCCACCGCGATGAAAAGGTCAACGTGCTGGTGCCTGTGGGAAAGAGCTATCCCCCTCAGCTTAAGGACAGCGACCTTGAAGCGGTCAGGGATACATTGCAGTCAATGGTGGACAAGCTCCGCATAAAGAGCGGAGCCATGAACGTTGAGCTCGTTGTAGACAGGGACGGCAGGGTATGGCCCATAGATGTGGGTCCGCGAAACGGCGGAAATATGATACCTGACCTCCTCGGATACATCTTCGGAGCTGACGTTGTGGAAATGACAGTAAAGGCGGCAATGGGCGAGGTACCCGTTCTCAGTATGAACGAGCCTGTGCCTTATTACGCAACTCATAATCTGCATTCCGACAAGAACGGCACCTTCAGGGGCGTCCGCTATTCGGAGCAGATAAAGCCGTATATCATTCGTGAGAACGTATACAAGACAGAGGGAGACCCTGTTGAGTATTTCGACAACGCTTCAAAGGCAGTCGGCATAGTGTTTATGAAGTTCGATTCACTTGAAGCCATGCAGAGCATACTGTCGGACATAGACAGACACATCTGCGTGGAGACTGCGTGAGGTGATGACGGATATGAGGGAATACGGCGGTTACATAGAGCTTGATACATACAGACTTCCAATGCTGCACGAGGGCGCTGTGGCACTTGACTGCGGCAGGAACTGTCTCGCGTATCTGTTCGGTACAAGGAAGATAAAAAAGCTCATGTTGCCTTACTATATGTGCGACAGCGTACTGAACGTATGCCGCAGATACGGAGTGGAAATGAGCTTCTATCACATAAACGAGAGCTTTGCTCCCGAGGAGGTAAGTCTTCCCGGGGATACATGGCTTTATGTGATGAATTACTACGGACAGCTGAAGAGGGAACAGCTCGCTGAGCTGAAATCAAAATATAAACGGGTGATATTCGACAACGCTCAGGCGTATTTCGACGAACCTCTTGATGGTACAGACACACTTTACACATGCCGTAAGTTTTTCGGAGTTCCCGACGGGGCTTTCCTTTACACGGACACGCTTTCCGACGAGGAATATCCTCTTGACGAGTCATTTGAGAGAATGCATTTTCTTCTTGGACGGTACGAGAGGAGCGCTTCGGAGTTCTACCAGGAGTACTCCGCCAATAATCATCAGTTTGCGGACGCTCCCATAAGAAGAATGTCAAGGCTTACGGAAAATCTTTTGCATGGCATCGACTATGGATATGTAAAGCAAAGACGTACTGATAATTTCAAAACCTACAATAAACTATCGGGCAGTATGAATCAGCTGAAACTGCGTGAGCCCGAGGGAGCGTTTGCCTACCCTCTGCTCATTGAGAACGGCTCGGCTGTGAGAAAAGCCCTCCAGCAGAAAAAGATATATATACCCACACTGTGGCCCAATGTCGCCGCAGACGGGGGAGCCTCCGGATGGGAGAGATATGCTGCGGAGAATATACTGCCACTGCCAACAGACCAACGATACAACACAGACGACATCAACTATATTATGCAGGAGATAAAAAATAATGTATAAACTCAGAGAATTGGAAAGAAAAGACCTTCAGATCATCAACACATGGAGAAATGACCCCGAACTTATACAGTACCTCGGAGCGCCGTACCGTTTCATAAATATTGACGTGGACAATCAGTTCTACGACGGGTATATGGCGAGCAGGAATACTACTGTAAGATGCGCTATCGTTACCGATAAATCAGACGTAATATTAGGGCTTATCACTCTTGCCAATGTAAATTATCTGAATCAGACAGCAGTGCTTCACATAATGATAGGCGACAAGGAAAATCACGGAAAGGGCATAGGTACTTTTGCGGTATCCACCATGGTTGCCCATGCCTTTTACAACATGAACCTGCGCCGTGTGGAACTCAATGTTCTGACCAGTAATGAAAGAGCTATACATGTTTACGAAAAAGTAGGATTCAAAAGGGAAGGCCTTAAGAGAAAGGCCGTATACAAGAACGGTGAATTTGTGGATATGTATTCGTATGCAGTATTAAAGGAAGAATTCACGGGCATAAACGAACTCGTGAATATCGAAAGTGCTGCGGATACAGCTTCACTTTGACATAAATAAAATTAATTGCTGAGGTGTGAAATGGCAGATAAAATTTTGGTCACACGTTCCTCCATGCCTGATTACGAGGAATACTGTGAAGAGATCAAGGAACTATGGGACAGCCACTGGCTGACCAATATGGGCGCCAAGCACAAGGAGCTTCAGGCAGAGCTCGAAAAGTATCTTGACGTACCCCATACAGTGCTTTATACAAACGGTCATCTTGCACTTGAAAACGTGATCGCCGCTATGAATTTCCCCAAAAACGGAGAAGTGATAACTACTCCGTTTACATTTGCTTCAACTACACACGCAATAGTCCGCAACGGACTTGTTCCCGTTTTCTGTGACATAGACCCTGTTGATTATACTATCGACGTTACGAAGATAGAGGCGCTTATCACCGACAAGACCTGCGCTATCGTGCCCGTCCACGTTTACGGTAATGTCTGCAACGTGGAGGAGATACAGAGGATAGCCGACAAGTACGGACTGAAGGTCATATACGACGCTGCTCACGCCTTCGGTGTAAAGTACAAGGGCGTAAGCTCGGCTAACTTCGGTGACGCTTCGATGTTCAGCTTCCACGCAACAAAAGTGTTCAACACTATAGAGGGCGGTGCGGTATGCTTCAAGAAGGACAGCATGGTGCAGCTCCTCAACGATATGAAGAATTTCGGTATACACGGTCCCGAATCTGTTGAGTTCGTGGGCGGAAACGCTAAGATGAACGAGTTTCAGGCTGCAATGGGAATATGCAATCTCCGTCACCTGGACAGGGAGATCGCAAAGCGCATGGCTGTAATGGAACGCTATAATGCAAGACTTTCGGGCACGGACGGTATCATACTCTGTCCAAAGCAGAAGGACGTTGAGCCCAATTACGCTTATTATCCTGTTGTGTTCGAGCCCTCGCTGTTCGGCTCTACGAGGAACGAGGTCTTCGCTGCACTTGCGGAAAACGGTATCGGAGCAAGAAAGTACTTCTATCCGCTGACCAATACATTTGACTGCTTCCACGGTGCGTACGATATAGACAATACTCCCGTTGCGCTGCATATAAGCAAGAGAGTGCTCACGCTCCCGCTGTATGCCGACCTCAGTATCGAGGACGTTGACAGGATATGTGACGTTATACTCAGCTGCAGGAAATAAGTATAATAAATGCGACCCGTTGGTCAACGGAGATTGACCTTAAAATATGTGAATAAGATAGTTCGGAGGAATATGAAAATGTCATTATTTAAAGATGCGACCCTTATGATCACAGGCGGTACAGGCAGCTTCGGAAACGCAGTTCTCAACCGCTTCCTTAAAACCGATATCGGCGAGATAAGAATATTCTCCCGTGACGAGAAAAAGCAGGACGATATGCGTCATCATTTTCAGGCAACAATGCCTGAGGTAGCCGACAAGATCAAGTTCTATATCGGCGACGTCCGCGACTTACAGTCCGTAAGAGGCGCTATGTACGGCGTGGACTACATTTTCCACGCTGCTGCTCTCAAACAGGTGCCCTCATGCGAGTTCTTTCCTATGGAGGCTGTACGCACAAACGTTATCGGTACCGATAATGTGCTCACAGCTGCTATCGAGGCAGGCGTAAAGAGCGTTATCTGCCTTTCTACAGATAAGGCTGCATACCCCATAAACGCTATGGGTATATCAAAGTCTCTCGAGGAAAAGGTGGCTATCGCAAAGTCAAGAACATCGGGCAATACCAAGATATGCTGCACCCGCTACGGCAACGTAATGTGCAGCCGCGGTTCGGTTATCCCGCTGTGGATAGATCAGATCGCAAGCGGTCAGCCAATCACTCTCACAGAGCCTACAATGACACGTTTCATCATGTCCCTCGAGGAGGCTGTTGACCTCGTTCTCTTTGCCTTTGAAAAAGGTGAGAACGGAGACCTCCTTATACAGAAGGCTCCCGCTTGTACCATACAGACTCAGGCAGAGGCTGTATGCGAGCTTTTCGGCGGCAAGAAGGAGGATATCAAGATAATCGGTATCCGTCACGGTGAAAAGATGTATGAGACTCTCCTTACCAATGAGGAATGCGCAAAGGCCATAGATATGGGCGATTTCTACCGCGTTCCCGCTGATAACAGAGGTCTTAACTACGATAAGTACTTCAAGGAGGGCGATGAAAAGAGAAACGTCCTCACAGAGTTCAATTCAAGCAATACAAAGCTCCTTACAGTTGCCGAGACAAAGGAAAAGATAGCTTCACTTTCATACATTCAGGAGCGCCTCGCAGAAATGGGGTTAAACTGATGAATATACTCGTAACAGGCGCAAAGGGCTTCGCAGGAAGAAATTTAGTTGAGAACCTGAAGAATATCCGCGACGGCAAGAACCGTACACGCGGCTTTCAGATAGAGGAGATATACGAATTCGATATCGATACGGACAAGGCTCTCCTTGACGGTTACTGCGCAAAGGCTAACTTTGTTTTCAATCTTGCAGGTGTTAACCGCCCAAAGGAAAACAGCGAGTTCATGTCGGGCAATTTCGGATTTGCAAGCGAACTTCTCGACACTCTCAAAAAGCACAGGAACACCTGCCCCGTAATGATATCCAGCTCTATACAGGCTACACTTATCGGAAGATACGGCGAGTCAGACTACGGCAAGTCAAAGCTTGCAGGGGAGAACCTTTTCTTTGATTACGGTAAGGAAACAGGCGCAAAGGTGCTTGTTTACCGTTTCCCGAACCTCTTCGGAAAGTGGAGCAGACCGAACTACAACAGCGCTGTTGCCACATTCTGCAACAATATCGCGAATGACCTTCCCATACAGGTCAACGACCGCTCTACTCAGCTGGAGCTCCTCTATATCGACGACCTTGTTGAGGAGATGTTCGACGCTCTTGAAAACAAGGAGCACCGCTGCGAATACGACGGACTTGATCCTGTTGCGAAAGATAACGGAAAGTACTGCTACGTTCCAACAACTCATAAGGTAACTCTCGGCGAGATAGTTGATCTTCTCGAAAGCTTCAAGGCTCAGCCGGGCACCCTTATCATGCCGGAGATACCGGATAACAGCTTTGCAAAGAAGCTCTATTCCATGTATCTCAGCTATCTCCCCAGGGAGAAGACCATATTCGACCTTAAGATGAACTGCGATGACAGAGGAAGCTTCACGGAGCTCCTCAAGACCATGAACTGCGGACAGTTCAGCGTGAATATCTCCAAGCCGGGCATCACAAAGGGTCAGCACTGGCATAACAGCAAGTGGGAATTCTTCATCGTGGTTGCAGGTCACGGACTTATCCAGGAGCGCAGGATAGGCTCCGACGAGGTAATAGAGTTTGAGGTGAGCGGGGATAAGATACAGGCTGTACATATGCTTCCCGGCTATACCCACAACATAATCAATCTCTCCGATACGGAGAACCTTGTTACGGTAATGTGGGCAAACGAGCAGTTTGACCCTCAGCACCCAGATACTTTCTTTGAGGTAGTGAAATAATGGATATAAGAACAGATTATTCGGATATAAAATGGAAAAACAACGGCAAGCTGAAGCTTCTTATCATCGTCGGAACAAGACCTGAGATAATCCGTCTTGCCGCAGTTATAAACAAGTGCAGAGAGTACTTCGACTGCATACTCGCACATACAGGCCAGAACTACGACTACAACCTTAACGGTGTATTCTTCAAGGACCTCAAGCTTGCAGACCCGGAGGTATATATGGACGCTGTAGGCGATGATCTTGGAGCTACAGTGGGCAATATCATCAACTGCTCATACAAGCTCATGAGCCAGATAAAGCCTGACGCTATGCTCATTCTCGGCGACACGAATTCGTGCCTTTCGGCTATTCCCGCAAAGAGACTCCATATCCCGATATTCCACATGGAAGCAGGAAACCGCTGCAAGGACGAGTGCCTTCCCGAGGAGACGAACCGCCGTATCGTTGATATAATCAGCGATGTCAACCTTGCTTACTCCGAGCATGCAAGACGTTATCTTGCAGACTGCGGACTTCCCAAGGAGAGAACTTACGTTACAGGTTCTCCTATGGCAGAGGTGCTTCATCAGAACCTTGCCGAGATAGAGGCTTCGGATATACACAAGAAGCTTGGCCTTGAAAAGGGCAAATATATACTCCTTTCTGCTCACCGTGAGGAAAATATCGACACGGAAAAGAACTTCATGAGCCTTTTCACTGCTATCAACAAAATGGCTGAAAAGTACGACATGCCGATTCTTTACAGCTGCCACCCGCGCTCGAAAAAGCGCCTTGAGGCAAGCGGCTTCAAGCTTGACAGGAGAGTTATACAGCATGAGCCTCTTGGTTTCCACGATTATAACTGCCTGCAGATGAACGCTTTCGCAGTTGTTTCAGACAGCGGTACTCTTCCCGAGGAGAGCAGCTTCTTTACAAGCGTAGGACATCCTTTCCCTGCAATATGCATAAGGACTTCCACAGAGCGCCCCGAGGCACTCGACAAGGCCGGCTTCATACTTGCGGGTATCGACGAGAAGTCACTCCTACAGGCAGTAGATACAGCTGTTGAGATGAACAGGAACGGCGATTACGGTATCCCTGTTCCCGATTATGTTGAGGAGAACGTATCCAATAAGGTCGTAAAGATAATCCAGTCCTACACAGGCGTTGTTGATAAGATGGTATGGAGAAAGTTCTGATAATGAATTTGTGATAGAAAAGGGCGCACACTTGTGCGCCCTTTTTCATGTTTTCATTATTCATCCTTACAGTACGGAGCTCCTGCCATAGTCGGTGACATCGCTGCCGAGCTTTGAGTACAGCTCGTTTACGGTCATCTCCTTGTTTTTTACTGCAAGGAGCTCGTCATCGGTACAGCCAATGAACTCCACAAAATCCACCTTTCCGTTGGGAGTGGACAGGGACTTCACGTCCTTGTCGGCAACGAGAATAAAGCCTGTCAGGGCGCTCTTCTGATGAAGGTCGATACCTGTGGTCTGACCAGTGTAGATGTACTCATCTGCGCGGAACAGCTCGCCGTTTGAGAAGGTTATCCTTGCGACCTTCTGCAATATGCCGCATACGCAGCGGAGCTCCCCGTCCTCGTCCTCGGGGGCGATACAGGAGCGTTTCAGCCTGAATGTGAACTCCATGCCGTAGCCGCTGATCTCGGGATCGTCGGTCTCTTTTTCAAATATTTCGCTGAGACCGTAGGTGACAAAGTGGTAGTATTCGGCGGTCTCGTAAATGCTTATGCCTGTCAGGGGATCGTCGCCGCCAAGCTCCCACGGCACAAGAACGCCGTAGTGCTTAGGATTTTTCTGGTCGGGATAAAGCTCTTCAAAGGCTGCGGTTATTGCGTCCCAGCCCGAACATTCCGGCTTTTGGAGCTCTATCATCTCGTCGGCTTCTTCCTGCGGTTTTTCCTCTTTTTTCCTGAATTTGTCAAACAGTCCCATAATATGCTCCTTTTCTGTGAATTATACTTTTGCTGCCTGCAGTTTATAATTCCAGTGTAATATATATTCCAGTAAAAATCAACTGATTTAAACGAAAAAGGTGAACGGCTCATTCTGCAGCACATTAATGCCAATAAATGCACAAAATGTTATATAACAAGCGCGAAATACTATTGCATACTGCCCGTTCTTTTGCTACAATATAGATGTCAAAGCACAAAATGATATGCCGATTTTAGCATAATATTGAACTTCCCGGGCCTCCGTACACGGTATTTTATTGCCGTATCTGCACTGGGCGGAGCTCGGCAAAAGCACATTATGTTATTCGGTACGAACACAAAATGAGAGGGTATCAATAATGAAAAATCTAACTGTCAAACGCTGTGCGGCTGTTTTTGCAGCCTGTACAGTTCTTGCGGCGGCTATGCCGTTCAACAGCGTGCCTGCTGTTGCCGCAGGAAACATCATCAGCAATTCAACATTCGAGAGCGGTACAACAGGCTGGGGAACCTACAAGGAGAGCGGTGGAAAATGCTCCCTCGGCACTGAGGACGGACAGCTTGCGCTTACAGTTTCCAGCGTCGGAAAGCTCAATTATGCCGTACAGGTATTCTACGACATAGTTCCGCTCTATCAGAACGGCGTTTACCGCCTAAAGTACGACATTTCCTCAAGTGAACCACGCTATATCGAGGGAATGATACAGCAGAACGGCGGCACTTATCAGGCTTACACATGGAAGGGTCTTCAGCTTACTACCGAGCCTCAGACTGTGGACTATGAGTTCACAATGGAGAAAGAGACCGACATCATGGCAAAGCTGGTCTTCAACTGCGGTATTCAGGAGAAGTATGAGGGTGAGCTCCCCGAGCATACTATCTATATCGACAACGTTTCACTGGAGCTTGTTGATGACAGTAATGTTGACTACGCTTCGAGCCGTCCCTATGCTCCGTCCATAAACGTGGATCAGGTGGGCTACAGGACTGACGGAAGGAAGACAGCTGTATTCCGCGACGTTACCGATCAGACTGAGTTTACAGTTGTGAATGCGGATACCAAAAAGGCTGTTTTCACTGGCAAGATTGAAAACAAGACAGACAACAAGAGCGCCGGCGAGACAGACTGGACGGGCGATTTCTCATCTGTCAGGGAGGCAGGAAGGTACTACATCTCCTGCGAGGGACTTGACGATTCCTATACCTTTGAGATCGGCGACAAGGTATATTCAAACCTCCTTGATGACAGCGTAAGAATGCTCTATTTGCAGCGCTGCGGCGTCAAGATAGAGGACAAGGACTTCGGTCACGAGGCCTGCCATACTGATATGGCTACTATTTATGGTACAAGCGACAAGATAGATGTAAGCGGCGGCTGGCATGACGCAGGCGACTACGGAAGATACGTGGTTCCTGCTGCAAAGGCTGTTGCGGATCTTATCTATGCTTACGACGCTGCTCCCGAGCTTTACAGCGATGATATCGGTATCCCAGAGAGCGGAAACGGTATCCCCGATGTACTGGACGAGGTACGTTTCGAGCTGGAGTGGATGATGAAGATGCAGGCTGCTGACGGCGGTGCATACCACAAGGTGTCATGCGCTAATTTCCCTGCTTACGTTATGCCTACAAAGGAAACGGCAGAGCTTATCGTTACTCCCGTAAGCTCTACTGCTACGGCTGACTTCTGCGCTTCCATGGCGCTTGCTGCCGAGTTCTACGAGAAGTATGACAAGGACTTCGCAAAGAAGTGCATGGACGCTGCCGATAAGTCATGGGCATGGCTTGAGGCTAATCCTAACTTCGTATTCAGGAATCCTGCCGATATCGTTACAGGCGAGTACGGCGACAAGACCGACAAGGACGAGCGCTACTGGGCGGCTGTTCAGATGTACCGCACTACAGGCGACGAGAAGTACCTTTCAGGCGTCAGCAGAGCCGTTACGGGTCTTGACTGGTCAACAGTTGGTGATTACGGCAATATCGCTCTTATTACAATGAAGAACGCTGACAAGAGCTCTGCGGCTTTCAAGGAAGCATACGACAATGCTGTAAATGCTGTTGAAAAGCAGGCAAAGTCGCTGCTCAGCGCTTCAAAGGCTTCACCATACGGCGATGCTCTCACAATGTACAACTGGGGCAGCAATATGACTATCGCTAACGGTGGTATCATACTTGCCCTTGCAAGCGAGCTCACAGGCGAGCAGAGCTATAACGAGGCTGCACAGGCTCAGCTGAACTATCTCCTGGGCGTCAACCCCTGCGGTACATGCTTCGTTTCGGGCTACGGCACAGTATCTCCCGAGAACCCGCACCACCGTCCTTCAATGGCTGTAGGCCATGCAATGAAGGGCATGCTGGCAGGCGGCGTTAACCAGAATCTTGAGGACAGCGCTGCAAAGGCTTACTGTCAGGATCAGCCTGCGGCAAAATGCTATGTTGACAACTCAGAGAGCTATTCCACAAACGAGATAACTATCTACTGGAACTCTCCTCTTACATATCTTCTCTCTCTTACAGAAAACAGCGGCTCTGCTGCTCAGCAGCCCGGGGTTACGACTACAACAACAACTGCAACTACCACCACCACAACAACTACTACAACTGCCACAACATCGGCAGGGGAAGAGGTCAGTCTTTACGGCGACGCTAACTGCGACGGCGGCGTTGATATGAGCGACGCTGTGCTTATAATGCAGTCTCTTGCAAATCCCAACAAGTACGGCGTGAACGGCTCCGACGAGCGTCACATCACTGCAAAGGGTCTTGCAAACGCTGACGTCAGCGAAACAGGGGACGGTGTTACTACAGGCGACGCACAGGCTGTACAGGCTTATCTCCTCAATCTCATTGCGAAACTTCCCAAGTGATAATACTAAATCCATAAGTTGAAAGGCGTAAAGAAAATAAGCGCAATATTTATGCAGGGATTTTATGTGTATTAATTTGGGGGAGCCCCTCTTGAAAAAGGAGCTCCCCCGATAAAACGCATAAGAACCTGTATGTATATCGTGTTTACTTCTTTACGCCTTATGGCTTTATATGGCATCAGTCGTCTGGATGTGAGATGAATCTTACTTTAAAATCATCGTTGAAGGTGCAGTCTTTGCTTACTCCGATAAGGACATGCCATTCTGCCTCATCATCTGTCTGGCTATAGGGGAGTATGCGCCGTATTTTAACGTAGGAATCGGTAAGCTCCGTTATTTTGTGGGTTATGGAGCCGCTGGGTTCCTGTATAAGCACCATGATGAGCTGATTGGATCTGAACCAGTCGTTGTCATATTCTGCGAAAGCGTTGGTGAGCTCCTTGATGTGCTCGGGGTATATCCTTGAACTGTTGTCAGCAAGATAGCGGTCAAGCTCGGAGCGCTCGCGGATAAATATTACCTGCGGAAACTCGGCAGCGTCATATTCTCCGTCGGTGTCAACGAACCTTGCGCTGTAATCGTATAAAATGCTGTTTGATAATGGGCCATCGGTGGTGAATATTATACTGTTTGCGTCGAAATCTTCGCATGCGCCCTTAAGGTATTCCGTTATCGCGAACCAGTCTGCGTCGTCTTTTGTGTTTATAACAAGCACTCCGTTTTCATCATCGATAGCTATCGAGTAAATGCTGTTCTGCACCATAACAGGTTCAAGCTTCTTAAGCATACCGAGGAGTTTTTCATGCTTGCCTTCTGCGGGAATATTTACGGGAAGCTTTCCGGTGTTGCCGGTCGCGGTCATGGCTTTTCTGAGCTCGCTGACCGTGTAGAAGCTCATTCCATTGGTATTTCGATGTACATATACGTTTTCGCAGTTGTAAAATATACCGTACAGCTGGCCTACGTTGGAATAATTGCCGCTTCCGCTGGTTTTTACGAGAAATGCATACTCCTTGCCGACGATAGGCAGCTCTGTGCTGTCAACTATCTCGCGGAAGTAGATGTTGTCTATTTCCTCCTCTGTCATGTTTACGCCGTTGCCGTACTTGCCGCCTGTTTTGTAAAGGTTGTCACCATAGCTGCTTCTCATGGAGATATAGCCGCCTGTTATATAGACCGTTGCTTTTTCTCCGCTTGCAGCATTGCCGTTTATATCACCGGATACGGTTATTTCTATCTGAGTATAAGCGGAGGTGCCTCCTCCGTAGCCTGTGGCAGGGTAGGATATCCTGTCTACTGTGCCGAACAGTATATTGTCGGAGTATTCAAAGTCATTTTCGATCAGCTTATAGTTGAATTCCCATTCGTACATGGGGTAATGGTCGATGATGTTTTTGCCTTTCAGCTCCTCGGGAATTTCGGGCGTTTCAAAAAAATGGTCGGGGAGGTCTAAGAGGTTGTCCCATACGGGCCCGCTGCTGCTGTATATTATCTTTTCCCGGCAGTCGGCGCTCAGGATATTGTACTCGGTGCGTACCTGCTCAAAGGTGATACTGCCGCTGTATTCGGGAGTATTCGGAGCAAGGGCAACGACGGTGTTGTCCTCGTAAATCCCGTATTCTCCGTCAACTGTTGCAAAATAGGCTATATCGCCTTTTTTGAGAGCTTCGTTGAGCTGCGGCGCTATCATTTCGCCGCCGAAGAAGGTGGGGACGGAATTCTCGATGAGATCGCGCATATCGTAGTTTATAAAACCGATATAATTGCTGTCCTTGTCGATAACGGGAAAATCCCATACATTGAGGAGGCATACCGCAGAATCACCGTCTACCAGCATTGCCTTGACGGGCTTTATAACATAGGCTTCGTCATAGGGACCGCCGCTTAACTGAAGCGGATTATCGGGGCTTATATAGTCCTCATAGAACATGTCAAAGCTTTCGGTATTATTGATGATGAGGTCCTTGTAGGGAGTCTCTTCCATTGAGCCTATCAGATCCTCCGCTGACATATGTGAGCCTGTGGGATTGCCCGTGTCCTTTATTGCATTGCGGTTTTTCATGAAAAGGACCCCTCCTCCCACAGCTGCGGGTATAAGTATCAGCGAAGCGGCTATGGCGGTTATCTTTTTCCACATGGGGCGGCGGTAGACTTCAACTCCCGAAACTGTGGCGGAATAACCCTCCTCGGGTGTCTGCTGCCTGTTTTTGTATATTTTTTCGGACTTGGCGTATAATCTTGCCATATCGCTGTCCGAAAGGGCTCTGTATTCCTGTGAAAGTCTTTCGACGGTATTTTTGTCGGCGTTTTCAAGTATATCAAGGTTCAGATCATTATCTTTCATAAATAACCCTCCTTATAAAGTTATACCTGCTTTTTCAAGCATTTCCTTAAGTTTTCTGACGGCTCTGCCGCTGCGTACACGGATATTCCCGGGAGTAAGCCTTACCATGTCCGATATCTCCTTTGCGCTGCGCCCGTAGTAGTACTTCTGTATGATTATGGTGGAATCCGGTTCGCCGAGCTGAGAGATACTGTCGAGTATTATCCTGCGCTGTTCCTTGTCGTCAGCTTCAGTTTCCACATTCTGCTCCGAGCCGAGCTGCTGTGCAAGCTCGTCGTCTATGGGGACGTTTTCTGCTGAGGAGGAGCTCCTGCGATAGAAAAGCCCTGCCTTTCTTCTTGCGATAGTTCCGATAAATCCCGATATGTCACCGCTTACGTCCTTTTCTTCATCATAGCAGCAGTAAACGTCTGCGAATACATCGCATACACATTCCTCTATATCCTCACGGCTTGCGCTGCTCCTGAGCCTGTTGAACACTATGGTGTATACATAGCTGCAGTAGGTCTCGAACAGCTCCTTATGAGCCTTTTGGGGGGATATTTTAAGTTTGTTGCGAAACTCCTCATGTGTCATTTGCTTCACCGCCTTTAAAGCTTTTGTAAATGCATTTATTTCTGCTTTCACTATATCTATTGTATATCATACAGTAAAACATAACATACATCAAGAGCTTTTTTTGAAAAATATGAGAAGGCGTGATAAAATCGTTTTATCACGCCTTCTTTGTTCGTTTTTTCTTATTTCTTGTTTATGTCTTTTCTGCTGTCATCCTTGGGCTCGGCAGGCGGAGCTGCAGGAGCATTGACAGGTCCGTTCACAGGTGGCACCATTGGCTGATTCTGCGGGAACTGCGGGTTCTGCGGCATTGGTGGAGCCTGCTGCATTTTCTGCTGATAGTTCTTTTTATTGTGTTTTTCGGCTATTTTTGAGAAAAACTTGATTATCTTGACTATCACGAATACGATAGCTCCGATAAGAAGCAGATATGGGAGCATCTTTATTATAACGAACAGCAGATTTTCAAGGAAGTTCAGGAAGCCGTCCCATGTGCCTGAGATAGTGTTCCTGAATCTCTGACCGAATGTGTCCGTCTTCTTTACTACGGGTTTTGCAGAGTACTCGCGCACCTCGTTCAGAGTGAGCCTTATATATGAGTATGCTACGTCGTTTTCGATATTGTTCATTCGGGTCTTGATCTTTGCGATCTCCACCTGTATGCTTGTGAGCTCGTTTTCTACCTCTATTGCCTCCTGCTCGTTCTTTATATCGGCAAGTATATCAAGGTAGCGCTTCTCCTTTGCCTCGTAGATCTTGAGAGTTGTCTTTAGGTCGGAATACTCCGTGGTAAGGTTCTGCACTGATGAGTTCTTGCTTCTCAGGTCGCCTATAGCCTCGGCGTCCTTGCAGAAATCTTCGTATACCGCGCTTGGTACTCTTATGGTAGCGTTGAGCTGCTTCCACTTTTCATCGTCGGAATACTGCCACTTGCTTGAGTTTCCGCCGTCACTGTAGTTTTCGTTCTCAATGAAGCCGTTGTATTTCTTGATGAGCTCATGTATATCGTCCACAGCCTTGTCGAATTCGAGAACGTCAACGCTCATATTACATGAGTATATGAGCATCTGTCTGTCTATGGACTTTACCTCAGACTGCTTGTAGCTGAGGGAGCTTGCCTCGCCGCTGCCCTCATCATTTGATTCCGAATATGCTTCGTCGCTCTTGGCGTATTCTGCTGAGTTGTTGACCCCCGGCATTGCTGTTTTGGTATCGGCCATATCGGAATTCTTCATTCCCGAGCCGCATGATGTAAGTAATATGGTTCCTGCAAATGCAAAAGATAATAACGCTTTATTCATTTTGATTTCCTCCTTCACAAAGGTGATTTTTATATATGATAACATTTTATTTGTTATAAGTCAACGAATATATCATAACAATTATATTAATATTCGTTTACAAATAATAAAGCTGTAATGCTTTTGTGAGCTATTTCATAGAGCTCCCTCCTTTTATCAGGCTGTTTGATATATATGTGTCGGGAAAAGGAGAGATCGTTGCAGGGAGTTTTTGCTTTTGGCATTTTTTACAAATTGTTCTGGACGGAGTAGTGCATTGCGACGAGGTGTAAATGCCAAAGATGGCTTTGGTCCGATAACATGAATAACTCTTTGATTTTTTGCAATGAAGCAGAGTATAATATGATTATTATAAAGTTTGCAGCAGTGTACGATACTTTTCAGGAGGAAAAGAGCGGTAATAGTAGCATAAAATAAGCCCTGCCCCAAAGAGGGGCAGGGGCTGGCATAAATATATCATTTTATTCTGTCTATCAGCTTTTCAACTTCTTTTGCGAATTCTTCCGGCTTCTGGTCGGATATGTCATGACTTGCGGGGATGTTCACTTCTTCGCAGTTGCCGAGGCTCTTGCAGTATTCACTTATTTTTTTTCTGTGTTCTTTATGTTCTTCACTTTGGCTTTCTTCAAACCACTCCTGTGCAAGCTCTTCGTCGACCTCGCCGTAGAGGAACATCTGGTATTCTCTTACATCTTCAAGTGTTTCATAATCGTTTGTTATGTATACCTTCGGGATGTCGTTTGCCTGTATGGAATCCCACGCCGTTCTCATATTTATGTTGTAGTTCTTTACTTCTCCGTAATTGGGAACGGATGCCTTCTCAAATGCCAAAGCGTCTTTTGAGTATTCGCCGTAATCCTCATTTTCTTCCGCAAACAATGCATTCTTCACCGTTGTCCAGCCTGTTTTGTTGGCGAAAGTGCCGATCGCAGCCAATCCGTTTCGCATTAATTTTGGAAAGCCTTCTTCGGGCCATTCTTCATTTGCTGTGCTGATGCTGTTACGGAATATAACTCCCGATACTTCTTCGGGATATTTGTTCTCCCAGTATGTTACATAAGGACCGCTCATTGAATGAGCCATAAGTATGTACGGCGCTTGGATGCCTGCATTGTTCAGTGCGGTACGTGTGCTTTCAACGATATACTCCGTTGTGACATCTTTTTTTGTCTCGCCAGATATGCCGTAACCCGGACGGGTCACAGCAATAAAAGCTATATCATCATCGAAATACTCAGATAACTGCTTCATTTCAACTGGTAAACTGTAGTCCCAACTTGCAGGCATTGCGATTATCTTATACTTTCCGTCACCAAAGATATTCACGTTCATGTCGAAATCACCTGCGGAAACAAGATTGACGAAGCCGTCCGCTTCAAGAATATCTATATTCTTCTGACGAAGTGACTTTTTCATGCAGGCAAATATGATCGTTAATATAACAAACAGTATCAGCAGAACAAGCAATATCCAGCCTATAACCTTAAAAAACTTTTTTATGACTTTTTTCATAGTGATCTCCTTTTCGTATCATCAGATTATTTCCGAGCCAACGGCTATACATGGCTAAAACTATTTGAAATAGGCAGCGTCAAACTCCTCACCGTTGTTAAGCTTATCAAATAATTCCAGCAAGCCTTTCTGCTGATGAATGTTCATCCATTCACCGACCTCATGTTTTGCATTCAGGTAACGGAAACGCCTTTCTTCTACCGTTCCTGCATAAAATTCAGAACCTGTGTCCATATCTTCAAGAGGGAGCGCGTTTTTTCCGTTATCGGTCTGTTCGATCCACGCATCCGGTCCATATTGCTCACGGTAGTCATTTTGCGTGGCAAGCCCCTCATCGAACCATGTGGGAATGCTTTTCATGGCTTTCATATTCAGGCGGGTGCGCAGCTCTGCATGAGTGAATTCATGTGCTATTATGTCGATATTAAGGTATTCATCTGAAACAGAAATGTAGCTTTTCTTTGATGAAGGTATTGTATCATGATCTCCGCCGAGCTTTGAAAGCAGCTTATCATCATCGCAGATAATTATGATCGATGTATCAGTACATTGTAATTCTCCGAAAAATGTTCTGTCCCGTTCCAATGCTTCTTCCGTGAGCTGAATCGCTTCTTTGATAT
>JAEEGL013711718.1_pt1 | contig 27999 bp, 20 predicted proteins | sample 9134231 | NCBI WGS metagenome assembly JAEEGL01 (sample SAMN16246548, study PRJNA631951) | gut metagenome | biome: gut microbiome; feature: rumen; material: fiber-attached | host: Bos | place: Iran: Karaj | collected 2018-10
TAACTTATCAAGTTCTAATAAAGAATTAATTAATAGTTTAAAGAAGATGCCTAATTATAATTCATCACGTTATACCCTTAATAATCGAAGTTTATCGGCTTATTTAAAATATATGTGTGATAGTGGATATGATTTATTAGATTATTATGCCGATATATTAATGTATTTTGTCTTTAAATTAGTTATTAAAAATCCTAGTGGTATAATTAATGGTTTAATTAACCGAGAAATAAATTATTTATCTCTTAAATATTCTTTTCGATTCGCTAATTTATATCCAAAAGAAGAAGTTATTGCTAGTAAATTAATGCCATTTATTGGAGTAGATGGATGTCGTAAAATGATCTTTTCTGATTCTGCTACAACATTTAAATATTTAAATGATAATAGAGGTTATCGTGTTGCTAAATTAGCTAATGATGTTAGTGAATTAATAGAAGATCAACAAGAATCGATTAATAAAGAATACCAAGGTTATGATGGCTTTTTGAATTATACAATAGCTTATGATAAACTATCATATGGCGATGTATATAATTGTATTTTAGATTTTGAAGTAGAGAATGAATTAGTTAATTAAAAAAAAGAAGTAATTATTACTTCTTTTTTATTCACTTTTTTTCTTCTTTTCTTTTTCTTCTTTTATAAGTTCATTAAAAGCTATTTTACCTATTTTAGTTTTAGGGATACTTTCCCTAAATTCATATTCATATGGTAAAGAATATTTGGCAATATTCTTTTCACAGTGAGCTTTAATACTATTAAGTGTTTCACTATTTGGTTTATAACCATCATTTAAAACTATAAAGGCTTTAGCTACTTGTACTTTATATGGATGGTCAATTCCAATAACTGTTGAGAAATTAACTGCTGGATGCCTGTCAATAACACTTTCAATATAACTTGGATATATGTTATATCCACTTGATATTATCATTCTTTTTAGTCTTTGTTGGAAGAAGACCATTCCTTCTTCATCTTTATAACCAATATCTCCAGTATGTAACCATACTTTTTTATCATCATGAACTCTTAATGTTTGCATCGTTTCTTTTGTTTCATTAACGTAACCTAACATAACGGTAGGTCCAGAGAAACAAAGTTCACCATCAACACCAGTATCAGCTTCAATGTGGGTACCCACTTTAACTACTTTACATTCCATATCTGGGAATGGTATTCCAATACATCCTTCTCTTAGTTCAGATGGAATTGTAAGGCAGTTTGCAGCAGTACATTCAGTTAATCCATATCCCACACGTACTTTTGCATTAGAACCGTATTTTTTAAGAAATGCATCAATTCTTCTTTTAAGTTCAGGATTCATTGTATCACCACCAGAAATAATATTGGTAATACATGATAGTTCACCTTCTTTAAAGCGAGATGTTGTCATACTTTCAAATAGGGTAGGAACCCCAACTAAAAAGTTTGGTTTATATTTTCTAATATAACCTTTGAATTTCCTATAGTTAAATTGTGGTATTAAAACACATTTCATTCCAACACATAAGGTTGTGTGTAGACATACACCTAAGCCAAATCCGTGGAATATTGGCATAATACATAAAATAACTTCTTTTGGTTTAGGCATTACTATTTCTTTAGCTTGCATTGCTAATGCATTAAAGTTTAAGTTGGAAAGAAGAATTCCTTTTGGTTTACCAGTAGATCCACCACTATAAAGAATAACCGCAGGATCATCCTTAGTCTTTTTAACAACATATTCATCATGATAATCATATCCTTTAGGGATAAACTCAGACCAAGTGATAATCATATCACATTCTGGTAAATGCATCTTTCTTCCTTTGGCTAGCCAATATAAGAATTTTTTATCGAACTTCATATTCTCTGATGGAGAACAAACAATGATATCAGTTAGTTTAGTTTCTTTTAGAATATTAACAATCTTTTGAACTGATACATCAATAGTAAGTATCTTTGTACTATTAGATATTTTAAGATATTCTAATATTTCATTTTCACTAGATAGTGGGTGAATAATATTAGCGATTGCTCCAATCATATTAATTGCATAAAACATAATGATGGCTTCAGGCATATTAGGAGTACAGATAGTAATTACTTCATTTTCTTCAGCTCCAATACCTTTAAGTGCTTTGGCACACTCAGCTATCTGTTGAACAAATTTTTGGTAAGTTACTTCACGTCCAAAATATTCATAAGCTATGTAATTGGGATGATTTGATGCGGTCTCAATAAAATGTTCATAGATCATCTTATTAGGATAATCAAGATGTGACTTACATTCATTTTTATAATATTTTTCAATTAAATTAATACTCGAAGTCTTTCTTTTCTTTGATAATCTCATTTGCTTTATCCTCCAAAGTTTTAGGGTTTCTTAATATATAATCTAATAGATTAACTGATTTAGAAAAATATACACCATCAGCTATTCTTTCATCTAGATTAATTCCAAACTCAACAATATCACGTATTTCTACTTTACCATCTGGCATAACTACTTGTTCTTTATGAATATCACCAATAGTAAGAATGATACTATTAGTACCAAAATTAGTTAGATTGTGGTGAATTGCACCACACTTAATACTTCCTAAATTTGAAAGAATTACACTACTGTTATAAAGTAGTTCATCATATAAACTTCTTGGTAGTAAATCATGTCTATCCATCCATTTAGCTATTGGTGCAACAAACATCTTTAACATCCAATTAGGTATTTTACCTAATAAATCTAGTGAATCATCTGATGAACTTTGTTCTTTTTTATTACGGAAACTATCTACTTTCGTTTTAATTTTGTTACTTAAATCAAAGATATTATCATCTGGGTCAACTTTAATTAGTGACATTATTTCTTTGTTATTATTATCATCATAACTGATTCTAGCAGTAAAGGTTAATATAACATCATTTCTTTGATAAAATTTATGATTCATAATAAATGTGTTTAAACGAGGTCTGTTGTAAATAACTTTAGCAACGGCAATTGAAAAAGCATGAAAATAAGTTAGCTCTGGATTTTTAACTTTTTTCTTTTTCATATAAGCTACTAAGTCTGTTACATCAAACTTACGATTTATATAGACATATGCTTCTTCGCGGCTTTTCAAATACGTTAGTATTTTAGCCATTGCAGGTACTTTAATCTGTTTTCCATCGCGCCTATCTCTTAATCTTTTCTTTTGTTTTTCTTTACTCATATATCCTCCACATTATGTATTAATTATATTATAAAATAATAGTTCTTGTAAAGTTTATAGTGTATAGTAAAAAAATAGCTTTCGCTATTTAACTGCCTTTGATTCTTTTACTTTTATTTCACCAATTTCATATGAAACAATATTAATTAATTCTTTTGGGATACTATTATTACTTTTTTTCTCTCCATTTGATAATCCTTCAATAATAAACCACATTATTTCTTTTTCTTTAAAACCACGTGTTTCGATATATTTAGTAAATGATGGAATATCGTCTTCTTTAATATGTTTTCCAAAATAATTATCTGCTTTATCTTTTTCAATTAAACAAATACCAATTTTATTATTACCATCAACAAATCTTTTAGTAACGCAATCATTTATATAAGTACATAAAAAGTCATAATCATTTTCATTATATGATGGATTTCTTTTCATTCCTTCTTTAAAATAGTTTAAGGCATTATTAATAATTGGAGTTAATTCATTTATGTCGCCATTTGCATATTCTTTATCAATATTACCATTACCTTGTTTAAGAAACAAATTAAGCCATTCTGGGGTAAAAATTGCATATTCGCTAGTAGATGGACTACCAATTTTTTCACTAACACATACACGATTATTTGATTTAGTAAAATATTCACCAAAATGATATTTTTCTGCTATTGCAAAGTATTTATTATCTAACTCATTACGATTATTAGATAATAGACCATTTTGTATAATACTATCATAATATATTCCTGGAAAACTATGAAAATAAAAACCATTTTGATGATAGTTAGTAATTAATAATTTTATTAAACTATCATTAGTAAATGTTTCATTACACAATTCAAAGCCTTTTTTAATTACTTCTAGAGATAAATCTAGTGTATTAGCTCCATTTAATAGTTTAATGATATTATCTTTGTAATTTATAAAACCATAGTTTCTTGTTATAATAAAAAATTTCATTATTTCTGGAGCTTTATTAGTTAATCTATTATCTTTAAAAATATAATTAAAAAAACTAACTAATTCACTTGTATTATTTAGATTATATTTCATATCTATCTCCCATTATAATTATAATTAATAAAGTTAGTTTTGTAAATATATGATACAATTAGGTGGGTGGTAGTATGCGAATTATTTTTCATGTTGATGTTAATAATGCTTTTCTATCATGGAGTGCGGTATATCTACTAAATCATGGATATGAAGTTGATATTCGTACTATTCCGGCTATTATTGCTGGAGATGAAGAAAAAAGACATGGTATTGTTCTTGCTAAAAGTCCTATTGCTAAGAAATATGGGATAGTTACAGCAGAAACAATATATATGGCAAAAAAGAAATGCCCAGATTTATTAGTATTTCCACCTAATTATGAGTATTATATTGAAATGTCTCATAAGTTTTATAACTATTTAAAAGAATACACTCCAACAATAGAAAAAGCATCAATTGATGAATGCTTTCTTGATTTAACTGGAACTAATTATTTATATGATGATATATTAAAACTTGCTTATAAAATAAAAAATGATATTAAAGAAAAATATGGTTTTACCGTTAATGTTGGAATAGGGAATAATAAACTCTGTGCAAAAATGGCGAGTGATTTTACTAAACCAGATAAAGTACATACATTATTTGATTATGAAGTTAAAGATAAAATGTGGCCATTATCTGTTAGGGATTTGTTGTTTGTCGGTAGAAGTAGTGCTAATCTTTTAGAAAGTTTAAATATTCGTACAATTGGTGATTTGGCAAATGCTAACCCCGAAATATTAAAAAAGTATTTTAAAAATCGTGTAGATGATTTAATTAATTTAGCTAATGGAAGAGATAATTCTAAAGTAATAACTGATTATGGATTTAATAAATGTATTAGTATATCAAGAACACTAGATAAAGATACTAGTGATATAAAAAAATTAAAGAAAATATTATTAGATATGTCTGATCAAGTTGGATTAAGAGCTAGGAAATATAATTTATTTGCTAAAAATATTGCTATTACTTTTAAAACCGCTTCATTTAAATCATTTTCTCATAGTATGACATTAGATAACTCAATTAATAATACTTTAAAGATATATGAGAATGTGCTTCGGTTATTCGAAAAGATTAAAACAAATGAGAAAATACGAAGCATTGGTGTTCGTTTAGGCGAACTTGATTTCAAGAATACGGAACAAGTTTCATTATTTAATTCTAAAAGCGATGATAATATTCAAAAATTATTAGACAATATTAATTCTAAATACAAAAACTCGGTAGTTATGCCGGCTATTTTTTATGAAAACAATGATAAATAGTAAAATAAGTGACAAATTAATAATTTGCTACTTTTTTTTGTGTAAAATAATAGGAAGTAGGTGATTTATGCGTGCATTATTATTTCGTAGAGTAGTGGTTGATGGAGTTAACTATTATCAATTATTTGACTATAGTCCAGATTTTAATTATAATCCTTTATTTGCTCCTTTTTCTAAACGTGATAATTCAGAATTTTTCTATTTAGAATCTGATGGCAAAGTATTTGTTCCAAATGAATCGTTAATGAATATTTATTATGATGATGGAGATTATTTAAAGGATGTTAGTGATCCTAAATTATATGATAAAGTCTCACGTTTCTTTAATGCTAATTATCATTATTTTGATGAAGATAATCCTGATGTAGAAGAAATAATTAAAAATATTAAAAAGAAAATATTATTTCAAGATAAGGCAATTAGGGCTATTGTAGAAAGAATTCAATTAAATCAAGATATTGTTAATAGTAATTTACCAGATAAATTAAAAGTTATTCAAAAACAAAATATATTATTTGCTGGAAGATTTGGTAGTGGAAAAAGAAGTATTATTGAAGAGTTGAAAACACAATTAAAAGTTCCTTGCGTTGATATGTATTTAAAACCAAATATTCGTGATTCTATTGAAACAATTCTTCGCGGTTTAACTGATAATGCTAAGGGAGAAAATCCAAGTCATGGAGTAGTATTTATTCGTGATAATTATTTTGCATTAAGTCAAAAATTAAATCCGGATGAATATGATTTTTATCGATATCTAGAATTATTAACAACACAAGGAAAAATAAATTATGGTGGTAAAGAAGTTGATCTAGGTAAAGTAACATTTGTCTTTTTATATGATGAATATGATAATACTACTACTGATGAGGTAAAAGATTTTATAGATTGTGCTAACTGTAAAACCATTACTTATACAAGAGATTTAACAGCATATAATAAATATGTTATCTTGAATAGTCCAAACGGAAGATTAACGAATTATGCGAACTTAGTTAAAGAAAAGGGTAAGAAGTTTTATGCGGATGGTAATAGTCTTATTCGTATTATTAAAAAATGTTCAGAATATGATTCAACTATGACGACACTTAATGATACTATTGATAATTTATTTAGTATAACATGTGGAAGACATATAACTGATTTTATTATTGATGAAAAAACTGCGAAAGTAGCAGAGAAATTAGTCGATCAATATTATGGAACAACTAATGAGAATAAAGAAACTAACATGAATGAAGATTATTGGCTTGAAAAGAAGGTTGATGAAATAGTAGCTAAAGTTACTAAGCATGTAGTTGGACAAGATGAAAATGTACGAAAATTTGTCTTTAGATTAGTTAATAATTTAGAAAATGCCAATAAGGAAGATAAAGAAAAACCTAAAGAATATATAAATAATATATTAATAAGAGGTAATACAGGAACCGGTAAGTCATTTCTTGTTCAAAATGTTTTAAGTTGCATAGATGTACCAAGTGTTATTGTTGATGCAACAAAATATACAGAAGCTGGATATGTCGGTGGCGATGTAGAAGATATGTTAGTTGCTCTTTTAAATGCCGCAGGGGGAGACTTACATAAAGCAGAAAGAGGTGTTTTAGTAATTGATGAAATCGATAAAAAAGCATCAAATTCTGATTCTGGTGGACGTGATGTAAGTGGTGGTTCAGTTCAAGAAGCTTTATATAAACTAGCTGAGGGATCAGTAATTCAAATTAATATTGGTGATAATATTCACAAAAAAATTATTAATTTTGATACCTCAAGGTTAACAGTAATCTGTGCTGGTGCTTTTGAAAATATTGAAGATTTAAGAGATATACGAGTTGGTGCTAGAACCCTAGGATTTAAAAATAATGAAGATAGGCAAAAAGAAGAAAAAGCCAAAAGTGCGGGTATCGAAGATAAAGATTATGTTAAATATGGTATGAAAGCCCAATTCATGCGTAGATTAATTGATGTAATTGAATTAAGTGATGTTACAAGAGAACAATTAATTCGAATCATGAAAGAATCTGAATCAAGTTCTTTAAAAGTACAGCAAAATACTTTCTTGGAAAACCAGAATATTGAAATTGAATATGAAGAAGGATTCTATGAGGCACTTGCCGATAAAGCTTTAGAAATAAAAGAAGGTGTTACGGGTATCAAGAAGGCCTTATCTAAAATATTCGATGGAATAAAAGATTATAATATTCGTGCTAGCGAAGTAGGAAAATTAATATTTACTAAGGAATCAGTAGAAGATCCTAATAAAGTAATAAGGGTTCCAAGAGAAAAATCATTGGTAAAGAAAATATAATAGCTTTATGCTATTTTTTTCTTTGCAATAAAGAAAAATATGATATAATATTTATGAGAATAGTAAGATAGGGTGATATAATGCGAACAGTCTTATTTTTAATTAATGGATTTGGAATTGAAACAAAGGATTCATATGGTGTATATGATGCAACAATAATGCCAAATTTTGATAAGTTATCACAAAAATATATGTTTTCTAAACTAGAATCAAATGTATTTAATACTATTGATGGATTTCGTAGTATGAGTTTAGAAATGAGTGATTTATATAACTACACTATTTATAATAGAGGAGTAGAGGATGGTACCATTGCGGCTAATCCTATAGTATCAAGTATTAATAATGAGTTAACTACTAGAAAAAGTAAATTACATTTATTGTGTTTTGTTGATACTTCAATTCAAATAGTTGAAAACTTAAGACATTTCGTTTCATTAATTAATAAAGAAAAAGATAAAAAAATATATGTTCATGTTGTTTTAACAAGTAATAATTATCAAGATTTCCCTAAAATATTAGAAGTATTAAGTAAAATGAATGTTGAATTAGGAGAAATGGCTACAATTGGTATGATTATGGGATTATCAAATATTCTTAATTCTGTCCCTGTAGTAGATCTTAACTTCTTATTACGTAATATGATTACTGAAATGGGTGAAAAGTGGACTTCATTTAAACAAAAATTAGACTTTAGTTATGGTACTAAAACTGCCCCATCTTTGGTTAAACCATTTGTTGTTAACTCTGGTTTTTCAGTTTCTAATAATGATTTATTCATGATTTGGAACTATGATAATATTGATATTAGTAACTTTATTAATGGTGTTAAGTTAATTGATTATGGTAAAGAGAAGAATAATATTATGTTTTATTCTTTATTTGGAATAACATATAAAGAAGCAATTCCTCATATATTAGAATTTGAAGAAGCTAAGAACTCTCTAGCAACTAATATGAAAGGTTTATCTTTTAAATCAATGATTCTTTGTGAAAGAGATGAAATACAAGCTATTAACTATTATTTAAATGGATTAAAAATGGTTAATAATCCAGATATATCATTTATTTGTTTAGAAGATAAAAAATTAGATCCAACAACAATTGTTAATGTTATTAATTCTTATCAACAAGAATTAGTTGTTATTAGTTATAATATTAAAGAAGTAGAGACTTTAGAAGAATTAAAAGAACTATTAACAAAGATTGATAACGTTATTGGTGCAATATATCAAAATACGGAAAAAAACAGCTATAGTATAGTTATTTCATCACTATATGGAATGAATAAGACTCTTCCTGATGCTCGTGGTGAAATATGTAATATAATTTATTCGAAAGTACCAATTGTATACATTGATAACTTTATTACTAAGAAAAACTATTTAATAAATGATGGTAATATTTCTGATTTATTTAAGGTATGTTATAAGAGTATAAAAAAAGAATATCCAGGTACATCACTAATTACTAAGAAGAACTTTTTATATCGTTTGATTTTTAAATAATTAGAGGTAGATATGAAGAATAAATTAACAGAAAGTTTAATTGATGCCTTAAAATCAGTAATGCCAATTGTAATTATCATAATTGGCATTAGTTTTCTAATTGATATACCAAATAAAGCTATTTTATCATTTTCATTTAGTGCTGTTTTATTAATATTGGGAATTGCTATATTTACAACTGGAGCTAATATGTCCATGATTAAAATGGGTGAAAAAATTGGTGATTTACTAGTTAAAAAAAGACGTAAATGGTTAGTATTAGCAGTTAGTTTAATAATGGGTATTGTAATAACAATATCAGAACCTGACTTAATAGTATTAGCTAATGAACTTGCTTCTATTCCCAATATATTATTAATCGTATTAGTAGCTGTTGGTGTAGGTGTTTTCTTATTAATTGGTGTTTATCGTATATTAAGTAAACTATCATTTAGAACCATAGTTACAGTTTCATTATTATTTATAATGGCTCTTTTGTATTTTACCCCACAAGAGTTTATTAGTGTTGCTTTTGATAGTGGGGGTGTTACCACAGGAGCTATGGGTGTCCCATTAATAGTTGCATTTGGTTATGGAATAAGTAAATTACGTAGTAATAAAGATGCTAAAAACTATAGCTTTGGTTTATGTGGTATTTGTTCCCTTGGACCTGTTATTGTTGTCTTATTATTAGGTTTTTTCTTTCGAGTAGATAACTATTTTGAAGTAACCGGTTTTATAAATAATTATGGTATATTTGAAAATATCGTTGATTGCTTTATGAAAAGTATTAAAGAAATAAGTATGGCATTATTGCCAATATTGGTAGTTTTCTATATAAGTCAATTATTTGATAAAAGAATGACTAAATATGAGCATATTAGAATGATATTTGGAATAATACTATCCCTTTTAGGATTAACTCTTTTCTTAACCGGTGTTAGTTCAGGTTTTTTGGAAATAGGTTATCGTATTGGCAATACATTTGCAAGTAGTACATATAAATATTTATTAATTCCAATTGGCATGGTTATTGGTTTTATCATAATAAAACTAGAACCAGCAGTTAAAATATTAATCAAAAGAATATCAGATTTAACTGAAGGAAGTATTAGTGAAGAATTAATTTCTTTATGCTTATCAATTGGTGTATGTATTGCTGTTGGTTTATCATTAATTAGAATATACTTTGGTATACCAATGATCTATATTATTGTTCCTGGTTACTTTATTGCAGCTACCCTTATGTATTTTACGCCAAATATGTTTACTGCAATTGCCTTTGATTCTGGAGCTTCTGCCAGTGGTGCAATGACCACATCATTTTTACTGCCACTTTGTATTGGCGCTTGTGTTAGTTTAGATAGTAATATTATGGTTAATGCTTTTGGAATTGGGGCAATAGTATCATTAACTCCAATTATTACAGTTCAAGTATTGGGTATTATTTATAACCATAATCTTCAAACTAAACCTTCAGTTCATTATAACGAAGAAATTATGGAATATGCATGGGAGAGTTAGTTATGAATTTAAAGATGCTATTTGTTATTAATGATAATGAAAAAAGTTTAAAATTATTAACTAGTGAATTTTCATTACCATTTAATGTTGTATCTCATGGAGAGGGAACTGCAAGTCAAGGTATCTTAGATTTTCTTGGTTTAACAAAAACGGAAAAAACAGTTCTATTTTCTATAATTCCAGATACATATGAAAAAGAAATATTAAATTATATAAAAAAAGAAATGAATATTAAAGAAATAGGAAAGGGTGTGGCTTTTACCACACCACTATCTAGTTCACCACAATATGTCCATGAGGCATTTAAAGAAAAGAGAGGTACTAAGATGAATAATAAAAAAGGATATCATTTATTAATTTCTATAGTTATTGAAGGTTATGCCGAAAAAGTAATGAACGTAGCTAAAAAGAATGGTGCAAATGGTGGTACCTTAATTAAAGGAAGAGAAATTGGTACTAAAGGTGGATTTAAGTTCTTTAATGTTCAAGTTGAACCAGAAAAAGATATATTGTTAATTGTATGCAAAGGAGATAATAAAAATAAAATAATGAGTGCTATTCTAGAAAAGTATGGAGCAAACACTGAAGCAAAAGGAATGTGTATTACACTTCCAATTGATAATGTTGTAGGTCTTGATGAATAGTGTCAAAAAATGTGTAAATACAAAAATAATAAACTGTAAACAATTGACTATTAAATAGTTCTATTATATATTTAGGATGAGTCCATTGATAATATGATAGCAATAGCTAATTAATATCGATTTAAAAATAAATAGTGATTAAAAAGCTAATGGGTAAAATTGTATTTCAGTTATTTAATAATAATTTACTTATTCTGAACTCAAGCATATATTTATGCTGAAAGGTAAATTATAAAAAAATAGTGTAGGAGGTGATTTGCCGATTATTGAAAATAATGGTAATCATTTATATTTACACTAGTAATTATAAGGGATTACATTATGATAATAATTAGTAATAATTATTATTTCAATAATGGTAATTAAATAAAAAAAGACATATTGTTAACATATGCCTTTTTTCTTTGTAGACATTTTATTATATTTTTATTATAATTATAATAGGTGATAATATGAATAAAAGAAATATTATTATAATAGTAAGCTTACTTGTATTTGTTATGATAGTAGGTGGAGTTTCCTATTCATATTTTGTATATAATAAAGATATTGGTGATGTTTCTTTAACGGCTGGGGAAATATCTATTGATTTATCTGGAATAAGCGGAAATAAAACTTTAACTAATGTAATACCAATCTCGGATAATGAAGGAATGATTAGTCAAGATTATTTCGATTTTACAGTAAATGCAACTGTTGATACAGAAAGAATATATTATGAAGTATATATTATGCCTGATTCAAGTAATACCCTAGATACTACATATTTAAAAACTTATTTAACAGATCAAACTAATAATGCCATAAAAGGAATAACATTATTTAGTGATTTAAAAAATTCTGAAGTAGAAAATGGAAAAGTATTATATAGAGGGGTAATCGAAACTAATCAAAATGGGACAACAAGAAATGAAACTAAAGCTTTTAGATTTAGATTATGGTTAGATGAAACATATACTGAATTAACTTCTAAATCATTTAATTTTGATGTGTATTTATATGCCAAAAATGTTGATGATGATTTTGTGTTACCAGGTTTTAGAAATTTAATTGCAAGCAAAGTATCAGAGAGTTATATTTCAAGTTATGACGATATTATTAATGATCCAAGTAATGTAGGATTTACAACTCAAGACCAATTATCAACAAGTGCTTCTAAACAAACAGTATATTATTATACCGGAGAAGAAGCATCGGCAAATTCCAATGTCTTATTTGCGGGATACTGTTGGCAAATAATTAGAACAACGGATAATGGTGGAGTAAAATTACTATATAATGGTGTAGCTAAAAAACCAGTAACTGGAAGTACACCAATATCCAATACTGACATTACCTATACTAATGATGCAACATATCCATATACGTATGATTCTAACACAAAAAAATGGACAAGTAGTACCGCTGGAGTATCAGGAACAACCGATACGTTTATATTTAGTGTTAATACTTCTGGTGATTATGCTATCAATTATCAGGTATCATCACAGATAAATAGTGACAGAGCACAGTTTTATATTAATGGTGTTTTTCTAGGGCAACATTCTGGTGAAGAAGAGGGAATATTTGATTTAGGAACCTTATCAACAACAGATGTAATTAAGATAGAATATAAAAAAAATTTTAATACTGATTCTGGAAATGATAATATTGTTTTTGATATAGCAAATGTAACTGCAAGAGGAGATAATCCTGCTTGCCCTAATGATAGACTTTTAACCAAAGGAATTAATGGTACAAGTGGTACATCAGCAACACTATCTTCAGCAAGTTTATATGGAAGAAGTTATGATTATAATTTAGCAACTGGCGAGTTTACTTTAGAGGACTCAACTGGTTTGCCAACATCATGGACTAGTGGAGATAATAATACAAATGGTAAAAAAGACTATGAAGAACTAATTGGAACATATACATGTATGAGTTCATCATCAACATGTACCACATTATATTACATTGGTAGTTATTATAATTCGTCTACTGCATATGTGGTAAGATACACAATAGGGGATGTAGATCATTTTTCACAAATGGGAAAAAGTGCTTTTAATGCTAATCATGAAAGCCCATCATTAGTAGGATATATGTTTAATAAAGAATATGACTATAAAGAGAGAACTAAATCTGGAGAATATTATGCAAATGCTGTGTGGAATGGAAGTGAATATGTCTTATCAAATGGAAATAGTGGAACATCACCAGACGAAACACACCACTATATATGTGATAGCACCTGTAGTAAAGTAAGATATTATTACTATAGTAATGATTATTATATTTTACTTGAAAATGGTACAACAATAGAAGATGCTCTAAAAGAAATGATAAATTATAAAACTAATGCAAGTGATCCTGATGAGAATATAAATGTATATAATTCAGCTATTAAAGGATATATAGATAATTGGTATAAAAAGAATCTAATAACATATGAAAGTTATTTAGATAATGATATTGTATTTTGTAATGATCGTAGTGTAAGAGATTTAGGCGGATGGAATCCAAATGGAACAGATATAAATGATGGATCCTTTAAATTTAATCAATATAATTCTAATACGAATTTAAATTGTGTAAACGAAATAGATAGATTTAGTAAAGGCAATAATAAAGCAAAGCTTGATTATCCAATAAGTTTGATGACACAAGCAGAAAGAATATTGATGACTGTTACTTATTTAAAACCATCTCAAAATTATTGGACTATTTCACCAGAAAGATTTTACTACTCTATGGGGTTTGTACGTCTTGGTCAATCAGTGAGTTCAACTAGTTATCCAGCTCTTAGTGGTAGTATTGCAGTTCGCGCTGTAATATCATTAAAACCGGATATAGAGTTTACTAGTGGAACAGGAACATATACTGATCCGTACATAGTTGGTCCAATAGTTACAAGAAATGAATAATAAAAAATAAAAGAACATTATTTAATGTTCTTTTTTTCACTAATAATAAATCTTGGTCTTGCTTTTACTTCCATATATGTTTTACCAATATATTCACCTAAAACACCAATACCAATTAATTGAATTCCTCCAATAAAACAAATAATTGATGTCATACTTGCCCAACCAGCAACAGTGTTACCAATAAAATAAGCAATTACTGTATAAACAATAAAGCAAAAACTAATAAATGAAGTAATTAAACCAATGGTAGTAAATATTCTTAAAGGTTTAATACTTAAACTAGTTATACCATCAAAAGCAAGTTGTAACATCTTTTTAAGTGGATAATGAGTTTTACCAGCTTTACGAACATCTCTTTCATAATAGACAACGGTACTATTAAAGCCTACTAAAGGAAACATTCCACGAAGAAATAAATTAACTTCTTTAAATTCACTAAATTCATCTAATACTCTTTTAGAAACTAATCGATAATCTGCATGATTAAATATAACTTCAACACCCATTTTATTTAATAACTTATAAAATGATACAGCAGTAAATCTTTTAAAGAAAGAATCTTTCTTTCTTGAACTTCTAACGCCATAGACAATATCTGCACCTTTAATATAGGCTTTTACCATATCTTCCATTACATTTATATCATCTTGTCCATCACAATCAATAGAAATAGTTATATCACTTTTTTCTTTAGCTTCCATAAGTCCTGCTAGTAAAGCATTTTGATGACCTCTATTACGACTTAAACTTATTCCACATACGTTTTTGTTTTTACATAGTTTTCCAATAATATCCCATGTTTTATCTTTTGATCCATCATTAACATACATTATTTTACTATTATCACTAATTAGTTTGCTTTTAATCATTTTATTTAAGATGTTAGTAAAATCTGGATATGTTATTTCTAAAACTTCTTCTTCGTTATAACAAGGGATAACTACATATAAAATAGGTAACTTTTCTTTTTTCATAAAACCTCTCACTAGTAATTTTATTATAACAAATAAAATTATTTATTTAAATATTATTAACATGATAAAATATGTTTTTTTTTGACTAATTAATTGTCTTTAGTTCTTTTAATATAGTATAATTATTATAGTTATGGAGTAGGTATGGACTATTTAAAAAAGATTAAATTAAAAGATAATACAAGAAAACTAAGTAAGACTGATTGGATTATTATGGGAATAATGATCTTTATATATGGAATTCTTTCATTTATTAGATTAGGTGATAGTAGTGTTCCAATTACTTATAAAACATTTGATACTATTGGTGATTCAATTACTGTTGAATTAGAAAAAGAAGATAGTATTGCTAATATGCGTTATTATACTGGTAATAATCTTGGAGAAATAAATATTTTTTCATCAGTTGATGGTATTACTTATCATATGGTTACTTCAATTAAAGTAGAGTCAGTGTTCACTTGGCAAGATGTTACTTTAAGTACTCGTGCTAAATATATTAAGTTTGTTTCGGAAAGAGAAGGATCTACTCTTGGTGATGTAGTTTTCTATGATATGTATAAAACTATTATTCCCGTTATAAATGATAATGTTTTGGTAGATGAAATAGATTTAGTACCAGATGAAATTAGTTATATGAATAGTACTTACTTTGATGAAATATACTATGGAAGAACTATTTATGAATATCTTCATGGTATATCAGGTTATGAATGGACGCATCCACCACTAGGTAAACTTATTATGAGTATCCCAGTTGCTATTTTTGGTTTTAGTCCACTTACTTATCGACTTATGGGTAATATATTTGGAATACTTATGATTCCACTTATGTATATATTAGCTAAAAGAATATTTAAAAATCGTAAATGGGCAATATTAGCTGGTTTAATAATGATGTTTGATAACTTTCATTTTGCCCATACCCGTATTGCTTTAATTGATGGTTTTCAAATAGTATTTATTCTTTTATCAGTATTATTTATGAAAGAATATATGGATACCAGTAAAAAAGATGAATTTAAAAAGAAAGCACTTTATTTAGTGTTATCTGGTATATTTATTGGCTGTGCCATAGCAACTAAATGGAATGCTTTATATGTAGGTCTTGGTTTAGCAATTATCTTTTTTGTTCACTTATTTAGTGAATATAAAGTTAATGTTATTAAATATCTTAAAGATCATGTAACTATTAACAAGGTCGTAGATTGGTTTGTTATCCTTGCACTTATTCCATTTGCACTTTATTATTTATTATTTATTATATTAGGTAAGAACTTAGCAGGAATATTACTTATTGTTTATTTCTTTGTTGTTGGATCATTCTTTTTAGTTAAATTTGCAACCTTTATTTCAAGAGATAGATATTTGGTTAAGTTGATGCTTGTCTCTATTATTAGTTTTATTATTTTACCAGTAGTTATCTATGTCTTATCATTTGTTTTATCTCCTGCAATTAACAACTATGATGGAACTTTAAAGGGATTATTAAATATTAATAAACTAATGTATGATTATCATTCTAATTTATCAGCTACTCATCCTTTTTCATCCCCTTGGTATAAGTGGCCAATTATGGCTAAGCCAGTGTGGTTATACACAGGAACTACTAGTTATGGTCTTCATATGACCATATCCGATATTGGTAATCCAGTTATCTGGTGGACAGGAGTTATTTCATTTGTTTATCTTGTTATCAGTTCAATTAAGAAAAAAGATAAAAATAATATATTTTTAGTAATCTTTATTTTATCAACATTTGTTCCATATATCTTTGTTGGTAGATTAATGTTTATGTATCATTATTTTATTACTTTACCATTTATAATGTTAGGAATAGTATCATTTATTAAATGGATCACCGAGAAGACAAAAAATAATAAAGTTTATATAGTTTATGTTATTTTAATAATAGTAACATTCATGGTATTTTATCCAATAGTATCTGGTATACCAATTAGTAGTGATTATATTAATTCACTTAAATGGTTATCTGGTTGGTATTTTTAGGAGGTAATATGAAAAAGAAGGAAGACAATGTTATTTGGGATTTTGTTAACAAACATCCTAATTTAGTTTATTTAATTATTATTACTGTTTTCGCTATAATTGCAAGATTTTTAATGTTTGATCATTATTCATCTGATTATACAACATTTTTAAAACCATGGTTTGATACATTAAAACAATATGGTGGATTAGCGGGATTATCCCAAAATGTTGGTAATTATACCCCAATTTATATGACATTATTAGCAATTCTTACATATTTCCCAGTTAGTTCGATTGTATCAATTAAGGTACTTTCAATTATATTTGATTTTATTGGTGCATATGCAGCTAAGAAAATAGTAGTTGAAGTATTAAAAGATAATAAACATAAAGAAAAGATTTCATTAATGATTTATGCACTTTATTTATTCTTACCAACGGTATTATTAAATGGAGCCTACTGGGCACAGTGTGATAGTATCTATACTGCTTTTGTTGTTTTATCAATATTATATTTAATCAAAAAGAAAAATATTCAGGCTATTATTTTTTGGGCAATTGCTTTTTCCTTTAAATTTCAAGCTATTCTTATTTTTCCATTGTTTGTTTTAATGTATATTGCCGAAAGAAAAATCAAGTTCAAATACTTTTTACTTATTCCTGCAACAATATTTGTATTAAGTATTCCGAAAGTAATATTTTCTCATGATTTATTAGTGGGATTTAAGGTTTATTTTGAACAAGCAGGAACATTTAGTGATTATATAACTTTAAATTTGCCAAACTTCTATAGCATTTTCTTAGGAAATGGACAAAATAATTTAATTAATACGCCATTTAAAGAATTTGGAACAATTGGTATAATCATTACTTTCATTATTTTAGTTACTATTACATATATTGTTTATACAAAAAAGATTAAATTTGATGGCAAAGCCATAATCGAATTTGGTTTATTCTTTGTCTTAATAATGGTCTTTTTCTTACCACAAATGCATGAAAGATATTTGTTTATGGGTGATGTAATTGGTTTATTATATTTAGCAATTAATATAAAGAAATATTATGTTCCAATTATGATTGAGTTTGTTTCATTATATGGTTATATGTTTTTCTTATTCCATGGAAATGCAACAAGTTTTTCCACAGTTAGTATTATTTATTTAGTATTAATAGTTTTATTCACTAAGGATATGTATAATAAATACTTAAAATTACCTGAAAGTAGGTGAATATGAAAGAGTTTATTAAAAAAAACAGTAACTTATTTATTGCCATATTCTTTATATTTATCATATTTATTTTTATTGATGATGCAGTTGGTAAATCAATCATTGGTAATACTTCATGGAATTCTTATGAATTACAAGCTAGGGCTTGGTTAAATGGTAAAACATATTTAGATCAGAATTATTCATATCTAGAGTTAGCTATTTTTAATGGCAACTATTATGTTAGCTTTCCACCACTTCCTTCGGTAATACTACTTCCATTTATTATTTTATTTCCGAATAATGTTCCAGCTAATTTCATTAGTTTTGTTGTTTTTGTATTAGAGTTTGTGGTGATATATAAAATAATAAAACGTTATAAAAATAATGATTTAGTTGCAATTATCTTAGCTTCGGCTTTTACATTTGGGACTAATCTGGTTTCTTTAACCATAGATAGTGGAGTATGGTTCTTTGCGCAACTATTTAATAATTTGTTTTGTATATTAGCTGTAGATTCATTCTTAAAGAATCGTAAAACTTTAGTGTTTTTATTTCTAGCACTGGCAGTAGGGTGTCGCCCTTTTTCCGCAATATTTATGGTGATGTTTTTCATTTATTATGTTATTACTAGTAAAGATAAATTATGGTACAAAAAAATATTAAATAATATATTGCCATTAATACCAGCAATGATTGTTGCAATTATATATATGTATTATAACTATATAAGATTTGGTAATATCTTTGAGTTTGGTCATAATTATTTACCAGAATTTTTAGAGGCTGAATATGGCCAATTTAGTTTTCATTATTTATTACCGAATTTAAAGCAATTATTTTTTAACACAATTCACATTAAAAATAATCTTAATTTATCTTTTGACATGCCTTTTTGCTATATAATTGCTAATCCACCGATTTTAATGTATTTGTATCGTAGTATAAGAAATATTATTAAAAATAAAAAGATTGATTTTTTAAGGTTAATGATCTTTATATCAATTATTCTTAATATATTACTTATTTGCTTACATCGAACACTAGGGGGATGGCAATTTGGTGCAAGGTATACTTGTGACTTTATACCATTTGTATTTTTAGGTTTCTTGTTACTTAAAGATAAAAGTAAGATTAAATTAGATCGATTTGAAATTGTTTGCATTATTTTTGGAATTATTTTAAATATATTTGGCGCTATTTTATTCTTTTCAAGTAGGCTTTATTAAACATTATTTTTATAAATGAATAGTTTGATGTAAATAAGCGTTAACGGGATAATTTATCCCGTTTTTTTATTGAGTTTAATTTTTAACTATGCTATAATTATTTAAGTAAAAAAGTTAAGAGGTATTAAATGGATGACGATATTGAAATATTAGATATATTTGATAAGAAGAAAGAAACTGTTCCATCAACTAGAGTATCTCGTTTGGAACAACAAGAGAAAAAAGAAAAAAACTTTGATAATAAACCAGATGATAATAAAAAGACCGTTAAAAAGACTAAAAAAGTAGTTAAAAAAAATAAACTTATTCAGTTGATATTTTGTGTAGTTAGTGCGTTATTTATCCTTGGATGTGTTGTTTTTTATGGATTACGTTTTATTAAGTATTATCGTATTTATAACCCTAAAGTAGATTCAGGGGATGGAAGTGTATTACTTGCTAAAGATATTGTTGGTAAAACAGAGTTTGGTACAGATGATGAAGATGGATTATTCTCATCAGGTGGTAATTATATTTATAAAGGCGATATTAAGAATAACTATATAAAATATAATAATATGTTATGGCGAATAGTAAGAATTAATGCAGATAATTCACTTGATATTATTTTGGATGATTATATGACATTACTACCTTGGAATAGTAAAGTTACTAGTTTTACTGAGTCTGATATCTATAAATATTTAAATGATGATTTCTTAAGTTTATTAGATAAAGATTATTTAAATAAAACTTCATTCTGTACTGATGAATTAAGTAGTTTAAGTAGTATTACTTGTGAAAATCAAAATAGTGATGGTTATGTTAAATTACTTGATGTGGCCAATTATTTAAATAGTGTTAATCATGGTAAATCATATTTAGTTAACAGTGATGAAATATTCTGGTTAGCAGATTATGGAACGGATAAGATATGGCATACTAATGGAATAAATGTTAGTCAAAGTGAAGTTAATAGTTTATATGAAATTAGACCTATGGTAAGACTACGTAATACAATTACTTATTCTACTGGAGATGGAACTAAAGAAAAACCATTTGTTGTTGGAAATGACGATAAACTTTCATTAGGAAGTAAAGTAATGTTAGGTGAAGATACATGGATAGTTTATGATACAAAAAATGATATTAAATTAATGAAAGAGACTCTATTAGAAAAACAACTAGATTTTGATAAAGAAAAATTAACATACAAAGACTCTTTATTAATGACTTACTTAAACGATACATATTTAGAATCTTTATCATATAAAGATATGATTATAGAAAGTAGTTGGGATATTGGTGAATACAAAGATAGTATTTTTGATATTAAGAAAGATACTGTAAAAGCTAAAGTTGGTATTCCAAATCTATTGGATATTAAGTTTGATAGTGGTATTAAATCATATTTTACTTCAACAATAAATGATGAGCGAGTATTAGTTTATGAAAATCCTCTAAGACCAGGAAAGATAACAACGTATCGTAGTATTAGACCATGTATTGCAATAAGTAAAGACTCAGCTAGTAAACTAAAACTTGTTGATGGAATATTTAAGGTAGGTGAGTAAAATGAAGAAGTTAACTATTACATTTATCGTATTAGATATATTAGCTGCTATTTGTTTCTTTGTTGTTTATTCACCAGTATTTGACACTTTACAAAATACTATAATATCAACTGCAATGGTTACTAAAACTCATGGTTATATTGCTCATGTATTCTATAGTGATGAAAGAATTAATAAAGTTGTAGCAATGAATACTGTACCAGAAATAGATGCAAAAATTGATTTAGATCAAGTAGTTATTGATACTAAACCAAGGGAAAGCTATGATAATGAATGGGATGAAGCTATTCTAACTAGAGATGAAGGCAATGATGACTATAAGTATTTAAAAATTAAAGTTGGTAAATATGATGCCCATCTAGTTGCCATATATGATCCAAGTAAAGTGCATATTTTAACCGGTAAAAAATTTAATACCAAAGATAAAAGTGGAAAAGAAACTGTTCTTCAAATGACTAAGAGAATGGGAGCAGTAGTTGGTATTAATGGTGGTGGATTTGTAGACTATGGTTATGGTAGTGATATACCAATAGGTTATGTTATTAAAGATGGTAAAGTTATCTGGTCACCAACTACCAAGAAAATGAATCTAATTGGCTTTTCTAATGATAATAAATTAATGTTAGTAAATGCTACTGGGGAAGAAGCTGTTGAAATGGGTATGCGTGATGGTCTTCAATTTGGACCATTCTTGATGGTTAATGGAGAGGAACCTAAATTTAATAATTCTGTTGGTGGATTTTCTCGTGCTGCCCGTGTGGCAATCGCCCAAAGAAAAGATGGTATTGTTCTTTTCTTAGTAACTGAAGGAACGCATGCAGCCGGACCTAATATGAAAGAAGTTATTGATACATTAAAACAATATGGTGCTTATAACGCAGCTAATCTTGATGGTGGTACAAGTACACAATTAGTTATTAAAAATAAATTGATTAATCGTCCAATAAGCATTACTGGTCAAGTAGTAACTGGTGGACGTGGTATAGTAACCGGTTGGGGATTATTCCTAGATAAATAAAGTAAAAGAATGCAATTATTATTGTATTCTTTTTATGTTGTGTGCTATTATAATTATTGAATTTAGGAGGTTTTATGGGTGATATTAAAATAGTATATTTTGGACCAAAAAAAGAATATGAAGATAATCGATATATTACTGATTGGGAAAAAATGATGAAATCATCTATTGATCAAATAGTTGATGGTGAAGAGGCAAGTAAAAGAGAAGTTGAAACACAAGTTAGTGAAATACCAAGAATCATACATTGTAATTTCCTTGAAATAAACAATAGAAAAAAAGAATATGAAGAAAAGTATCGTATAAATTATACTTTAAGTTTATTAAAAAGATGTGGCTTAAATATTGATAAATTTAAAAAGACAAGAATGTTTAAAGCAGGAGGACTTAGTTTATTAAGTTGTATTCAAGATAAAATAGATGGCTTTAATTATGATGAAAATACTAATAGAGTACCTAATGGTCATGTTATGAATATTGATGAAACAAAGTGTGTATATAAAGAGGGACACTTGTATCTAATGGATGAAGCTGTTTTATATGATTTTAGAGTTGATTCACATAAAATCGTTTATGTTAATGGGGAAAATGTCCTAAATTCAAGTGGTGTTTTAACATCCAAGGAAATAAAAGAAGTGGAAGACTCATTACAAGATCTTCATGATGATATGAAAAGTGATAGATTAAGACATGAAAAATCAATGCAAAAATCACTTGATGAAGCAAGCAAATGGCGTAATGACTTTTAATAAATAATGTAAAAATATTGAATAATAACCAATTTTTTGGTATTATTCAGTTGTGCCCTTTTAGTTAAATGGTATAACGGAGCCATGGTAAGGCTTAATTGTAAGTTCGATTCTTACTTAGGGCACCATTTGTATTGGGGGAGAAGATTATGGTTTTTAAAAATTTAGACAAAGGTGTAATTAATCCACACAAAATATTTGAGTATTATTATGCAACAAGTCAAAATATTTATGATGATATTGATGCAGTTACTTTCACTACAGAGGAAGCTGCATTAAAGTATATTACAAGTAATGATTATTATCCAGAATATACACTTAGTATAGTTAGGTATTTTGCGGATGATAATGGCCTTATTTATGAAAAGTTGACCGAATTATGTCGTGTCCCAAGTAAAAAGAAAAGAACAGCTAAATATTATATTTTAGGTGTAGTAGATGATGAGGCTATTGTTCCTCGTCAATTAATGTGCTTTCCATATTGGTATACACCAACAACAGAAGTATTTAATAGCAAGATAATTGATTGTACTTGCGATGAAGAAAACGTTAATATGTATTTAGTAACAGTAACATTAAATGATGATAATCGTTTAGAGTATCAATATGAGATAGTAAGTAAAATAAAAGAGAATGGAGTACATAAGCTAGTAAAATAGCTTATTTTTTTTGCATAAAAAACTTTGTAAAACAATTGTATTATATATTTTATTGTGATAAAATTATTATGGTAGCATAGAAGGAATATACTTAGAGTATTTAACTATACATGCTCTATATCTTATAATGAAGGAGGTGAAAAAATGGAAAGAGAAAGAAGTGGAAAAGTTATCGCTATTGCCACATTATTAGTTGGAATTCTTGGATTATCTCTAGGTTTTGCTGCATTCTCAACTAGATTAAATATTACCTCTGATGCTGATGTACAAGTTGATGCAAGTGTATGGGAGGTTGGATTTTCTACAGTAAATAGTGCTATTACTGCTGGAACTGTTAATGGTCAAACTAATAGTGCAAATAATGGTACATTAGCATTAACACAATTTGTTATTTCACAAGGAACACATGCTAATTTAAATACTACTAATGGTTCAAAAGTAGAATATGATTTCTACATTGTTAATGATGGAGACTTAGATGCATATTTAAATTCAGTTGTAATGGGAACTATTTCATGTTCATATAATTCAAGCGCAACACCAAGAACAACAGACGATGGTCATACATCTATAACTGCAGGTACTGGTAGTATTTCTGATACTGATTGCCGTAAATTATTTGGTGCAACACTTACAATTGGTTCATCAAATTATACTGATGGTCAAAGTGTAACTTCAGGATTTGCTGATACTAATAAATTAGCTAAACCTAGTGGTTCACCAACATATGTAGCTGCTAAGTTAACTATCGCTTATAAAAACGATTCATTAGCAACAGTAACTGATGCACCTAATGGAGACTTTACTGTATCACTAAGTGATTCAGTAGTAACGTATGGATCAACATCAAATTAATAAATAAAGAAATATTAAGATTTTATCTTAATATCCTTTAACAAGATTATTTAGGAGAGGAAGAATGAAAAGAGGGACAATAAGATTACTAATTTTTGAAATATTAACTTTAGTTATACTCTTATTAAATAATTTTGTATCAAGTATATTAAGAGGATATATAGAAATAATATTTTTAGTAGGATTACTAGTATTATTTTATTTTCTTTATGGGTTTACTAAAGATAGGCATCATTTATGGAAAAATGTGTGTCTTGATATAATAATATTTCTATTAATATTCTTTATGTTATATTATTTGCTAGGTATACTTATTTCATTTGCAAAAGCAAGAAATTATTATTTTTTGAGTGGAATTATTAATGTTCTTATTCCATTAATACTATCAATTATTCTCAAAGAGATACTTAGATATATGATAATATCTAAGTCATTTGATGTGAAATGGATAATGGTATTAACTTGTTTTTTGTTTATTAACTTTGATTTAGTTGGTAAATATGATTTAAGTTCATTTAAGACTAAGTATGATACATTTATTTTTGTTGCAACAGTATTATTACCAATAATATCAAGAAATATACTATGTACTTATTTAACATATAAAACAGGGTATAAACCAGTTATTCTATATGTACTAGTTACGACATTATTTGCATATTTATTACCAATAATACCTAATCCTAACCAGTATATCTATTCAATTGTATGGTTAGTTATGCCAATGGTATTATTGTATAGAGAATATAAGTATTTTGCTAAAGAAAAACATGATTTAAAAATAGAAAGAGATTATCATAAAAGGAAGTTTTCAACTTTAATAATACCTTTTATAATCATTCTTGTATTAGTCTACTTTGTATCTGGATATTTCCATTATCATGCAATCGTTATTGCAAGTGGTAGTATGGAAAATACTATTAGTAAGGGTGATGTAGTTATTATTGAAAAAACTTCTGATCCTGAGAAAATAGATATAAATGAAGTAATTGCTTATCGATATAACAAGATTATTGTTGTACATCGTTTAGTAAAAAGAATTAATGTTAATGGCGAAACTATATTTTATACTAAAGGGGACGCCAATCATGATATAGATAACTACAAGATAACTATGGACATGGTTATTGGTACAGTTAACTTTAAAATACCTTACATTGGTTATCCAACTGTATGGGTCAATGAATTATAGAAAGGAGTAATATGAATAAAAGGGCAAGTGTTAGTGTTAAAAGTAAAAGACAAGCTAATTGGGTTTTATACATGGTTTTATTTTTCATATCATTAACCATTTGTCTTTTATTTGCTTCAAAAACGATTGTAAAAACTAGGGCTTTACCTATAGATTATAGTCAAAATGGTAGTATTGCATATAAAGTATATTTAAATAAGAATAATTTCTATACGGAAGATTATTTAGATATGAATAAGTCTTATGTAGCAAGTTTAATTAAATATATTGATATTGATTTTAATTATGGATTTAATATAAATGCTAATACTACAGTTGATTTTGATTATAAAATAATGGGCGAATTAGTTATTGAAAATAGTAAGACTAGTGGTCGTTATTTTGAAAAAGAATATACTTTGCAAGATTCAAAAATTGGTAAGTTAATTCAAGATAAAACAAAGAATATTAATGAGAATATTAAAATAGATTATGCATACTATAATGGACTTGCTAATAGTTTTAAATCAACATATGGTGTTGATACTAATAGTTATTTAAATGTATATATGATAGTTACTCCAAAGGTTGATAATTCACTTAATTATACAATTAGTGATAGTAATAAAGTATCACTTAGAATACCTTTATCAGAAAAAGCTATTGAAATTAATTTAGATGCTTCAAATCAAAGTATTAGTAAGCAAATAATTCCTAATCAGGAAACTACATTTAATAAATTATATTTATGTTTGGAAATTATTTCCTTTATTCCAACATGTATCTTTATGATAAAAATGATTAGTAAACTATTAAGTGCATTTGATATTTATACACCATATGATAGATATGTACGTAAGAAATTAAAAGAGTATGATCGATTAATTGTTGAAACAAATTCATCACTTCATACTAAGGGATTAAATACAATTGATATTGGAAGTTTTACTGAGTTATTAGATGCAAGAGATAATTTAAATTTACCAATTCTATATTTGAATACAATTCCACATAAAGAGGGAATATTCTATATATTAAATAATAATGATTTATATTTATTAACGATAAGCAATGATGAACTAGAAAATAAATAGGAGAGCATTATGAAGAAAAAGAAAGGTAATATAAATAAGATAACTATAATATCCATGATTATAGTTCTTTTAGTAATGTGTTTATCTATTGGTTGGTCTTCCTTTAATTCTTTAATGCATATTGAAAGTTTGGCAGTTGTAAGAATAAATAGTGATGTAAGAGTTACTAATTTTATTCATAGTACGAGTACTAATGGAGCTATTAGTAATGGTGAAGATTATAATGTTAAATCTGTGACAGCTAGTATTGATTTACCTAATGTTAATTCAACAGTTACTTATCAAGTAGAAATAACGAATATGGAGTTACCTACTAATACTTATATGGGTATTAAGAGTATGACTGGTTTGCCTAGTAATTTGGAAATAAAAGGGATAACTGATTACACATTAAAAGATAAGTTGTGTGATGATAATGATCCAACAGATTGTGAAAGTGGTTCTCAAAAAACATTTTATATAACAATTGGTTATAAAGATAATAATGCATATGATTCTAATGATACTAATTATGGATTTGAGTTACAATTTGAATTTAAAAAAGTATATGATATAAATTATTCAGGTTTTACTAATCCGCCAATTACTCCAACTACTGTAATGGAAGGTGATATGCCAGTTATTACATTTAATAGTGATGCACAAGATGTATTAAATGTAATTAGTGGGGGAAATACATTAGTATTAGGAACTAATTATACATATACTAATAAAGTATTAACATTTATTACTGCTGTTAGAGATCATTTATATATAAGTAATCCATCAGTTTATACTATTACATATGAATTAAATGGTGGAGTACAGGCAGTAAATCAGGTAACTACTTATATTGATAATGTTAATCAAGAGATTAAATCACCTACTAAAACTGATTATATATTTGGTGGATGGTATTTAAATCCAGGATTTACTGGTGATGATATTAGAAATACAAGTCAAATATCAGGTAATGTTACTTTATATGCTAACTGGGTAAATCAAAAAGCTAGAATTGGTAATAATTATTATGCATCATTAGCAGCAGCTATACAAGCAGTTACACATAGTGATGAAACTACAATAGAACTCCTACCTGATTCCAGAGAAAAAACAACTATTGGCAGTGCAAGAACTATCATA
>JAEEGL017315334.1_pt1 | contig 27999 bp, 24 predicted proteins | sample 9134231 | NCBI WGS metagenome assembly JAEEGL01 (sample SAMN16246548, study PRJNA631951) | gut metagenome | biome: gut microbiome; feature: rumen; material: fiber-attached | host: Bos | place: Iran: Karaj | collected 2018-10
CAAGCGTATCCTGCAAAGTGCTGAACCTCTCATCGTCGCGCCAACCGATAACTGCACGAAGAAATGTGCGTTCTGGGCTTATTGCACCAAGCACATGCCTGCCAAGAACCCATTCTCCATCATGGGGATGCAGTTCCGCACCGCCCGCAAGTACTATGAACAGGGCTACGAAACCTTCGAAACACTTCGCTATGCACCGAAACTCAACCCGAGTTATCTTAAGGTTATTGAAGCAGAACTGGACGACATCGACTTCATTGAACTACCCGCTATTCGCGAGTTCCTGGAAACCGTTCACTACCCGCTTTATCATCTCGACTTCGAGACCATGCAACCTGCTATCCCACAGTTCAAAGGCACTAAGCCCTATCAGCAGATACCTTTCCAGTACTCGCTCCACATCCAATATGAACCATGCGGTTCCGTAGACCATAAGGAGTTTCTTGCCATCAGCGGCCAGAACCCGTTACGTGATATAGCAGAAGCGTTGGTCCGCGACATTCCGTTTGGGGCTTGCTCCATTGCTTACAACAAGGGCTTCGAACAAACCCGCCTCAAGGAACTCGCAGAACTATTTCCAGATCTCGCCGACCATCTGCTATCTATTCGTGACAATATGGTTGACTTGGATGTGCCATTCCGCAAGAAGAACTACTACACCAAGGCCATGCAAGGTTCGTACTCTATCAAGTACGTGCTGCCTGCCCTTTTCCCGAATGATCCTGAACTCGACTACCACAGCCTCGAAGACGTCCACAACGGAGGCGAAGCTATGACTATCTTTCCGAAGATCCAATTCATGGAACCAAAAGAACAGGCTCGCGTGCGTGCAAACCTGCTCAAATACTGTTGTCTGGACACCTATGCTATGGTCAAGGTTCTCGGCAAACTCTACATGAGTTGTGGCTTACCCAAAAGCCAATCCTCCTCATGCAAGTAGTTCCCGTTCTCCTCGTCGTAATCGCTCATCGGAACAAATTGTAACGTAGTGTCATCCAGAACGCCATCCACACCATCTTTGACGACGGTCACCAGTCCCGTATCCGGCTCCATGTCAATTGTATCGAACAACGGGGCCGTGCACTTCATCCTGTATAGGTCGATGATACCCATCCGTTTTTCTCCGTCATAGCAGCATAGATTGTTCCATCGTGCGTATAGTTTCTTGATTACGCACGGAACAAGCACTTGCCCGTCCTCAAAGATAAGTCCTTTGAGATCCTTTTCACCTCCCCACTGGGCTATATAGAGTGGCGACAAGTAATCCCACTCAAGACTATCATAGATAAAGGCAGTCAGCGGCTTTCCCGTGCCATCTGCTGCTACGATGCCGTATTTATCTCCCAAGCGTGCTACATGCGGTCGTTTATGAAACAAGCGGTATGATCCTACCATGGGAAACTCGTCATACAGCGCCGGAACAAGCACCGTTCTATCCACGCCTCGCAAGCCTTTCTTACCCGTCTTCTCGTCCGTAAACACCTGATTGTCCCAATCATAATGCTCCGCCATCTGCTCAATCTCATTGAGCTCATTCAACTGCGCAAGATCATCCGTCCTCTGCATCGCAGCCGCTAAATCTTTCTGATACTGTTCCAATACTTCTTTTGTTACTTGCATTTTCATAATCGTCTCTATTTTAATTGTTTAATATATTGCTTGCCTTACTTGATAGGTATAGTCGCATTTATACCTATGCCCACATTGAAACCCGTCTTATTCGTCACCGCGAAGTCAAGGTTCAATCCGAAATGTTTGGATACAGGAAGTACGAAGGTAACAAATCCTCCAAAGAGGAAGTTGCGATCCTTGTTGTCGATAAACCAAGCGTCCTCACGCATGTTGATAAGATTGGTAGCATCACCAATATTAGATTTTCCGAGCATAGCTCCAAAGAGGAAATAGCGTGTTATCATAAATCCTGCGCGTATATCCCATAGCGGAAGCGAGAAAGCCGATGTAGATACGGTGTCATTTTGAATGGTTCTATATGCCAACTTGTTCGGTATATAGTACCCGTCAAAACCCGCGGTAATGCCAGCTATTCGACTCCACTGATAGAAGAATGATACTCCGTAAGTAAAAGCATCGTAGTTGAACGCGTAACCGAATCGCGTTAGTAAACCTACACTTAGCGGATCTGACTTTTCTTTCTGTTCTTGTAATTTGCGATCAAGGTAATATGAGTCAGAGGATTGATCATAGGATGGGTTTCGACGTACTGAGTACGTGTATGTGTCAGCTAATGCGTACGTGCAGGCGATTGTAAGTGCTGCAAAAAGAACGAGATTTTTCTTCATAGCGGTAAATGTTTAAATGTTAATATTAAATACTGATTTCCGTAGTATGATGATGTCAGCATGCTAAACGGAATTTCTTTTGAGTCTTATTGACGACATCTTCTTTTGTGATGTTTACCTTCACTTTGTTCCGCTTCCTTTTGTTATTTGGGGCATCGAACATGATATCCGTCATCACCGTTTCTGCGATATTGCGCAAGGCACGAGCGCCTGTTCCAAGATGATAAGCAATGGATGCCATCTCGTCCAACGCGGCGTCATCGAAACTTAATTCTGTGTTGTCCATATCTAACAATTCGATGTACTGATTTAGAATAGAGTTTTTAGGTTCTTTTAGAATGCGTTTTAAATCCCCCTTCTCTAATTTAGATATGCAGGTGATGATAGGAAATCTTCCAACGAACTCAGGAATCATACCAAAATCGCGGATATCTTCCGTACTGACAAGATTTCTCAATTCGTCCAACCTATATGATTCACGTCTAGTAGCATTAAAACCTACGTGAGATGGTCCACGATTCAAGCGATTTCGGACGATTCGCTCAATACCGACGAACGCTCCTGATGCGATAAAGAGGATATTGGATGTATCGATATAGGTCAATTTCTGTTCGGGATGTTTCCGTCCGCCTTCAGGTTGGACACCGACTAAATCGCCTTCTACTATCTTCAGAAGCGATTGTTGCACGCATTCGCCCGATACGTCACGTGTGATAGATGGCCCTGCACTCGCCTTGGCTATCTTATCAATCTCATCCAACATCACGATGCCCATTTGTGCCGTTTCTACATTATAGTTGCAAGAGCGAAGCAAACCTGCAAGACAGTCTTCGACGTCGCTTCCGACATACCCACTGGCTGTAAGTTTGGTGCAATCTTGAATATAGAATGGTACATCAAGCATTTTGGCAATGGTTCGTACCATATAGGTCTTGCCTGAACCTGTAGGGCCCGCGATAAGGATATTAGATTTCTCTAATTCGGGACTTATATTTTTTTCCGCCTTGCCATTGTGGATGAGTTTCTTGTAGTGATTGTAAACGGCTACAGAGAGAATGCGTTTCGTTTCTTCCTGACCGATTACATACTGATCAAGATGGTTCTTAATTTCCTGCGGGGTAGGAATCTTTCCTGCTAAGAGGTTTGAAGTAGTGTTCTTCCTTGCCATAGTTGCTATTATTTGTTTTTGATTAATACTTGGTCAATCATGCCGTATTCCAAGGCCTCCTTGGCTGTCATCCAGTAGTCACGATCAGCATCTGCCTCGATTTGCTTGCGCGTTTTGTTAGAGTGGTCAGCTATAATCTGATACAGCTCGTCCTTTAACTTTAAAATCTGTTTGGCTTCAATCTCTATATCGGATGCTTGCCCGCGAATACCTCCCATAGGCTGATGAATCATGATGCGGCTATGAGGTAGTGCAGCTCGTTTACCTTTGGCTCCTGCGCATAATAGGATACTGGCCATAGATGCTGCCATGCCAACGCAAATGGTACTCACGTCGCAGTCAACGAACTGCATGGTATCGTAGATGCCTAAACCATCATATACCACTCCTCCCGGGCTGTTTATATATAAGGAGATGTCGGCCTTGTCCTGTGAGTTCAGGTACAGCAATTGAGCCTGAATTACATTGGACGTGTAATCATCGATATCCGTCCCGAGAAAGATGATGCGGTCCATCATCAGGCGACTGAAAACGTCCATAGCGGCTACGTTCAACTTACGCTCTTCAATGATGGTTGGATTTATACCTCCATAGCCTGCAAGTACTTTGTTTTGGGATTGAATCATTTTGTCTACCGCGGTAGGCGAGGCTGCCGTATTTGACATAGCAAAGAGTCTAAAATCTTCTGATATACTTCTCATAATGCTTGATATTTGAAATGTTATACAATCTGTTATTTACGCATATTTTCGCAAAGCCTCTCCATGCCTGTCGCGGAGAGTAGCCACGCTCCTATCAATCAGTTGGCGCACGCGCTCCCTTGAGAGATGATAATCCATTGCTATCTCGTCCATACTTCGAGATTCACCATCCATGCCGTAGTACAAACGAATAATCTCTTGTTCCCTACGCGAGATAGAATTCATCGCTACCTGCAAGTCATGTCGCAAGGATTCTGCTATCAACACTCTGTCTGCTGCCTCGGAGGAGGTGTCCTCAAGCATCTCACCGATAGTAACATCGGTATCTGAAGATAAAGGAGCGTCCATGGAGATTGTACTGCTAACGTGCCTGATATACTCCTCTAATTTCTCCTCGGACATTCCTGTCCGCTCCGCCAATTCTGCTGTTGAAGGGGGACGCTGATTCTCTTGTTCGAAAGCATTTGCTGCACTGCGGATCCGAGATATGACATGGGTTATGTTCTGCGGCAAACGAACCATTCGTGATTTGTCCACAAGGAAGGATAAGATAGCTTGGCGAATCCACCACACAGCAAAGGAGGCAAACTTGAATCCTTTTGTAGGATCAAATCGTTCAGCAGCTCGGATTAGTCCGATGTTGCCTTCGTTGATAAGATCGTCCAATGGAACTCCCAGGTTTTGGTATTGTTTAGCCACTGATACCACAAAGCGCAGATTGGCTGTCACTAACTCATTACGAGCTTGGAGGTCTCCTCTGCGGATTCGAAGCGCTAAATCTGCCTCTTGGTCAGGCTCTAGAGGATGAGTGGACGAGATGTTTGCGAAATAACGGGAGATGTTCTCTGACTCACGGGGAGTGATGGATTGTGAAATTTTGAACTCTTTCATATGCGTATGATTTTAATTGTTAATTTGAAATCTGCTGCAAAGATACTACTGATATTTCATATATAAAAATTTTGGGGAATTTGTGAAATAAAGTGAAATAAATTTGGTTATATGAATTTTTTTTCTTATCTTTGCACAAAATTAAAATTTCATATGCCGAAAAGAACTCCTGAAATAGAGCAACTTCTCGTTGATGTGGAGAAGAAGTTTGGAACAAAGCCTTATTCTCCAGCAGACTTTAACGAACTAATCTTAGCGATCAAAAAGGAAACTAATGAGTCAATAGGGTTAAGCACTTTGGAGCGTATGTGGGGATATGTTAACAATGTAGATAAGCCTCAAATTTCTTCGCTGAACAAGCTCGCCCGTTATCTTGGCTGTGAGAATTGGAATGAGTACCTTCAATACATCAGGGAGAGAGAGCAATCCAACGCAAGTCATATACTTGAGGGCGCTATTCGAGCGAGTGATCTTGGAATAGGGAGGCTTGTCGGAGTAAAGATTGGATTTATTAGTTACGTGTTTCGCTATTTAGGAAAGATGCAATTTGAAGTAGTAATGGCAAAACATTCATCTTTTTTAGTGCCAGGGGCAACATTTACTACTACATTCTTTATGAAAGGGCGGCCTCTTTATTTAGACAATTTGAGAATTGAAGGAAAAGAACCTATAGTGTATGCCGCAGGAGGAGGTGCTGGTCTGAGAGATGTTTGGTTGGTAAATGGAGATTTAAACCTTCCTTTAGATAACGAATAACCCTTGCGCGCGAACAATATTATATAATAACGCACACGCGATAAAAGTCTTTACAATATTATTTCATTTTATTTCAGACTAGCTTCAAAATTTTTATTTTAGAGAAAAAACCTATACCTTTGCACTCGATTTCAAGATCGAGTATATTTATTAACCCCCTAAAAGAAAGGAAAAAGCATGAACACAACAATCATTTGTCTCTTGGTTTTAGTAGCAGCCGCTGTTGCTGTTGCCGTGTGGATGGGCGTTAAGATGCGCAAGCAGACGCCTGAACTGGTAGCGCTCCAAAAGGATCTGGAGCACGCTCAAGAAGAGTTACATACTACAAAGGAACAGGCGCAGACGCGCATACAAGAGATGCGCGAGGAGAGCGAGCAACGCCTGAAAGAGCAGCGCGAACAACAGCAAGAGCAGTATCGTCAGATGCTGAGCCAGCAACGTGACGCACAACGGGAAGCATTAGAGGACCAACGCAAACTGTTCGAGAAGACGATTGACGAGATGAAAGAGTCCATGAAGAGTACCACGGAAGAGACACTCAAACAGCGTCAAGAGGAGTTCGCTCATTCCAGCGGAGAGCATCTCGCGCAGATTTTAAACCCGCTCAAGCATGACTTGGAGAACATGCAGAAGAGTGTCTCCGAAAGCAAGGAGAAGCAGATAGAACTGCAGACATCTATGGAGACGCGTATCAGCGAGTTGCTCAAGCAGACCAGCTTGACCGCCGAAAGCGCCAACACTTTGGCTGACGCCTTGAAGAATCGCGGTAAGGTTCACGGCGACTGGGGAGAGCATGTCTTGGAGAGTATTCTGGAGGATAGCGGACTGCGCGAAGGTATCGAATTCAACGTCCAGAACAATGTCAAGGATGATGGAAATGCCAACCTCCGTCCAGATGTCATCATCAATTGCCCAGACGGCAAACATATCATCATCGATGCGAAAACATCTATCACCGCCTATGCCGAGGCCCTTGGAGCAGACACGGACATCGAGCGGGAGGAGAAGGCAAAACTCCACTTCAAATCGGTCAAGGCGCATGTGGACGAACTGGCAAAGAAGGACTACCAGACATACGTCGATAATGCCATGCAGTACGCGTTGATGTTCATCCCGAACGAAGGAGCCTACATGATGGCGCTCAACCAAGACCCGTCTATCATGCAGTACGCTTACAGCAAGGGTGTGATTATTGTCAACCCGACCAATCTAATGCTCACACTGCATCTCGTGCTTATCGCATGGCAGCAAACTCGTCAGGAGGATAACTGCAAACTCATCTTGGAGCAAGCCGGCAAGATGTACGATAAGATGATTACCGTTGTGGATAGTTTTACTACTCTTGGTAATCAACTCACGCAAGTAACCAAGACCTATGGCGAAGCCATGGGACAACTCAGTGAGGGACGCGGGAATCTTCTCCGCCAAACGGAAGGACTCAAGGAACTTGGAGTGAAGAGCACCAAGAAGCGCAGTAAACAACTTAACCGCGGTATGGCTGACGCGCTGCCATCTGCGGAAGTAAATAGTAATGATGACCAACAAGAGAAAGGAGGTGAAGCATGAAAAAGAAACAGCCAAACGAATTATCTCTGCCTGCAGCATTGGAAGAATGGCATGAGACCGAGCAATCAACCATCATTGATGCTTTCGTCTATCTGACGCGCGATACCGAATCCAAAGGGAGCCTGCGTCCGCATCGCGAAATGACGCTTGACACCTCAGATAACGAAGCCTTGCATTATCTCATGCGTCGGCTGAACTTGACGGCCATTCAAGTACATATCCTCGCTTGCGCGCTTTTCCATAACCAGGCTACCGGACATGCCTGCGATACGGACGATATCACGGGTTATATGGGCTGCCATCCGTTGACGCTCTTCTCGAGAAAGGAGGAATTGAAAACGCTCGTGAACTTGGGCTATCTCGAGACTTGCGAAAACCATTTCGGCGCAAATCAATGGGTTATACGCGAGGAGGCACTTGCTGCCCTTAGCGATAACAAACCCTTCGACATCACATCGCTGCGTTCTGCCGATTCCGCTTCGTTCCTGACCGCCTGCGCGGAAGCTATTCGGGAAGGCAAACGAAATGATAACGACGGCGAGATTGAGAAAGAGATAAACTGGCTCTTCAATCTCAACCAACATCTGCCTATCGTCCTCAATATCAAGCGTATAGCAGGGAACGATGACCTGTTGTTCAAGCCGCTGGTGGTCGCTGCGGCGCTACAGAGCGCAGAAGGCATGCTTAGCTTTGACGGAGGAGACTTCAGTATGGTGATGAGCCCTAACGATGTACGCAAAGTCATTCGTGCCATGCAGAAAGGCACCTATCCGCTCGTGACGCAGAAGATCTTCGAACCGCTTTGTAGCGACGGAGGTCTCGCGGATGCCGACCAATGGGTCATCTCCAAGGACGGATGGATGGAGCTCCTCTCGCAGAACATAGAGGAAGTGAATACCATCCTGTCCGACAGGGAAGAATGGGGACGCAATCTTACGCCGTGTGCGCAAATTCCCGAGCGCAAACTCTTTTTCTCGGGAAAAACCCAGGAAGAAGTCAACCGCCTGCGGCAGCTCCTGCACGACGATCAGTACCAGCAGGTCGTATCCCGTCTCAAGGAGAAGAACATGCCTACAGGTCTGAATATCCTTCTCTATGGTACGCCTGGTACAGGTAAGACGGAGCTGGTGCAGCAGCTGGCGAGGGAGACAGGAAGGGATCTGTTTATCGTCGATATGTCCCAGATCCGCGATAAGTTCGTCGGCGAATCGGAGCAGAACCTCGCGCGTATCTTCAATACCTATCGCTCCTACGTAGCGCGTATGAAGAAGACGCCTATCCTCTTCTGCAACGAGTGTGACGCTATCTTCGGCGCACGACTGGAGCGCACTTCGGGGTCCGTGGACAAGATGGAGAATGCTCTCCAGAACATCCTTCTGGAGCAGATGGAGAAACTGCATGGTATCATGATCTGTACCACCAACCTTACCTCCACGCTCGATAAGGCTTTCGAACGGCGTTTCCTGATCAAACTGCAGTTGCCCAAACCCACCAACGAAGCGCGCAAGCAGATCTGGGCGACGATGCTGCCCAAACTCAGCGACGAGCAAGCTGCCACGCTGGCGAACCGCTTTGATTTCTCGGGCGGACAGATTCAGAACGTCACCCGCAAGCAGATCATCAACTCGATCTTCACGGGCTCCGACGAGATGGATTTCGACCGCATCATGGCAGATTGTTCCGCCGAGAGCATGGACCGCTCCAACGGCAAACAGATAGGATTCAATTAACTTGTGCCACTTTTAATTTATCGTATTATGAACATCATTACGTATTCTAAACCGGGTGACCTGTGCGGCGATTTTCCCGCAGGCAAGTTAGGCAATCAGGCAGGCGGATTTCCGTTTGAAGCCTTGGGGCATACATGGCGCTCCTCCGAGCATCTATACCTGCTCGGCTATTGGAGCGGTCCCGAAGAAGCGAATATCGCTATCCAGGAGGATGTGCTTTCCGCGCCAAGCGGCTATGCTGCCAAGCGTTTCAAAAAGCCTAAGCACATTCGTGAGGCGCGTCCGGACTTCAAGGAATGGAAGCACGACTGGATGACCTGGGTCGTATGGCAGAAATGCCTCGGCAATGAGACTTTCCGCAATCTCCTGCTCGCTACCCGCGATGCAGAGATTATCGAGGTCGAGAAAAACGACCCTACGTGGGCAGCATGGCCGGACGAGAATGGCAACTATGTCGGCGAGAACGGCATGGGCAAAGTCCTGATGGCCTGCCGCGAAGCTTTGTGTAACAACACCGCCCCATCCATCAATACGAACCTGTTAAACTCCTCCAACGTATGGATTCTTGGTCAAAAAGTACAATTCTGATAATTGCTCTTACCTTGGTAGTAGCCTTTACAACAGGCTGCTCCAAGCAGGATAGCATCTCTGTCGCGCATAATGAGTTAGCGCGGTTCTATAACTATTCCACGGTCGATTGGAATCTGATTGACACGCTGTATTATCGTCCGTATAATTGCGACTGGCCTGACGGAATGGAGAAGATCTTCGACCCGGAGTTCCCCTTTGAACTCATCCCTATGTACTGGCATCTCACGCAGAATGCCAAGACTTATCTGCATCAGAAGACGCTACCGCTCCGCATCGGGGCTTCGCCCGAGTTCATCGACCAACTCAATCGTACGGAAGCAGCCTTGGATACCCTGTTTGTGCGGATGGTCTCTCAGCCGTATTACATGCGCCTGGATGTGGATTGTTATCAGGAGATCATGCCGCAGGAAGTAACCAAATGTTTTGAATTAAAATAGTATATAAACCATTAAAAATTATTTAGTATGAGAAAAGTAACTTTTATTTTATCAATGCTGCTTGCGTTGGCATGCAGCACAGTGAATGCCAGAACTATAACTCGCTGTTTTGACAGCAAATCCCAGAAGTTCTGCGTACGTATGGACGGTCAGTTGATGACCATCGAAGAGTATGACAATTGGCTATATGAAAATCGGCCGTCAGCATATGCTGCTGACACGGTTCTGACCTATTGGATGAAACGTCATTTGGGAGAAAGACCTTCGACCAACAGCAGGAACTGTCGTGGTTGCACTTTTGCTACACGAACCATGAAATGGGGTGGTAAAACATTAACGGCATGGGCTGTTATTGATGATTCCGGTCACGAATGCAGTCATTGGGTTTTTGCGGGAAGTGGCGAGGGCTACGGATGTCGATGGTTGTTAGAGGAAGCAGGCATTGATTATGTTAATGTCACTCTCCAGTTGTGTGCGGATACAATATGCTGGACATGGGGATATCTTGACGAGAACGGCAAACTGATGATGTGGACCGGTGAAGATGACAATGGTAAGAATAAGTATATCCCCTGGGATTGGAAACGCGTAGATGCCTAATGTAAACATGGTAGACTTGAGCAAAAAATACTATGCTGTCCATGTGGATGCCGGCAATAATTTACAGGGCATCCACTATATACCATTCTCCGATGCAGACATCGAGCGGATGAAACGGGAATTCAACGAAACGAACGAACCGGGAGAATGGATGTACTCCGGAGCCTGCCTGCGTGCCTTTATGAGCCGCTATCTTAAGGAGAAGTTCGATTACGACATCCAAGCTGATGTGGTCGGTCGGGTGTATATGTTTGATTTTGATCCTATGGATATGGAAGCGATTGTTCACACGCCCGAGAATCCTCGTAGGGTGGATGTCTATATCGGTATTGGCGAGGATGAGTGTGTCAGTTTCAATATTGCAGATGCTGAAGAAGAGATCCGGCAAGAAGAAGGCGAATACGACGGGAGCGTCATCACGCTCGCCAATGAGCAAGAACCATATAATCCCTATATACAGATTCATCGCTTGTCCAAAGCTCTTCCGCATCTAACCAACACCTTGAATATCACAAATCTGAGCATGCGTGGATGGGATGTGAGAGGCCATATTGAATCGGTAGAGCAAGACGATAATGTTACTATCTATCATTGCCGCAATTCGCTCTTCACATTCAAAGTAGAGGTTCATGCGCATATCCTCTTATGGTATGACGAAAACACTCCTATTTATAAAGAGTAATCAGTCTCCAATCTCCCTGCTGTTTAAGCACTAACTCCTATATAACCCCTAAACAATTGCATTTTTTCTTCCCCAAAATTTTTATATATCAAATAAGTGTTGTATCTTTGCAGCAGATCTTTGAAAAAGCGATTGTTTAACATTTAAATTTGATACGCATATGACAAAAATCAGTTATCAACCTTCTGCCAATCGAGTTAACAAACACACTCGCAAAGATTGGGAAACCTGTAGAGTATTGGCCGAGCAATTCCTGGCCGAACATCCTAAGCCCAAGCATTATTATGTAGAAGGCGAAACAGATAACATCCTTTTCCAGGTTTATAACGAGGAACGTGACGAATGTTTCGCAATGACTTATCTCCCTTATACCGACGAGGAAGTGACGCGAATCAAAGAACTGCTCCTCGATGTCTATAACAGCACTGCGGAACAGCCTGCCGCAACATTTGAGCAAATGCCGCAGGACGATATCTCTGCGCTGTACGGCAAAAGCAAAGAACTGGACGCCCTATTATGGGATAGAGCAGCAGAGCACCATGTTTTTGCAACACGCATCTCTCTGGATAACCCGCGCAAGTTCTATAGAGTAACGTATGTGGAGTATGATATGGAAGAAAGAGCGTTTGAAGAGGAGGAACCGGCTAATCTCTGTCTGTCGGACGAGCAGTATCTCTATCTGCTGACCGAAATGCTATTTAGTCTGAAAACTACCTATGATCCTTTCACCTTTGTCGATTTAGCGAGATATAATCCTAATTTCGCGCAATACATAGCCGATATCATTAAAGAGAATAGCGATTCGTGCGTGATTATTTTCGACGATATCTATAATGACGCGGTACAAATAGGGGAAGAGAACCTTCCTTTTATCGGACATAACATGCGAAGGTCACATCCCAAGCAATAAATAGTAGCATTTTTTGCTCTAAAATTTTTATAGTTGCAAAAGAAGCAGTATCTTTGCAGTCGAAATTGAATTGTTTAACATATAAATATTAGAAATTATGAGAACAGCAATTGGTGGGTTTGTGGTAGAAACCAATGGTTACGATGCTGTAGCCGAAATCGAGTCAACAGGTGATAAATACGGTACGGCGAAGTACATTCGCAAGCGTAAAAAAGAGTGTGAGGAACAAGCACGTCAGTATCTTGCCGAGCATCCAAAGACAGACTTATACGTCATGCACGGCTACCCAACTATGTTCGACACTGAGGATAATGATCCTGACGAGAACTATATTCAGTTTACAACCTATACCGAAGAAGAAATCCGTCGCATCAAAGAGCTGTTTTTCGAACTATGGAACGAAGGTTTTGAAGACCCTTCTCTTCGTGCTAAATCGTTTGAGGACATTCCGCAGAGTGAACTGTCTATCACCGAGTTTGAGGGTGCTAACGACGAGCTGGATGCACTCGTTTGGGATCGTGCTCGTGAGCAAGACTTCGTTGCTTGTTGGATTGACTGGCTTCATCCGGTGCATGCCTATCACTTCAGCACATGGGAATACAACCGTACTAAAGATGAAATGTATCCCCGCAAAGCGCACTACCGCGTCCAGCTGACCGATGAGGAGTACCTTTATCTGCTGACCGAGCAACTTTTTGACCGTCATTTCACCTTCAACCGTTTGATGCTCTATAACGCACCGCTTGCGCAGAAAATCTGCAATGCGACTGACGGTGATTTGATGCTGGAGTCATTAAATCCGTACCTGATTATCATGGAAGAAGTGATGGCGGATGTCGAGCAGATTGCCGGTAACATCCCCGTATCTAGATCACTATACGAGGACACCGTGGATGGCATCATGAAGCACGTGCATATGAATATCGAGCGCAACAAGATAGAGATCTACTGGCAGACACTCCCCGAAGGCGATTTCGGTATGAATCATTTAGAGGGAGACTCCTTAAAAGAGATAGATGCCTTTGCCGTACAGAAACTTATCGGAGGCAAAAACTTTGATGAGATGGCCGACCTCATTCATGAACGCTTTGCGGGTCCGACAGCCTATGAGGATTTTCTCACTTTCATCCATGAAAACGGTATTTATGAGCTATCGAACCACCGATAAATATGAATTTGCCCTGTAAGACTCGAGTTTTTCAGGGCAAATTTAAAATAAATTTGCATATGTCATATTTTTTTTGTATCTTTGCGCCCGAATTTGCATAATTATTAAGCCATGGCAAAATACAGTTACAAATTAGAAAACGAAGTCTATCGCCTCTATGAGGATGAGAAGCCCATTTCCACCCCGAATGGCAATCCTATCATTGCCAAATCGGAAACCCTCGCGCAGAAACTTGTTGACGCGTTCGAGAAGAGCAATGACTTCACAGCCCCCGACTCGTTACTCACATTCCACTATACGTACTGCAATCTAATAGCGGACTATAAACAAGAAGATCTGATTGCGGATTATATTGGCTGCATGTGTTATGACAATCTAATTGGCGATGCGTACCTAATGTTTCGTCAACCAAGTCCGGTTAAACAAGCTGTCGCAACATATCTGGATGACAACTCGATGGAGTACTTCATGGATATGAATATGTATCAGTTAACAGCCGTCTTAACGCTTTACACCATCTCACAGAGTTGGGCGCTACCGTATTATGTGGTAGCGGACCTTGTGGAGCATGCAGGCACAGAAGCCTATGCAGATTTGAAAGAAGACTTCATGAATGATATAATCGAATGCGAACTCAGTGAATTTGATGTCAATCCAGACGAAGCGTTCTATAAACGTCATCTCAATGAACTCAGCAAAACAATCGACCTATTCGTAGAATATTTTACATTATAGTTATGAAATATCTGGTAGATCAACTAACCCACCAAATTGAGGTAGAGGCAGAATTAGATGCCCAAGAATGGCTTACGGGTCTTCGCCCCGATGTTATTTGCCACGAAGGTGAAGAGGCGGATTATGGGTATGAAGTAATTGATATCCCCGAAGAAGACGTACGCAAAGTACTGTGGGCAAACGAAAAGGAAGATGCAGATGTATTTTACATTGAAGGCGAAGTGTTGCCGCGGAACGAAGTGCAGTTCTTCTTTTCTGCCTATGTGACCCATCCCGACTTCCCTGATGAGCGCCAAATGTGGATTCCTCTCTCCGATGAGGAAATTGACAAGTATCAGACGTTTGTCATGTTGGAGCGAGTCTCTTTCAAAGCGCGTCATCGCGATCAACTCGACAATGACGAGTTATGGCATGCATGGCTGGATGATGCTATTGCTAACGCTGATTTCCAGACAGAGATTTCGAATGCGAAGAACCCAGTTCCTGCCCATGTCGTATCCATTGACCTTGACAACCCAAAGGTAGAAAAGATTATATAAATAGTGTCTATATATTACTGAAGCACCATGTATACCGACGAATATGGAGTTCAATTCTCCGACGACAAGAAAACATTAATGCGTGCCCCGCAAAATCTAAGTGGAGACTATGTAGTCCCTTCGGAAGTCACTAAATTTATGGCCACTCATTTTGATGTATGGGGTTTTTATGGCTGCAAGAAATTGGAATCCGTTGCCATTCCGGATACAGTTACATCTTTAGGCTCCTATGCCTTTTGTGAATGCCAAAAAATACAAAAGGTTATGTTACCTAAAGGCCTTGTGCGTATAGAAAAAGGATTGTTTAAAGACTGTAAAAATCTTACTGACATTCAAATTCCAGAAGGCGTTATAAGCATTGATGATTATGCTTTTGACGGATGTACAAGCCTTCGTTCACTTCATCTACCCAATAGTGTTCAATATATTCATGAATGCGCTTTCAGAAACTGCGTAAACCTCAAGGGGATTGATATTCCTAATAGCGTCATAAGCATCGGTCAATCTGCTTTCTCGGGTTGTACTCAGTTATCTTCAGTAAATCTACCAGAAGGCATTTCGATAGCTAGCGAGGCGTTTAAAGGGTGCCCTGGCCGCGAAGGAGATGGCTCCGTTCCATTCATAGATGAATTCGGCGTTAGATATTCCGACAATCGAAAGATCCTGCTTAGGATGCCTGAGGATTTTAAAGGAGAGTACATTATTCCTGATGGCACGGAAGAGTTGCACTACGGAGCATTAGAGGGTTGTGAGTTTCTTACAGCACTCACTATCCCCGATAGCATGAGTCATTTACAAGCATCATTTGAAGATTGTATCAGCCTTGAAAATATATATGTATCCCAAACTCACAGCGCGTACCAATCAATTGATGGCGTATTATTTAATAAGGATCTGACAACTTTAGTGCAATACCCTGCTGCGAAACAACAATCCATATATCTTGTCCCTGAAGGTGTTACGCTTATAGAAAGTTTCAACCATTCTCAGAATCTTGAATCTATCAAGTTCCCCAAAAGTCTTAAGCTAATTGACTCTTATGCTTTTGAAGGCTGTAGGTGTCTATCAAGTGTTAATCTCCCGGAAGGACTTGAAGAAATTCCGTGCGGAGCATTTGCTTATTGTCCAAATCTACAGTCTGTAAATCTTCCGAATTCAATTAAAGTTATTAGATATTCCGCTTTCGAGGGATGTAAACATCTTAAAACCCTTAATATTCCTGGTGACGAGATTGAAATAGAAGCGGGTACGTTTAATGGATGTAAGGATTTCTTCGATACAGACACATATAAAGAACTTCTTTCGTTGGGCTATGAGGGAGACTTCGACTTAGACGCGGAATGTTTGGATGAACCGTTCCTCGTTGAACCCGAATCAATGGATTATACAGACGAAGCAGGAATACGTCATGTGGCTTGGTATGAAGGAGACCATCTTATAGCAATTGAGTTATTCTTAAAGTCAACGTCTTTAATGATGCTTCACAAAAACCGTTCTGTGGATGGCGGCTTTGCAAAAGAATATGAAATAAAAGATGTGGCATTATTAAAGGATAGTCTTGAGGTCGGTACAAACAAGGAAATTATCAGTGCGTTAGTCGATGAATGCAAAACTCCATATGCAGGGTTTGATTTAAGAAGATTCTTTGATTTCTTGCGTATCTACCATATACAAAACACTGAAACTAATTTGGGTACATATGACGTAACATTTGATAGTGATTTTGAACCTAAAGAAACATTTATACCCGCTGACGAGGAATAAAAATCTCAACCGGTTTGGTTGTATGAATAAATAGACGTATCTTTGCAGCAGAATTAAATTAACAATCTAAAATACTATGGAATATCAAGTAGGACAACAACTCGAATTAGAAGTAAAAGGCGGCATCCAATACAACTCAATGGGAGTTAAGTATATCACGGTAGTGGACGATTTCCGCGAGTATCGCATATTCGACATTATCAAGTGTCAGGAAGAAGGTCCTCTCCCTCCACGTTTGTATGTACTTGTCAAATCGGTTGATGCATTTGGGCATGCGAAAATCATCCAGGATACGCAACGGGTGTATGCGGAACATTATGAAAAGGACCATGAATATGAGTTTGTTGTCGATGCTATTAAGCTTGATAATAACGAGAAACCATATTATGCAGTGTCTGACGATTTCTCAGAGCAACGTTTCTATATTCGCGGAGAACAAAAGTACGGCATAGGAGACACTATCAGACTTCGCTCATTAGGTCAAAATGCTAAGGGCTTCATGCAGTACGAAGAGGTAGAGTCTAAAGAACAAGAACCGGTAATAAAGGATGTTGTCCGGCAAACTAATGCAACAGTCGTTAGAACCAATACTGTTAATTACGGACCTGAATCCACTACGGTGGAATACAAATCTTCATTAGTGTTTGATGCCGCTACAAGCGAGCCAAATTTAGAGAAACAATCCAGACTGATTATTACCGAGATTGCCGCTATGATGAATACCGACGGAGGTAAGTTGGTTATCGGCGTGCGTGACGACCAAACAGTTATTGGTATTCAGGATGAATATAAGTATTTGAATGATGATGAGACAGATAACTGGACGTACAAACTAGATGAGGACGGATATAAGCAAAAGATTCTCCACAAACTGAATTACTTATGTTCCGCATTAGCAGGTATGTCTATCCGAATTGAGTTTAAGGAGAAAGTCGGCAACCGCTATTGTGTGATTGATATTGATAGAACCGAACGTCCGGTATGGGTAGGAAGTAACCAAGAAATTCCAGCTCTGTATATTCGTCAAGATAGCCGACGTAAACAACTCAAAGGAGACGAAATAACCGAATACATCTACCGCCGTATGAAAAAAGCGACAGAAGATGTAGTCGGCGGCGCGCAAGCGTTAGCAGCTTTGGATGAATCAACAATTAATGAAATCGTAAAACGTATCATCAATGCTAACAAGAAAGAGGTAATTCTTCCGCCTGTTCCTGAGCGTGAGGTAGATTGGTGGATTATCTGGAAAAAAGACGGCGTTTGGTATCGCCAGCGCAATAAATCTACAGATTCTGATGTTGTATTCCAAGTACCATTGTATAAAAACATGAGCACACCGGTAGTGCTATTCTGCTATGATAATACGAATGTAGTAGCAAGAGAATACAAGGTGATGAATTATAAGAAGAATGCAAACCAGGCAAATCCATCCGTATGGACTCCAGGTTTAACTCCTCGAAACATCTTTATTGTAGAACCGACCGATTTCTTATGTATCCAAAGCATAGATTTTAATGGCGTAGAGTCTATTAAATTACATGCAGTTACTGACTTTGCTACTGTCGCATCAGCTACTGCTGCAGGCAATCCTATCTTGCCGGCAGGTTCTCAAGTGCAGCAGTATGGCATTATCGGAGCAGAGAACAGAGTAAGACTGCAACATCTGATTGTACCGAAGGTTCGCCGTTCGCAAGAAGCGGGTATTCCTCTCTCCACACAAGCGCAACAACTCGCAGACGAAGTTGCACACGCATTAGCATTACTTAAACGATAATTAGTTAGGAATTTATATATACTATATGGCAAAAATATACGATAATATTGAAGAACAATTCGTTACTGGATTGCAGGGAATTATCTCCAACACAGGAGTGAAACGTGTTGATTTTTGTGTGGGTTTCTTCAACCTGCGCGGATGGAAGCAGGTAGTGAATTATATTGATGCACTTCCTGGTGATTTCGTATATGAAGGAGAACTGAGGCTGGATAGAAAGGAGCGCTTCTGTCGACTACTGATAGGTATGCATCTGCCCGACAAAGAATTAGTTCGCCGTTTATATAGCAAACCGGAGCAGCCGGATGCCGATTATGTGATGCAATGCAAACTCCAAATAGCTCGCGATTTCAAAGAACAACTCCAAATAGGCACTCCGACTAAAGAGGACGAGTGGACATTACGTCGTTTGGCTGCACAATTGCGGGATGGGAAAGTGTGTGTAAAACTTTCTACAAAAGAACCACTGCACGCAAAATTGTATCTTGCTCATCGACCCGATGATAATTTCAATAAGATTCAAGCCCTGATGGGTAGTAGTAATCTTACCTATGCCGGTTTAACGGTGCAAGGAGAACTCGATGCAGAATTTGGAGATAGCGACCAAGCTAAAAAACTCGCTGATTGGTTTGATGACAGATGGAATGATCGTTTCTGTGTTGATATTACGGAAGAATTATTGAAAGTACTTGAAGAAAGTTGGGCGGGTGAAGAGATTATACCTCCATACTACATCTACCTGAAGGCTGCATACAACCTGAGCCGTGAAGCTCGTTCGGGCGTAAGGGATTTTATTCTCTCACCCGAATTTAGAAAGCAGCTCTTTGGGTTCCAGCAAATCGCAGTTCAGATTGCCACCAAGCACCTAATGAGCGAGAAACGCGGAGGCGCTATGATTGGTGATGTGGTCGGATTAGGAAAAACAATCACGGCATGCGCCATTGCGAAAATCTTTGAGACAACCTATGGAAGTAGCACTTTGGTTATTTGTCCGGCGAACCTAAAGCCCATGTGGGAGAAGTATGCGAAAGAATACGACCTTAAATTGGATATTGAGTCCAAAGACAAACATATTGATGTAGATGCTGCGCGTTTCTATCGTCTAATCATTATTGATGAAAGCCATAACTTGCGAAATCCGCTCGGAGCGCGTTACAAAAATATCCGAGAACTAATACAACACCAAGACAGTAAAGTGCTTTTGCTTACCGCTACGCCTTATAACAAGGACTTCCGAGACTTGTCTGCTCAATTGAAACTCTTCTTAGGAGAAGACACCGATTTGGGTATCCGTCCGGAGAAATATATCCGTAGTATTGGAGGTGAACGTCAGTTTGCACTGAAACATAATGATATTCATATCCGTTCTATTAGGGCTTTCGAGCAAAGTGAAGAGGCAGAGGATTGGAATGATTTAATGAAACTGTTCTTGGTTCGCCGCACTCGCACCTTTGTTAAGAATAATTATGCCCTAACAGATCCAACCAACGGAAGAAAATACTTATTGTTCCCCAACGGCACAAAGTCGTATTTCCCAACGCGCATACCACTTACTGAGAAATTTGATACAACTCCCGGAGATCAATATAGTCGTATGTACGGAGAGCAGATGTTAAGCCTGCTTGAAGAACTTCAGTTACCGCGATATGGCCTAAGTATGTACATCAGCCCGACCGAAGCACAACAAGCAGACGCGTTAACCAAACAGCAATTGGATAATCTCTCACGAGCAGGAAAACGAATGATGGGATTCTGCAAGAGCACTTTCTTCAAACGAATGGATTCCAGTGGTTTCGCTTTCTTACTCTCACTATATCGACACATCCTGCGTAATGCATTGTATATTTATGCCTTGAATGAAAAACTTCCGATTCCTATTGGAGATGATAACACGATGCCCGAAGACTACGTAGAAATTGAGGAAACGAATATCTTACCTGTAGAAGAAGGAGAGGATGTCGTATCCGTTAACGCACAAACCGGATGTTTGAGCGTACCGACCAATATGGATACGTACATGAAAAAGGCGCAAGAATACTACAATATCTTGCAAAACAAATCGGGTGCCATACGTTGGATTGACCCAAAGTATTTCAAACGTACCTTAAAAGGCGAATTGCTCAAAGATTGCAATATTCTTTTGCAAATGATTGAGTTATGCGGAGCATGGAACCCAAACAATGACCAGAAACTCAATAAACTGGAGAATGAAATTCTTTTAGGCAAACATCCCAATGAAAAAGTGCTCATCTTTACGCAATTCGCGGATACCGCCAAGTATATCTATGAGCAGCTCAAAAAACGCGGTCGTGTTAAGAATATCGACTACGCAACCGGTGCAAGCGAGAATCCGACACGCTTGGCAGAACGCTTCTCTCCTAAAAGCAATAAAGCCTCTGTCGCAGCGGAAAATGAACTGCGTGTACTTATTGCTACCGATGTTCTCTCGGAAGGTCAAAACTTACAAGATGCTCATATCATCGTTAATTACGACCTGCCCTGGGCTATTATCCGACTCATTCAACGTGCAGGTCGTGTAGATCGTATTGGGCAAGATGCCGATTCTATCTATTGCTACTCATTCTTCCCCGCACAAGGCATTGAAGATATCATTTCTCTGCGAGGAAGGCTCAACAAGCGTATTAACGAAAATGCGGAAGTGGTAGGTAGTGATGAGGTCTTCTTTGAAGGTAATGCCCAAAACTTACGGGATATGTTTAATGAGAAGAGCGGAGCATTGGATAACGAGGAGGATAGCGATGTCGATCTCGAATCGGAAGCATACCAAATTTGGATGAATGCTATCAACGCTAATCCCGAGTTGGCGCGTATTATCCCGGCTCTATCGGATGGTATATATTCTACCAAACCAACGGATAAGATGCTGGAGCAGGGAGTAATCTCCTATGCACGCACATACAATGATTTTGATATGCTTACATGGCTTTCGCCCAATGGAGATGTGGTTAGTCAATCTCAACGACATATTCTGCGTGCAATGGAGTGTAATATTAGAACGCAAGCTGTGGAGCCATTTGAAAACCACCATGAGTTGGTAGGCAAAGCTCTTGAAGAAATCAAGGACACAAGCACGACCAGTTTCGGCGGTGTACTCGGCTCGCATACAAGTACCAAGTATCGCGTGGTAAAAATGCTGGATGAATACCTCCATCGACCTACTGATATGTTCCTTACCGAAGATCGTAAACACCAAGTAAGTCTCGTACAGGATGACATCTATAATTATCCAATGCACGAAGCGGCGAAAACGCTCCTCGGACGTATGTTAAAATCAAGTTCGCAAGAGGATATCATTGATTTCTTGTTAGAAGCACGTCAGAATGGAACGCTTTGCCATGTGGACGAGAATCAAAATACAAATCATGACCCGAGACTCATCTGCTCGATGGGCGTAAAAGCATAAACTATGAATAAGCACCAGTTTACTTCGTTGCTGAAGCAACATTTGTTTAGCGAGTTGTTCATCTCACAAATGGGATGGAATAATCCCGTATCGAAGAATAGCCTTTCGCTCGCGATAGATGAAGCGACATATACCTTTCAACCCGTTGCGCAACGCAGCGGATTTGGTATTTTTTCTTGCGAGGTAGAATCGATTCCTTCTGCTTCTACTATCCGTAGAATCGATAGCCGCTTCCGTAGAGCTGCACATGACTATATCTGCATCTATTATCAGAAAACAGGAGAATCGCAAGTATGGGCGGCTCCGGTTAATACGACCGAGAAACGAGAAGTAATTGTTATCGAATATGAGACAAACGAGAATAGTGTTCAGTTTCTTTTCGAGAAGATAGCGTCCCTCAGTTTTGAACTCACGGAGCAAACAACCATAAGCACGGTGCGTGAACGAATAGCGGGCGAATTCAAAGTGAATGGCGAAAACCTCACGAAAGAATTTTATCGTGGATTCCGTCAAGAGCATAAAGCCTTCGTGGAATTTATTACCGGTATGGATGATACCATTGCCACACAAAAAAATCTCAATAAGCAATGGTATGCCTCTGTGATGCTCAACCGTCTTATGTTCTGCTACTTTATTCAGAAAAAGGGCTTCCTGAATCATGACGAACATTACTTGCGCAATAAACTGCAACAGGTACAAGAGGCCGAAGGCAATAATAAATTCTATAGTTCCTTCTATCGCTCTTTCTTGCTGCAACTTTTCCATGGTGGACTAAATGAACCGCATCGCGCTGCTGACTTCGAACGTCGTTATGGTCGTATCCCATATCTCAATGGTGGACTATTTGATGTGCATCAACTTGAAAAAGACTATGCGGATATTGACATCGCAGACGAAGCTTTTGTACGCTTGTTTGGTTTCTTCGATAAATGGCGCTGGCATCTGGATACACGCATGACCGCGTCCGGTCGTGACATTAACCCTGACGTGCTGGGATATATCTTTGAGCAGTATATCAACGACAGAGCGCAGATGGGTGCGTACTATACCAAAGAGGATATCACAGAGTATATTGGTAAGAATTGTATTATCCCATTCCTTATGGATAGGCTACAAGAGAAAAGTCCGGACGCTTTCAAACCGGACGGCTATGTATGGCAAACGCTCCGAAATAGCGGAGACGCTTATATCTATGATGCCGTCAAGAAAGGTCTGAACCATTGGGATGAGATACCCGAAGAGATAGCACAAGGATTAGATACAACCAAACCCAATTTGCTCGAACGGCGTAAGCATTGGAATGAACGGACTCCAGAACAATGGGCTTTGCCTACTGAGATATGGCGTGAGTCTATCGAACGAATGAAGCGCTGCCGAGACATACAAAACAAAATAGCTAACGGAGAGATAAACCATATCAACGATTTTATTACTTACAATCTGGATATACGTCAGTTTGTGCAAGACCTGCTTGAACATACGAACGACCATCTCTTCATTCGCCATTTTAATGAAGCCCTCCTCAACGTGACCATCTTGGATCCTACTTGTGGTTCCGGCGCATTCCTCTTTGCCGCTATGAATATTCTAGAGCCGCTATATGAAATATGCGTAGAGAGGATGCAGGAGTTTAATGAGCAAAATTCCAATCTCTTCAAACAGGAATTAGAGGAACTGAGAAGCAAATATCGCAGTAACATCCAGTACTTCATCTATAAGACCATCATCCTGCATAATCTCTATGGCGTAGATATTATGCATGAAGCTACGGAGATTGCCAAACTGAGGCTGTTCCTCAAAATGGTGGCTGTGGTAGATGTGGACATGCGTGCGGATAATCTTGGCTTGGACCCGCTTCCGGATATCGACTTCAATATCCGATGTGGTAATACGCTCATCGGCTATGCTACAGAGCAAAAGTTGAACGAGGATTTGTCTTTCGCCAAAGATCTCATTGAAGAATTAGCAAATCAGGAGTTAAAGAAAGATATCCAAGACGAAATGAAGAAAGTGGCAATGACTTTCAAGCGTTTCCAACAACTCCAGATGACACAGGATGCAACAAGCATGCAGGCTTTCAAAGAAGCCAAGAAAGACCTGAATTGGCGTCTAAAAGCGCTGAATGACTTGTTGAACCAGAAGATGTATGCTTCTATCACGGATGGTAATATCCCTTATGAAGATTGGCTGGCTTCACATCAACCTTTCCACTGGTTAGCGGAATACTACAACATCATCCATGGAAACGGAGGCTTTGATGTCATCATAGGAAACCCTCCATATGTCGAATATAATAAAAAGGTAGAAGGGGTCGCTATTTCTGATATATATAAACTTCATGGTTACAATACTTTAGAGTGTGGAAATCTATATGCATATGTAATGGAACGTTCAAAATATATCTTAAGTCACTTAGGATATATTGGAATGATAGTCCCATTAAGTGGGCATAGTACAGAGCGGATGAAGTCGCTTGTTAAAGAATTTTATGAGAAGTTCAGTTATCATACACATTTAAATTTAAGTGCAGATGCTAATCCATCAAGGTTGTTTGATGGTGTTAAATTCCGTCTATGTATATTTATAGTAACAAATACTGGGGAAGGTCGGTATTCTTCAAAATATACACGTTGGTTTGCTGAGGAACGCAAGTTGTTATTCCAATCTTTTGTGAAATATAATAATATTGAGAATTATACATATCAAGTTATTATACCTAAAGTCTCTAATCCCTTATTTATTCGAATTGCACAAAAGATACTCTCGGAGAAATGTTTTTTCAAAAATGTTGGTTCTGAAAAATGCCTATATCATAATGCTCCTGTAAATTGGATAAGATCGCATTCGTTCGTACCTTATTTTAAAAGTGAGAGAGATGGAGAAGGTGTTACTAAACAACTAAATCCACTTTTGTTTGATGATATTAGTCAAGTCAAGGTTGGTAGTTCTATTTTAAATAGTTCTCTATTTTTCATTTGGTGGATTACTAATTCTGATTGCTATCATTTGAATAAACCTGAGATTACAAACTTTGGTTTTACCTACAAGGAAAAAGAAGCATATGAGATTTGTAAGGAAGCGGATATATTAGCAGCCGATATGCAGGCAAAAAGTCAACGGCGCGTATATAATTATAAAACTTCTGGACGGGTAGAGTATGATGAGTTTTACATGAAATTATCTAAGCCTATCATCGACGAGATTGACAAAGTCCTTGCTCGCCATTATGGCTTTACCGAAGAAGAGCTCGACTTTATCATCAATTATGACATCAAGTACCGTATGGGCGACGAATTAAACGACGAATGACGCCTACGTATCTCGGAAATATGGAGCTCTTGCAGCGAGAGAAAGTGGCGTACTTCTGTTCGCGCAATTATGCACCCAAAGCGGTGCTCGCTTCCTATGATTGGGCTACTGCGCAACACGATAAGGTCGTTATCTCTACTTTTCATTCGCCACTCGAACGCGATGTCATGGATTTTCTTCTGCAAAAGAAACAACCGCTAATTTATGTTCTTCCTGCGCACATGTACAAACGCGTGCCGCTTCGCTTCAAGGAAGCATTGAACGATGGACGTTTGCTATTTATTTCAATTACATCAGAGAGTGTAAGAAGAACAAGTAGTAACATATCTTTTCGTGCTAACAAGTACATTCTCTCAATCGCATCAGAAGCCGTGTTCGCGTCTATTGCACCGGGTAGTTCTACTGAAAAATTGTACAATTCATGTAACATAGATAAAATAAAGTTAGACAAATAACATCATATGAGCACAAAAGGATTTAATCCAGGTGTTCCGGCCAATAAAAAGATTGAAATATATTCTTTATGAAAGCAATTGAAGTAAAAGTATCCTATTATATGGGATTTGGACATAGTGGTGGACGCTATTCCGAGCGGACGAGAACAAAGCAGGTGGCTGACAAAGTCGCCGAGCAGTTGCAATCTTTGCTGGACGCTAAAAAGGCTGCCAAAAAGAAACCTTTAGAACTCACACATGGAGAAATCAAGCAAGCTATTGCGGATGGCGCAGATGTCCTATTGTCTTTGCATAATGATTTGCTTAAAAGCGATACATCTACCGGTTATGTGATTACTAAAGTAACAACCGTTCCGAAAAAGGCAGAAATCCTCCGAGATGCGGATGGAGTGGTGTTTACTAAAGACAGGAAGACTCTGCTGGCGTGCTCTAAACCATTAGGGAAAGAGTATGTTATCCCGAAAAAGGTTAGAGCCATCTTTAACTTTGCATTCCGAAATAATCCAGAAGTGGAGACAATTTTTCTTCCAGCCAAAATAGAGAAGATAGGAATAGGAGCCTTTCTCGACTGCAAAAACTTGAGCGCCATAGTCGTAGACGAGGAGAATCCCTATTTCTGTTCGGAAGACGGGATTTTATACAACAAAGATAAAACTTGCCTTATCCAATTTCCTGCCAACAAACCTTGTACTGAGTTCCAAGTGCCATTAAGTGTCAAGGAAATTGCACCTTATGCATTTACCTCATGCCATAATCTTACTTCTCTATCTTTACATGATGACATACAGAAGATAGGTGATTATGCTTTGGGTGGATGTGGATTTACTTCAATCCATATTCCTGCCGGAATGACAATAATAGAACCGCATACATTCAGTTGTAGCAAACTTACAAGTGTGGTTGTTCCATCTAATATTAAAACAATTAGAGAAAGTGCATTTATTTATAGTCACAATCTATCTGAAGTAACTTTTTCAGAAGGGATTGTACGGATTGAGGAAAACGCCTTTGTGGACTGCAAGATTGACGAGATTGTGCTTCCCAAAAGCGCCAAACAAGCATTCAAACGTGCATTTGATAGGCATGTTAATATAATATCTAAATAACCATATTACTCCCTCCATCGACACTCCCTTTTAGCCTGTTCTTATCCCGAGGAACGATTATTTTTCTCCAAAATTTTTATATGTCATAAATTTGTTGTACTTTTACAGTGTGAATGAAAACAATGAAAATACATGAGATGATTCGGGACAACTATCCCGAGTACTACAGCATCGAGCACTACCCTGCCACTCAGACTGCGTGTATCCGCAAAACGAGTGAAGAGTGGGGAATCTTCGGCAATTTTGCTATGGTGCCCGTTCTGGTCAATGGTGTGACTTTCGATTGCGCAGAACGCCTCTTTCATATGATGAAGTTGCGTGGCGATATTCCCGAAGCGGCGCAAGATATGATGAGCGTCAAAGCCGGCATGGGCATGAAGATGCACATGAAGCATATCTACAAAACCCATCCTGAATGGCTGCACGACCATTGGCCATCAATGATTGTGGACGCGATGAAGTTCTGCCTCTCGCTCAAGTACGAGCAGTCCGAAGCCTTCCGCGCAGAACTGGAACGAAGCAAAGGTATGTTCATCGTTGAGGACGAGACGGCACGCATGAGAGGCAGAGATGCTGACACTTGGGGAGCGGTACTTCGCGGAGACGAATATGTAGGTCCCAACCTCCTTGGACGACTGCTACTGGAACTGCGTGATAACGGCAAACTGGAATACAGCCTTCCTGTCGATGCATTGGATTTTATGAACAACTTAAAATAATTAGGCTATGATGACTTTCTTTCATGGCAGCCCGAGCCTCTTTGGGAATTTTGAACTCAACAATGCCGGTGATGGCACAGGTATCAAGTTCGGTTATGGAGTCTATCTGACCGAGTCGGAAGCATCTGCTGTCCATTATTCCCAGCCGCGCAAGTGCGCTCTTACCCCTGAACATTATCTCTATACGGTGGAGATTCCGGATCTGACGGAAGGGAACCATCTGGTTTCTGCACTGCCTGTTCCCGCATCGATCATCTGCGCGGTGGAGCAGAAACTCGGTCAGCCTGTTCCCTCCAAGTACCTTCAGCAAGGCAAGGAGTTCCGCAAATGGCTCGGATGCACGCTCACGGGGGCCAAGAAAGCTGCTTTTGCTGAAGAGAAAGCGGCAGCGGAGTTCCTGGATGCTATCGGAGTGATAGCTAACGTCTGGCCGCAAGCGCAGACTAAACCTGATGGACTTCGCAACTGTGCAATCTTCAATCCCGCTAATGTGCGTATCATCAAGCGTGAGCACATTGAGATAGAAGATGTCAAGGCAAATATATGTTGATTCCTGGTACTCGCCAAGAAGTATAACTGCACGAAAACTTCTATGACTCAAAATCCACTCATGGGAACTGTCTGCGGAGACATCATCGGTCTGCCGTATGAGCGTCCTGCGGAAAAACGGACCA
>JAEEGL017058617.1_pt1 | contig 27997 bp, 30 predicted proteins | sample 9134231 | NCBI WGS metagenome assembly JAEEGL01 (sample SAMN16246548, study PRJNA631951) | gut metagenome | biome: gut microbiome; feature: rumen; material: fiber-attached | host: Bos | place: Iran: Karaj | collected 2018-10
TTCCTCAGCGCACCGAAATAGTTGCCGAGGTGAAGGTCGCCCGTAGGCCTGATACCGCTTAATACTGTCTGCATTTTTGATTTTAATGGTTTGTAAAATTATTTTGTGGCAAAGGTAAAAAAAATTTTTTGGATGCGGTGTGTATTATGTGGAAATATTTTGTTTTCTGCGGAAATCTCGATTTTTTTATAAGATTTTCGCAGAGAATCGGTGTTTTTCTGGCGATATACTGCGGAAATCTCGATTTTTTTATGAGATTTCCGCAGAGAATGGGGGTTGAGTGGTTGTTTTGCGGTGTTTTATGGCGCAACAAAAAGGTCGTCAAGGGTTACTTGCGATTGTATTTTGTTGGCGTAAACGTTGTGGGTGATGCCAAATGTGGTTATCATAGTCAGGTGGATTGTCTTTTGATTGTGGGTTACGGTGTTGAATACATTTTTTTTGCGGCGTAGTTCGTCATAGACGCTGGCTGTGAGGGCAAACGGATTGTCGCTGTATTTCATTTCGCAGATATTTATTACCTTGTCATTTCGGTCGATGAGAAGGTCTATTTGTGCGCCTTCGTGATTGCTTCCGGCGGTTGTTCGCCAGGAGTTGACGGATGTGATGATTCCGCTGATGCCGAGTTTTTTCTTGATTTGTGGTATGTGCCACAGGCATAGACGCTCAAAGGCTACGCCCTGCCACGAGGTTCGGCTTTTTGAGCTTGCGCTGTGTGTATAGAAGTTGGTGTCGTGGCTGTGGTTTTGACGGATATAACGATAATAAAAAAGCGTAAAATTGTCTATAAGTTGGTAGAGTATGTCCTTGCTTTTTTTCTTATAGGCGTAGAATTTGCGGACGAAGGTACATTGCTCCAATTCGTCGAGGGCGTTGCTGAATGTGGCGTTGTCATAAAGATTGGATGCCGCAAGGATTTCGGAACGTGTCATCCCCGCCTTTTTGGTGCCTAACGCCTCGATTATTGAGAGGTGCGGCGTCTCATTGTCAAACAATGACGCCAACATCGATTGAAATTCGTTTTTGAGCGGGCTGTTTTCGTTGAAAAACATCTTGTCTATGTTTTGGCTCATACTCAGACCGTTTTGCAGAAATGTCCAATAATATGGTATTCCGCCCAACGCCATATATCCTTCGGCGATTTCCTGTCGCGACATTGCTATGCTGTTGGCGTTGACGAATTGCTCACATTCGCCGAGGGTAAACGGTCGCAGATAAATCTGCATTGTGACGCGGTTGTGCAGTCCTCCGTGGTTGTTGATGATTTTGTTGATGATCCACGATGTGGCGCTTCCGCAGATTATAAGCACGATGTCTTTGCGAGCCGACGCCCACGAGTTCCAAAAATTTTCCAACGCGCTTACAAACATAGATTTGAAGGTGTCCATCCAAGATAGTTCGTCGATGAATACTATTTTTTTCCCGTTTTTGGGGAGCGACTCCAATAGGTCTTCGAGCGCGTGGAAGGCCGCGCGCCAATTTTTGAGCCTCGGAGTTTTATGCCCGTATTTTTTCAATGACAGCCTGAACTCATCGAGTTGCTCCTCGCGAGGCACTCCGTACAATCCTGTGTGCGTAAAGGCAAATTGGTTTTTGAACGTCTCTCTGATGAGGTATGTCTTGCCTACGCGCCGCCGTCCGTACACTGCGCAGAATTGCGATTCGTCTTTGTTGCAAAGGTTTGTCAACTGCTGTTTTTCGTAATCTCGTCCTATCAACATAGTGCATATAATTATTGGTTTGCGCCACAAATTTACAAATAAAATCCAATATACTGCGGAAATCTCGATTTTTTTTTGAGATTTCCGCAGAGAATCTGTAATTTTGGGGCGATATACTGCGGAAATCTCGATTTTTTTTTGAGATTTCCGCAGAGAATGGGGGTGGAGTATTCAGTTTTTAACGTATTGGCAGGATTTTCGGTGTGGCGGCGCATGTCTGAACCGTTAGCATACCGTAATGCCAAGCAACCTTGTAATAAAAAAAAACAGCATAAATTTTTCAATAGTTATCATATTGTAAAACAGAAAGTTTACTTTAAAATTAAAAATTATTTAATAAAAACTTTAAAAAAAATTTTTTTATTCCAAATATCCTATCTACTTTTAGGAAACAAAAATAAGCATATCATCACGGATAGCAAATCGACTGTTTATTATGAATTTACAGAGAAGAATAATGTTGGTGGCGTTGATGTTTTTGATGTCAATCACCACTTTTGCGCAGACGGATGGCGGCAATCACGCCGCTGCAGAGGATAGCGGAGCGGATTTCAAGGCCGGTCCGTTCATCATGAACCACATCGGCGACGCTTACGAGTGGCACATCGCTACGTTTGGGGACTTCCACCTCAGCCTGCCATTGCCATGTATATTATATAGTGAGACGAGCGGATTCCATGTGTTCATGTCGTCCAACTTCCATCACGGACACGCCGAGTACGAGGGATTCAAAATCGGCGACAATGGCAAGATTATAGAGGCATCTACGGGCGAGCGTCCGTGGGACTTCTCCATCACCAAAAACGTCTTCGCGATGCTGTTTAGCATGATTCTGATATGCTTCATGTTCATCGGAATGAAGAAGTATTACGCCAAGAACGTCGGCAAAGCACCGCACGGGTTCTACAATGCGTTGGAGATACTTGTGCTATTTGTGCGCGACGACATTGCGTACGCATCGTTGGGCAAGAAAAACGGCGACAAGTTTATGCCCTTCTTGATGACGGTGTTCTTCTTCATCTTCATCAACAACCTCCTCGGTCTCATCCCGATTATCCCCGGCGGCGCCAACCTCACCGGCAACATCGCCGTAACGTGCGTCTTGGCGTTGTTCACCTTTATTATTACGACATTCTCCGGCAACAAAGAATACTGGCAGGACATCTTCTGGCCTCATGGCGTACCGTTGTGGCTCAAATGTCCGCCTATAATCCCCCTTGTGGAAATCATGGGTGTGTTCACCAAGCCGATAGTGCTGATGGTTCGTCTCTTTGCCAACATCACGGCGGGACACATCATCGCCCTGAGTTTCTACTCGCTGATATTCATCTTCGGCTCGCAGTCGGCGGGCGTGGGATACGGCGTGGCTCCGGTGTCGGTGGCGTTCACGATATTCATGTCGGTATTGGAATTGCTTGTCGCCTTCATTCAGGCGTATGTGTTCACGCTCCTGTCGTCGATATATTTCAGCATGGCGATAGGCGGCGAGCATGAGGAGGCACCGGCACCGGCGGTGGCAAATTAAACAGACAACAACAATTATTACTAATTATAATTTTTACAGATTATGACACTTATGACAATTTTGAACATTTTGCTTGACGCGGTACAGGATCCGTCGTTCATGGCGAAGTTTGGTGCAGGCATTGGCGCAGGCCTCGGCGTATTGGGCGCGGGTCTCGGCATCGGCAAGATTGGTGCTGCCGCAATGGAGGCCATTGCACGTCAGCCGGAATCTGTTGGCGACATCCGTTCCAACATGATTATCGCCGCAGCCCTCGTGGAAGGTGTTGCCTTCTTCGCAGTGGTATGCTGCCTTTTGGTAATCGTAGGCTAATTGAGCCTGCGCAAGTGCCCAAGAGGACGCACTGCAAACAACGTTTTCAAGATTTGTATTCTGCCGCGATGCGGTTGGCGGAGGGGCAGAATACTTAATTTCTTAAACAAAGGATTGATATGGATTTAGTGATTCCGGATTTTGGACTTCTGTTTTGGATGGTGGTGTCGTTCAGCATATTGCTGATAATACTCCGCAAGTTCGCATGGAAGCCCCTCCTGAAAATGATACAGGACCGCGAGGACGAGATTGCCAAGTCCCTCGACTCCGCGAATGCCGCCAAGGCCGAGATGCAGAAACTCACCGCCGAAAACGAGGCCATCATGAAACAGGCCCGCGCCGAGCGTGAGACGATGTTGCGCGAGGCTAAGGAGGCCAAGGACAAGATTGTTGCCGAGGCTCAGGCCGCAGCCAAGACGGAGGCCGACAAGATGATTGCCGCCGCCCGCGTGGAGATAGAGGCGGAGCGCGAGGCCGCAAAAGCGGAGATATACGGCAAGGTGGCGGAACTCTCCGTCAGCATCGCCGAAAAAATACTCCGCCGCGAACTCAGCACCGACACCAAGCAGGGCGCATACGTGGAGGAACTTGTCAAAAACATTAGTCTCAACTAACAAAAATTTTGCTCATTATGAACGATAGCAAAATATCGGTAAGGTACGCCAAGGCGTTGTTGCAAGCCGCCATAGAGAAGGGCTGCGAAGACGCGGTGCGGGGCGACATGGTGTCGCTCTTGGGCTGCATCAACGAGTCGCCCGACTTCAAGGCGTTGCTCGAAAGCCCCGTGGTGGCAGACGGCAAGAAGGTTGAGATATTCGACAGCCTCTTTGCCGCGCACTTCTCGTCGCTCACTACCGACTTCTTCAAGGTCTTGGTGAAAAACAAGCGCGAAAACTTCCTGAAAATCATCTGCATGAATTTTTCGGAGTTTTATGCGCGGAGCAAAAACATCAAGCGCGTGCGCATCACATCGGCAGTGGAGACATCCTCCGGCGTGCAAAATACCATCCGAGACCTCGCCAAGGAAGTGGGCGGCGGCTCCAACGTGGAGTTGTCGGTGAAGATAGACCCCGAAATCATCGGCGGGCTTATCGTGCAGGTGGAGGACAAGGTGTATGACGCAAGCGTTAAGACCCAACTTGCAAGGATTAAGGAACAATTGAAATAATTATATAAAACACTCATTAACTATGGCTTCTATCAAAGCGGGCGAAGTATCCGAAATTATCAAGCGTCAGTTGCAGGGCATCGACACTGAGGTAAGCCTCAACGAGGTCGGCTCGGTCTTGCAGGTGGCGGACGGTACTGCGCTCATTTACGGACTGTCCAATGTGCAGGCGAGCGAGATGATAGAGTTTGAGAACGGCGTGAAGGGCATCGTGCTCAACCTCGAGGAAGACAACGTTGGCGCGGTGCTTCTGGGTCCGTCAGACGACATACACGAGGGTTCGCAGGTGAAACGCACCGGCAAAATCGCCTCGATTAACGTCGGCGAGGGCCTTCTCGGACGTGTTGTCAACACCCTCGGCGAACCTCTCGACGGCAAGGGCGAGATTACAGGCAGCCTGTACAACATGCCTCTGGAGCGCAAGGCACCGGGCGTATTGTACCGTCAGCCGGTAAAAGAGCCGTTGCAGACCGGCATCAAGGCTATCGACGCGATGATTCCCATCGGGCGCGGTCAGCGCGAGTTGATTATCGGCGACCGTCAGACCGGCAAATCCGCCATCGCCCTCGATACCATCATCAACCAAAAAGAATTTTACGACAAGGGCAACCCTGTCTATTGTATCTATGTGGCTGTGGGACAGAAAGGTTCCACGGTTGCGTCCATCGCCAAGACGTTGGAGGAGAAAGGGGCGATGCCCTACACCGTCATCGTGTCGGCAACGGCGAGCGAACCGGCGGCGTTGCAGTATTACGCGCCCTACGCAGGTGCTGCAATCGGCGAATTTTTCCGCGATACGGGTCGCGCCGCGCTCATCGTCTATGACGACCTTAGCAAACAGGCTGTGTCGTACCGCGAAGTGTCGTTGCTCCTCCGCAGGCCGCCGGGACGTGAGGCTTACCCGGGCGACGTGTTCTACCTGCACTCGCGCCTGTTGGAACGTGCAGCCAAGATTATCGACAACGACGAGGTGGTGAAGAATATGAACGACGTTCCCGAGTCGATTCGCCCGATGTTGAAGGGCGGCGGTTCGCTTACGGCATTGCCAATCATCGAGACCCAGGCGGGCGACGTGTCGGCATACATCCCCACCAACGTGATTTCCATCACCGACGGTCAGATATTCTTGGAGTCAAACCTCTTTAACGCCGGTGTGCGTCCCGCTATCAATGTCGGCATTTCGGTGTCGCGTGTGGGCGGTAGCGCGCAGATTAAGGCGATGAAGAAGGTGGCAGGTACTTTGAAATTGGATCAGGCGCAGTTCCGCGAGTTGGAGGCGTTCTCCAAGTTTGGCTCCGACCTCGACGCCGCTACCGTGGCGGTTTTGGAGAAGGGACGTCGCAACGTGGAAATCCTCAAACAGCCCCAATATTCGCCCTACCGCGTGGAGCAACAGATTGCAATCCTCTACTGCGGTACGCACAACCTGATGAGGGATGTGCCGTTGGACAAGGTGCGCGATTTTGAGAAGGAGTTCCTCGACAAACTTGAAGTGTCGCACAAGGCCGACATCCTCGAACCGCTTTCCAAGGGCGTTATCAACGACGACGTTACGAAGGCTATTGAGACTGTGGCTGCAGACCTCGCGTCCAATTACAAGGCATAATGCAATGAAATTCAACGCCGTACGGCGTTGTACTTTAACATAAATGAAAAGAATTGAAAGAATTACCATAAATTTTTTAGGGTAAAGAAAAATTATTCTTGTAATTTGTGGTAATTCTTTTGATTTTTGATAAAAAAAAAGCCGTCGCAAGACGGCGTAAAAAAGTAAGCAACAAATGGCAAACTTGAAGGAAATACGTGGCAGGATAGCCTCCGTAACATCTACTCGGCAGATAACGTCGGCTATGAAAATGGTGGCGGCCGCCAAACTAAGGAAGGCTCAGAATTTTGTCTCCAAAATTGTTCCCTACAAGAACAAGATGCAGGAGGTGTTGGCGGAGTTGTCCGAAAATTTGGCGGAGGACGACGACAACATCTACACCACCAAGCGCGATGTGAGGAATATTCTTGTAATCGCTGTTAGTTCCAATAAGGGGCTTTGCGGCGGTTTCAACAGCAATATCTTCAAGTATTGCATGGCGTTGGCTCAGCGCGTCAAACAGGACACGCCCAATGCCACGGTGAAGTTTTACACCATTGGCCGCAAGATTACCGAACTCCTCACCAAGGCGGGCTACACCGTCTATAAGAGCAACGTCGAAGCCATCGACAAGGTTGACTACGCCACGTCGTCTGCCATTGCCGCCGAAGTTACTAAGTTGTACGAGGAGGAGGTTTTCGACAGCATCCGTTTGGTATATAACGAGTTTGTTAATCCGGCGGTTCAGAATGTAACAGACAATAGTTTCTTGCCCATTGCCTTCGACGCCAAGGCTCTCGCCGCTGCTTCCAATTCCAAAAACAAATACAAGAGCGACTATATTTTTGAGCCTGACAAGGACAGCATCGTCAAGTCGCTGATGCCGCAATGGCTTAAACTGACTTTGTTTGCCTCCCTCGCGGAGAGTTTTGCGGGCGAGCAAGGTGCGCGTATGACCTCGATGAACAAGGCTACTGACAATGCCACCGAACTCATCAAGGAACTCAACCTTCAATACAACAAGGTTCGACAGGCATCCATCACCAACGAGATTATCGAGATTGTGAGCGGCGCAAATGCGGCGTAGGTAATAATCTCTTACAGAGATTTAATTCGCTCACGGAGACACGGAGGACACGGAGTTTTTTTAGGCTCTGTGTCCTCTGTGTTTTTATGTTTCTCATGGAGAGGTACGGAGGACGCAGCGTTTTTATTTTTCTCCGTGTCTCTGTGGAGAGAATATAGAAGGAACAAAAAAATTTGGCGGATAAAATAAAAAGGTCTATATTTGCGGTTGTAATTCCAAATGAGCAAGACTATGGCAAAATATTTAGATCCAAAAGCAGATTTGACTTTCAAAAAGGTGTTTGGCGAGTATAAAGACTTGACAATCAGTTTTCTTAACGCTCTGTTGCCGTTAAAACAGGGCGAGGAGATTATGTCTGTTGAATATTTGCCGTCGGAATTAGTACCTGAAACTCCACTCAGAAAAAATAGCATTGTAGATGTACGCTGTAAGGACAACTTCGGACGACAGTTCATAGTGGAAATGCAGACTGTCTGGTCTGACGAATTCAAGCAGCGTGTAATGTTCAATGCGTCAAAAGCATACGTCAAGCAGTTGGGCAAAAGCAAACGCTACGACCTCTTGCAGCCGGTTTATTCGCTTAATTTGGTCAACGAGATATTTGAGCCAAAATCTAAAAAATTTATTTACAATTACCATTTTGTTTGCGACGAAGATACCAAACTTGTGATTGACGGATTGCACCTAACATTTGTTGAACTTCCGAAATTTAAGCCTGAAACGCTGGCAGACAAGAAGATGGCGATATTATGGTTACGTTTTCTTACGGAAATCGATGAGAATACCATAGAACCCGCACCCGAACTTGTTGCCGACAAAAATATCAAAGAGGCCTTGGAACTTGTGGAACAGTCTGCCTTTACTGATGCGCAGTTAGATGCATACGACAAGTTTTGGGACGTTGTTAGATACGAAAAAGCACGAATCTTCGATGCAGAACTTAGCAGGGAAGAAGGACGTGCCGAAGGCATTACCGAAGGCATCCTAATGATTGCTCGCAATATGAAGCTCTCTGGCTCTACGATCGCTTTCATCAAACAAATAACAGGACTTTCCGAAGAACAAATTATTTCGTTGTAATTCAGAAAGTGTCTTTTTTTACAGTTTTGTTCCATTTTTCCTTCTAATTTACAAAAATTAACACAAAATATTTTCCCACTTATATCCTTGTCCCCCAAATATATACCTAACAAATATCAAAAAAATCCCCCTCATCTCAAAAATAAATTTGCATAACTGAAAAATAAGTTATAAAATTGCATCATCAATTAACGAACTAAACTTTAAGTTATGGAAGCATTAACGAAAGCAGAGGAAAGGGTGATGCAAATCCTTTGGAGGCTCAAGAAGGCCTTTGTGAAGGACGTCATCGAGCAGATGGAGGAGCCGAGGCCGCCTTACAACACCATCAGTTCCGTAGTGAGGATTTTGGTGGAGAAAGGGTTTGTGGGCTTCAAGGCATACGGAAGAACCTACGAGTACTTCCCAAAAATCTCCAAGTTGCAATACAAGAAGTTCACCTTTGGACAGATGTTGCGCAACTATTTTGACGGCAGTTACGAGACTATGGTGTCGTACATGGTGGACGAGGAACAGATTTCGGATTCTGAAATCTCCGAAATCAAAAAAATCATCGACCAAAAAAGCCACTAAATCATGGGCGGGATGCTCGCATACACGGTAGAGGCGGGAGCGATTTTCGCGGTGCTGATAGCGATATACAGGCATGTGTATTACGGCATCAGTTACAACAAGTGGGAACGCGGCTACTTGCTTGCGGCAACGGCGGCGAGTTACCTACTGCCGCTCTTAAAAAAAGAGTACGTCATGGCGCCCGTGCCGCATCCCGCCGACCACATCATCGAGATTGTGGAGCATTGCAACGAATACGACGTTGTAACCCTCAGCCGTCCAAGCAGCGCGGGCGGATTTTGGGACACGCTCTTGCAATCAACGTTCTTTGAAACATTAGTCGCGATATTATTTGCGGTATATGTGTTGGGAGTCGCGGTGAAACTCGTAAGTTTCGTGCGCGGCGTTTTTAAGACATGCCGTCTGATGCGCCGGTCGGAGATGATACGCACCGTTGGCAACACCACCGTATATAATGCGGATGTCAACACCGTGGCGTTCTCCTTCTTTGACAACATTTTTCTCGGCACAAAATCCCGTGGACTTTCCGACGAGGAAATGGACGTGATTATCAGGCACGAGATGCAGCACGTCAAAGGGCGGCACTCCATCGACACCTTGATTTTCGGATTTTTTTCGGTGTTGCAATGGATGAACCCGATGGCAAGATTGGCGGCGCGGTATTCGAGGATAGTCTGCGAAAACATCGCCGATTCGCAAGCCATCAGCGGAGGCAATTTGACCGAGTATTCGCAACTTGTACTTCGCCTCGGCATCAAAAACCGCGACGAAGCCGCCGTCCGCAAGCCCCGTCGCAAAAGTCCGCTCGTGGAGCGCATCGCCCAACTGTTTAATACCGACAGCACCAAAATCCGGCGTGTGAGATTCTACGCCGCGTTGCCCGTGCTTGCAATGGCAGTAGCGGCATACATTGCTCTTTTTGGCATCTTTTCGCCCACTGACCCGCGCTATCCAATTCCCATACAAGGCGGCTACGAAATAGTGGCAGGATATTTCATCAACCAGAAAATCTGCGACCCCGACGGCAGCATCTACATCGTGTCGCATCCGCTCGTCAACCTCCGCCTCGCCCCCGGCGCATCCGTCGCCCCCCCTGTTGCGCCCGTTGACGTTCACGTCAACGGTAATACGTTCTCCTATCGCCTCGGCACCTACACCATCACGATAGAAGGTACAGCCAATGCCGACCTCCCGCTGTCGCTCACCGTAACCGACCGCAGCGGCAACCCGATCGACCCACAACTAATCTTTAAACTATGACACGCAAAACACCCAACGCAGACCTGGAAGGCAAGCGCAGCATCTTCTTCCAAGTCGGACTTGCCATCGCGCTCCTGATAGCGTTTTTGGTTGTTAACTACAAACAGCCCAAAAACTACGTAGAACCCGTTACAGTGAAGGTAACAGGGCTTCGCATCAGTACCGCCGCCGACATTGACTCGGCATCGGTGGTGCAGCCGCCGGAAGTATCGCGATAAAAAATCGAAAAAAAGTTGCGCTAAAATTTTCATACCACGATAAAAGATGTTAATTTTGCGGTTTGGAAATACGACGCACTTTATTATAGTCAACGTTATTACTAAACTTAAAAAACGAAAAGATAAAATGAACCAGAAGAAAACTGAAAAGGCTGACCTCGAGAACAAGAGAGGCTATTTCCTTGAGATTGGTCTTGTTGTAACACTCCTCGCTATTTGGGGCGTATTCGAATGGTCGTCGTCCGTGGAGAAGGCTGATGACCTTGGCGAACTTGAAATAATAGCCGAAGACGAGGAAATGGCCCCTGTAACTCGTCAGGAGGAACTCCAACTCCCCCCGCCGCCGCCCCCGCAGCAGACTGTGGCAGACATCATCGAGATTGTGGACGACAAGGTGGAGGTCAATGAAGACTTCATGAGCACCGAGGCGGACGAAAACACCACCGTCGAGATTCAGGAAGTACAGGAAGTGGCTCAGGAAGAGGAAGTTGTAGAGGAGCCGCAGGTGTTCTTCATCGTGGAAGACATGCCTGAGTTCCCCGGTGGCGAACTTGCCCTCCGCAAGTACATCGCCGAGAACGTGCGTTACCCCGAAATGGCGAAGGAAAACGACATCCAAGGCACTGTATATGTGCGCTTTGTGGTGGACACCGACGGTTCTGTAAAGAACGTGGAAATCCTTCGTGGCGTTGACCCCTTGCTCGACAAGGAGGCTAAGCGCGTCGTAGAATCGCTCCCCAAGTGGAAGCCCGGCAAGCAGCGTGGCAAGGCTGTAAAAGTGAGCCACTCAGTGCCGATTAAGTTTGCGCTCCAAAACTAATCTCAATGCATAATGCATAATTCGTAATGCATAATCAGGCATCCGCCGGATGGCAATTTATGCATTATGAATTATGCATTATGAATTGTTGTTGCATTGTTGGTATGAATTATGCATTATGCGCTATACGCATTATGCATTAAACAAAAATGGACGATACACTTGACAAAAAGCCGATTGTAGTGCCGTGGGACTATTCGCAGAAAGCCGAGTACGCTCTGCTGCACGCTGTCGATATTGCCCTTGCGTTGAATCGCGGAGTGATTCTTGTACACATCACCAAGGACGAAATCGACAACGCCCTCAATGTGGAACGTCTCAACCTTATCGCCGAGGACGTGATGCGCAAGCACGGCATACGTCCCAGCGTAATTGTGCGCACCGGCAACATCTTCACCGAAATCAAGAAGATAATCGCCGAGACCAACGCCGAACTCGCCGTAATGGGCACTCACGGACTCAAAGGCTTGCAGAAGTTCACCGGCAGTTGGGCTCTCAAAGTGATTACGGGCAGCAAGGCTCCGTTCCTTGTGGTGCAAGACAAGCCCACGGCAGCAGACATCCGCAAGGTGGTGCTTCCCGTGGATTTCAAGGTTGAGGAACGTCAGAAACTCGTATGGGCGCAGTTTTTCGCCAAGACTTTCAAGTGCAAGTTTTATCTCTGTTACGTAGAAAACAGCGACCTGCAAATCCGCAAGCGCACGCAGGCCAATATCAGCGCGGCAATCAAATACCTCGAAACCAACCAGATTAATTACGAACTCCAGCGTCTTGTCGGCAAGGAAGGTCTTGCCAACGAGGCCATCAGTTTTGCGCAGTCGGTAGGTTCGGGGCTTATTATTATTATGACTACCAAAAACATACGTTTCCAGGATTACGTGCTTGGCGCCGCCGAGCAGCAGATTATCGCCAACGAGGCGAGGATTCCGGTGATGTGCGTCAATCCGATGGAGTAAACGAAACCAGATTATAATGGAAAAGACCCCAAACAACAAATACGTGGTTGGCATCACCCACGGTGATATCAACGGTATAGGATACGAAGTGATATTCAAGGCGTTGGCGGACCCCGCAATATACGACGACTGCACTTTTGTAATATACGGCTCGTCTAAGATAGCGGCGTTTCACCGCAAGATGATCAACCTTGGCAATGTGGTGGTAAACAACGCCAACGACGCCTCCGAACTTGTGCCAAACGCAATCAACATAATCAACGTCTGCGACGAAAACACCCGCGTGGACCTCGGCAGCAGCACCATACAGGCGGGCGAATGTGCCCTTGCAGCCATCCACAGGGCGCAAAACGACCTCAAAAACAATCTGCTCGACATCCTCATCAACGCGCCTTTCAACCAGGCGAGCCTGATGGATGCAGGATTCAAATTTGCTGGCGTGCCAGAGTTTATGGCGCACGACCTCGACTGCCGCAACTTCATTCTAATGATGCTTGGCAGCAAAATCAGGATTGCCACGGCAACAAGCCTTATGCCACTTGCAAGTGTGCCGGGCGTCCTGTCCGTCGAAAAATTGTATTGGAAAATCAAGACGCTCAACAAATCGCTCAAAGACGACTTCTCCATCCGCAAGCCGCGCATCGCCGTGCTTGGTTTCAATCCTTTTGCCAGCGACTTTGGCGTTTTTGGACAGGAGGAGAGCGAAAAAATACAGCCCGCCATCGACAAGGCTACGGAAGATGGCATCGTGGTGTTTGGTCCATATTGCTCCGACAGTTTCTTTGCGTCGGAGGCTTACATGAAATTCGACGCGGTGCTTGCCATGTCATACGACCAGGCGGTGGTGCCGTTCAGGATAATAGAAGGCTATGGCGGCATCAGTTACACCGGCGGGCTTCCGGCAGTATGCACGGCACCGCTCCATGGCCCGGCATACGACATCGCTGGCAAGGGCGTGGCAGACGATATTTCGATGCGCAACGCCATTTACAGGGCTGTTGACATCTTAAGCAGCCGCAAACTCCTCGACGGCATCACGCCATTGAGGAAACAGACCGAACTCGAAGCCGACAAAAAAATCTGCTAAAAACATTTAAGACTATGGCATACAAAGGTTTTTCGATAGATAGCCACGGCGCAGGAGCGGTGGACGCCCTCCTTGCCAAATACAAGGCTGGTGCAGCAGCCCCGACGTTGGCTACGCTCAAAAAGATACACTCGTGCATCGACCTCACCACGCTCAGCAACGCCGACAACGACCGCTCGGTGTCCGCTCTCGTGGATATTGTTAACACCCATTCTGCCAAGCACCCCGACATCCCCAACGTGGCGGGCATCTGCGTATATCCTAAGTTTGTGAGCCTTGTAAAAAACACGCTTAAAGTGCCTGGCGTTGACATCGTGTCGGTGGCGGGCGCGTTTCCCCATGCGCAGACTTTCAGGGAGATAAAGGTGCGCGAGGTGGCTCTTGCAGTTGAGGCAGGTGCCGACGAGATAGACGTTGTAATCACCGCCGGCGACATCATCGCCAAGGATTACGACGCGGCTCTCGATGATCTTGCAGCAATGCGCTTTGCTTGCAGGGACGTAAAGATGAAGGTGATATTGGAGACTGGCGTTTACAAGGACGACGCCGACATCTACGACGCATCCATCGTGGCAATGGAAGCCGGAGCCGACTTTGTGAAGACCTCCACCGGCAAGTGCGACCCCGCAGCCACGCCCCGCGCCGCGCTCGTCATGGCCCTCGCCGTGAGCGATTATTATAAGGCTACGGGAAGGCGCGTGGGCATCAAGCCCGCAGGCGGCATCAGGACATCGCAGGACGCAATGCAGTATTGCGCCATTATGGACGACATTTTTGGTGGCAACTACGACAACACCAACTTCCGTCTGGGCGCAACATCGCTCGCAAAGAACGTTATCGCAGACATCAAAGCGTTGTCTTTGTGCAAAAAAAGCACAAAAACATCGCATCGAACAAAAAAAAGTTTTGCCCCGTGAGATAGTTAAATTCGCTGTCTGTTAACGAATTATTAAGGGGCGGGGTCAAAAAATAATGATTTGTTATACAATGAATTATAAAAAAATTTTTTTATTTGGTCGAAAATCATTAGTTTTGCGGTCGAAAAAAACACAATGTTGTTAAACGAAAGTAATATTAATTAATTAAATTAAAATCAATAAATTATGTCATCAGAAATCTCTAATAAGGTAAGGGCCATCATCGTTGACAAACTCGGCGTTGACGAGGCTGAGGTACAAGACACGGCAAGTTTCACCAACGATCTTGGTGCCGATTCGCTCGACACTGTAGAACTCATCATGCAGTTTGAGAAGGAGTTTGGTGTTACTATTCCCGACGACCAGGCGGAGAAGATCGGCACTGTAGGCGATGCTATCAAGTTCATTGAGGACAATGCCAAGTAATCGAATCAATTTTGACTAACGTTTTTCACACAAACTTAGCAATTCACACTTATGGAATTAAAACGAGTAGTTGTTACCGGCATGGGATCCATCAATCCCTTAGGCCACAATATAGCCGAGTTTTGGGAAAGCCTGAAAAACGGGGTAAGCGGCGCAGGTCCAATTACCCGTTTTAATTGCGAGAAGTTCAAGACGCGGTTCGCTTGCGAGGTCAAGGATTACGACCCTTCCAAGTATTTCGACAGGAAGACCATCTCCAAGTTTGACCTCTTCACGCAGTTTGCGCTCATCTCCACCGACGAGGGCTTCAAGGATTCTGGCCTTACGGAAGACCAGATAGATCCCGAACGCGCTGGCGTCATCTGGGGATGCGGCATTGGCGGCATCAACGTGATGACCGCCGAGGTGCTCGAATTTGGCGCAGGCGACGGCACACCCAAGTTCAGCCCGTTCTTCATACCCAAGATGATTAGCGACATCGCCGCCGGTCAACTTTCGATGAAGTACGGCTTCCGTGGACCTAACTACGCCACTGTGTCGGCTTGCGCGTCTTCCACACACGCTATCATCGACGCTTTCAACTGGATTCGTCTCGGCAAGGCAGACGTGATGATTACCGGCGGCTCCGAGTCGCCTATTGGCATCGCCGCTTTCGCCGGATTCAACTCCATGAAGGCTCTCTCCACTCGCAACGACGACCCGCAGCACGCTTCGAGGCCTTTCGACAAGAATCGCGACGGCTTTGTAATCGGCGAGGGTGCGGGATGTCTCGTGCTTGAGGAGTACGAACACGCCAAGGCGCGCGGCGCACACATCTACTGCGAGGTAGGCGGTGGCGGCGCATCGGCAGACGCCCATCATATCACTGCCCCGCATCCGGAAGGCAAGGGCGCGGCTCAGGTGATGAAGATGGCCATCGACGACGCCGGCATCAAGCCCGAAGACATCGACTACATCAATGTCCACGGCACTTCCACCGGCCTCGGCGACAAGGCGGAGGCTTTGGCTATCAAACAAGTATTTGGCGAACACGCTTACAATCTGAGCATCAGCAGCACTAAGAGCATGACGGGACACCTCTTGGGCGGTGCCGGCGCAATCGAATCGATTGCCTGCGTACTTGCTATGGTAAACGGCACTGTGCCGCCTACCATCAATTATGAAACTCCCGACCCGGAAATAGACCCGAAACTCGACATCACGCCAAACGTGGCAAAGCAGAGGAGCATCCGTGCCGCCCTCAACAATACTTTCGGCTTTGGCGGACACAACGCTTCTGTGGTGTTCAAGATGTTGTAAGCCTATAAGATTCTTTTAATGAAGTGGTTTACCGGCTTAGTAGCATTTTTTAAGCATTTGTTCAGGCTCGACAAGAGGTTTTCCAACACCATCAGGAAAATCACGGGCTACTATCCGAACCATTTGGATTTCTACAAGACCGCCCTCATACATCGCTCTAAATCGATGAAAGCCAAGGGCGGTTTCTTGGTTAACAACGAGAGGCTCGAATACCTTGGAGATTCGGTGCTTGACTTGCTTATCGGCGAGTACCTTTACAAGAAGTTCCCTAAAAAACAGGAGGGGTACTTGACACAGTGCAGGTCGCGCATCGTCAACGGCGAAAACCTTACGGAGTTGTCCAAGCATCTCGGTCTCGACAAACTCGTAAAGACCAACGTTAAGACCAGCGTCAAGGGCGTCCACCTTTACGGCGACGCTTTCGAAGCGTTCCTCGGCGCATTGTACCTCGACAGAGGGTTCAAGGTGGCGGGCAAGTTTATATACAAGACTGTGCTGCCCAAGTATTTGGACGTTGTGGAACTCGAACATCACAACCACAACTACAAGTCGCAGATGATAGAATGGGGACAGAAAAACAGGCGCACCGTATCTTTTGATACGTCCATCGACGCGCCGGGCAGCCGTTATTTCCTGTCGTTGGTCAAGATTGACGGCCAGGAGATGGGTTCGGGCGTTGGAATCTCCAAGAAGGAGGCCGAGCAACTGGCATCCAAAATGTGTTTGGAAAAGATTGGCGCACTCCAGGAGGAATGTTGACATTGTACGCACAATGTTCAATATGCGCGACATCCGTTACCTTACATTAAAAAACGGTTTGTGGACAGCGTTACGCGGTTTTATGGTGCGGTGTCCACAAATCGTTTTTTTTATTAACAATTTTGATTATGCTGATTATCAACGACATCTTAATCGACGAGGACATTTTTCTCCAAAACTTTGTATGCGACCTTGCCGTATGCAAGGGGCGTTGCTGTGTGGAGGGCGACCTTGGCGCGCCGCTCGACCCCAAGGAACTCGACGCCCTTGAGCAGTATTACCCCAAGGTGAAGCGTTACCTCTCCGACGACAACCGCCGTGCCATCGAGGAGCAGGGATTCGGCGTGGTTGACTATGCCGGCGACCTCGATACGCCCCTCGCCCCTAATCGCGAGTGCGCATACGTAACGCACCGCGACGGCATCCTCAAATGCGCCTACGAGTGTGCCTACCTCGATGGCAAAATTCCGTGGCGAAAACCCGCCTCATGCTATCTCTATCCAATCCGCGTTGGCAAGGCGGGTCCTTACAAGACCCTCAAATTTGACCGTTGGAGCATCTGCGACTGCGCCTTGATAAAGGGCGAGCGTCATGGCGTGCCTTGCTACAAATTTCTCGAAGGCCCGCTTACCGATGTATTCGGCGAAGATTTCTACAAGCAGTTGTGCGAAGTGGGCGAGGCATGGCTCAAGAGCAGGGAAAAATAATTTTTATTGCATTTTTTTGTGGAAGATTCTATATTTTGTCATCAATATATTGTTATCAGACAATAAAGTATTGTTGTACAATAAAAAAAACAGCATGAAACGAATATTACTTACAATTTTGCTCCTCTCTGTCTGTGCAATAGGAGCATCTGCGCAGAGAGGAGGTAGCAGCAAGAAGGAAGCGGCACAGTCTAATGTATGGAGCATTGGCGTGGGCGGCGGCGCAAGAGTTAATTTTATGAAGATTACCCGCCTTTCGGCTGAACTTGATGCCGACCCCGTGTCGCGCTGTGGCTGTGTATTTTCGGCTTTTGTATGCCGTGATTTTTTGGACGGCTTTTTGAGTGTCCGTCCGCAGGTGTCGTATGCAAGTCGTGGCGGCATGTTTTTTTGTAGCGAATCCAAAGGTTGGACAATCAGCAAGGATTATGAGGTCAGGATACGGTACATTGATTTTCGTATGCCCTTGATACTCAATCTCGTTGGCAGTAGCAGCCGGAGTCGTATTGTGCCATACGTGTATGTGTCCCCGATTTTTGGCGAGACGGTTGGCGGCAAGATTTCGCTTGATGGCTCTGTGTTGTTTGGGGCGGTGAGTCATGACAAGTTGCGCGTTTCCAAGGCCAACGTGGCGCAGCATTATTTTGCTGTTGGCGCGGGTGCGGGCGCAAAGTACAAGTGTGAGATTAATAGGAAAGAATTTACCAATACATACGGCAAAAACGAGAGGGACGGCAAGTCGATTGACGTGGGACATTTGGTGGATTACGAGAACGCCCCGCTCAAAGGCAAGCGCAGTTTTTCGGGTGTGGAAATGCAGGTGTATTTCGGCGTGCCGTTTGGCACTATTCACCCAAAGAAAGTGAAGCCGCAGACCACGCGCAGTGTAAGAAATCTTTAATACCAACCATAAAAAGAATTATAGCCATGAAAACGAGAATTATGCTTTTTGCTGCCATACTGCTGCTGGCGAGCATCGCAATCCAGTCGTGCCTCAAAGACGGCGTGGAAACGATAGTGCTGGAACAAAAAGTTGTCGAAGAACCCAAACCCGAACCAGAGCCACAGCCCGAACCTGAACCTGAACCAGAACCAGAGCCGCAGCCAGAACCCGAACCGAATGTTATAGACTACACCATTATCAATGGCGGTGGGTATTTTGAAATATCCAACTCGCAGGTCAATGGTGGCTATGTCCCGTCTGGTGATTGCGGCACGTTTGCTGACGTCAGGATGAATACTTCGGTGTTGGCGGGCGGCACCAACGTTGTCAAGGTGATGTCGGAATTTCAGTATGATGTGTTTTACGTCGGCATAGAAGGTGTGGACGGCTATTATGCTGTTGTGCCTGATGTGTTGGAGACTTTGAGCGGCTTGTTCATTTATTCCATTACGCTCCGATACTCAATGGACTTCGACCGCGACATTGCCCTGAATATTTCGGCACGTAGAGGCGACTGTGTTGCGAGCGTTATTTCGCGTAAAATCAGGTTTGTGCAAAGTCAGTCGGGAGCGTTGAGCATTGTACTCACCTTCGACAACGAGAAAGACATCGACCTGCACGTTATCACGCCGTCGGGCAGGCATATCTATTTCGGCGACTACGATTATGAAGAAGGAGGCAACGCTTATTTCGGACTCGACCACGATTCTAATGCCGGTTGCAATATAGATAGTCTCAACAACGAAAACGTAGTGATTGCGCAGGAATATATTGAGCCTGGCGAATATAAGGTCTATGTAGATCTGTTTTCTAATTGCGACCCCACAATTGCTACAAAATGGTTTTGCACGGTGCGATACAATGGTGAGTTGTTAGAAAACAAAATTGGCGACAATCCCGCTTCTGGAGTGTACGAAATTGGTGCGATGGAGGACTATTGGGACGAGGAGATAGATTGCAACTCTGACGGATCCTGCGGGCTTACCAACCTCGTAATGGTGTTCAGCGTGCCGACGAGCAAGGATGCTAAGGCTGGTGTGCGTCTGCCTGAACCACCTGAAATTCCGCTTCCAAAACAGTGCAAGGAGAGAACCAAAATAATCCCCCGCAGTAAATAATTCGTGCAAGAGTGTTAGCAATGTCAATGTTTTTTATTAACTTTGCCGCATCAAAGTAAAACATTATACAGACATGCAACTACTTGAATTTGAACAGCCAATACAGGAACTTGAGGAGCAACTCGCCAAAGCGGAGGAGATACAGCAGGCGGGCAGCGTTGACGTGGCAAACACCATCAACGACCTCAAAGCCAAGATATTAAGCACTCGCAAGGACATCTACGACAATCTCACGCCGTGGCAGCGCGTCCAAGTGTCGAGGCATCCAGAACGTCCCTATACATTGGGCTACATACGCAATATTTGCGACGACTTCATCGAACTCCACGGCGACCGCAACGTCAAGGACGATACCGCGATGGTAGGCGGCTGGGGTAAGATAGGGGAGCAGTCTATCATGTTTGTAGGTCAGCAGAAGGGCGAAAACACCAAACTCCGCCAATACCGCAATTTTGGCATGGCAAACCCCGAAGGCTACCGCAAGGCATTGAGGCTGATGAGGATGGCAGAAAAATTCCAAAAGCCCATCGTTACCCTCATCGACACTCCCGGCGCATATCCGGGCAGCGAGGCCGAGGAACGCGGTCAGGCTGAGGCGATTGCGAGGAATATTTACGAAATGTTCCGCATCAAGACCCCGATAATCTGCATTGTGATAGGCGAAGGCGCGTCGGGTGGCGCAATAGGCATCGGCGTTGGCGACAAGGTTTTCATGCTCGAAAACACTTGGTATTCGGTCATCGCGCCGGAGAGTTGTTCGAGCATCTTGTGGCGTAGTTGGGACTTCAAACGCGAGGCGGCTTCCGCCCTCAAACTCACCGCTAAGGATATGTATGCCAATAAGTTGATAGACGGCATCATACCCGAACCTATTGGCGGGGCGCACACCAACCCTACCGAGATGTACGCCATTGTGAAGAAGACCATTCTCGACAACATCGCCGAATTGCAGCAGATTCCCATCGAAACGCTCATGAATAAGCGCATCGAAAAATTCTGCCAAATGGGTGTTTACAGCGAGTAGTTAACATTCTTAAACTCAGACAATTGAAATGCCATCTACATTATCATATACCGAGTCGAACAAAAATGGAGGACGCGGCAAAGAGGCGCGTATGTCGGTACAGGTAAACGACACATACGGACGTGTACCACCGCACGACATCGCCCTCGAAGAGGTGGTGCTTGGCGCGATGATGCTCGAAGAGGGCGCGGAAATCGACGTCTTAAACATTCTGTCTAAGGATAGTTTTTATAAGGAGGCCAACTCCAAGATTTTTGAGGCGATTCTCCAACTTTCCACGGCGCAGCAGCCTGTGGACATGTACACCGTGGTAGAGCAACTCTCCAAAAACGGCACTCTCGAAGACGTTGGCGGCGCGTATTATGTGGCGTCGCTCACCGAAAAAGTGGGTTCCGCCGCGCACTTGGAGTTTCACGCGAGGATTTTGCAGCAGAAGTACATCCAACGGCAGTTAATCAAAATATCCACCGAGATTGAGGACAAGTCGTATGACCCCACGAGCGACGTGGACGATTTGCTTCAATTTTCCGAAAAATCCATCTTCGACCTCGCCAACGGCAACATCAAGACGCAGACCAAGAGCATGAACGAGGTGTTGAAGGAGGCTTTGGAGCATATTGATGAGGCTTCCAAGCGCACTGACGGTCTGTCGGGCGTGCCGTCGGGCTTTACGTCGCTCGACAGGGTAACGCAGGGTTGGCAAAACAGCGACATGGTGGTAGTGGCGGCGCGTCCTGCGATGGGCAAGACGGCGTTTATCCTTTCGATGGCGAGGAATATGACTGTAAACCACAAAGTCCCCGTCCTGATTTTCTCGTTGGAAATGTCGGCGGTGCAACTTATCAACCGTATTATTGCATCGGAAACCGAACTTGGCAGCGAAAAAATTCGCACTGGCAAACTCTCTGATACTGAGTGGATTCAACTCGACACCAAAATCAAGAATCTTCAAGATGCGCCTCTCTATATCGACGACACCGCCGCTATTTCGCTTTTTGAATTGCGCTCCAAGTGCATCCGCATGAAGTTGCAGCACAACATCGGCATCGTGATGATAGACTACCTGCAACTGATGACCGGTCCAGAAAGCGTCCGTGGTAACCGTGAACAGGAGGTTTCCACTATCTCTCGCGGCATCAAGCAGTTGGCAAAGGAACTCAATGTGCCAATTATCGCGCTTTCGCAGTTGAGCCGTAATACTGTGGCGCGTGGCGGCAGTCTCCGTCCGCAACTCAACGACCTCCGCGATTCGGGTGCGATAGAGCAGGATGCCGACATTGTTTGTTTTATCCACCGCCCCGAATATTACGGACAGTTGCAGGATTCCGATGGCAACAGCACCGAGGGGCTTGGTCAGGTAATTATCGCCAAGCACCGCAACGGCGCGACGTGTGATGTCAACCTGCATTTTAGGGCGGAGTTTGCGCGTTTTGAGGAGTGGGATTCTATGGGCTTGATGCCAGGACTTGCGCCGTTGGACGACAGCGGCAACATGGTTCAGTCGTTTGGCTCGTCGATGAACAACAACAGCCCCTCCGCACCGCCGCAGTCCAATTTTGCGACATCGGACATGGACGCCCCATTTTAGCAACGCCTTGCGGCGTTGGTGTTACCATAAATTAAAAGAATTAGAAGAAAATTTAAGAACTAAATTACACGGCAATTTCATTTAACACCGAATTAAACGAATAAAACAAAACAATTTATTAAACTAATAAATTAAAAATCAACAAGTTAATTTTTAATTTTACGAATTAAACGAATACGCTTCTGCAAATTATATATTCGTTAAATTTGCTGCCGCTTGCGGCACTTTGTTTAATGTAACTTTCTGTAAGATCAATTTGTTTTATTCGTTTAATTCGGTGTTAAAAAGTTTAAATGAAATTGAATTACATTCTTTTATTTATGGTAATTCTTTTAATTAATGGTTTTAAAACGCCGCCGTAGGCGGTGGAAACTAATATTTATGGATATGAAAAGGATATTGTTATTTTTGTTGATGTTGACGGTAGCCCTGCCCGTTGCCGCGATGAAAATCCTCATCCCGATGGACAATACGCAGACCAACCATTTGAAGGCATACGGCATTTGCTACGCCATATTGAAAAACGGTGGCGAGGCCGAATGGTTGCTCAATTATCGTGGCGGTAGTTTCCTGACTGATTATCAAGACTATATAGCCACTATGTGTCGCGTGAGGAATGTGCGTTTTGAGCAGATAGCCGATGCCGCCGCCAATAATATCCTTGCCGAAATTGCCCGCAACGATATCAACATGGAGCAGGTGAAACTCGAAAAAGCCCCAAAAATTGCTGTCTATGCGCCCAAGACTTACAAGCCGTGGGACGATGCCGTGATGCTCGTATTGACATACGCCGAGATTGATTATACGGTGGTCTATGACGAGGAAATTCTCACCGGCGAACTCTCCAAATACGATTGGCTGCACGTGCATCACGAGGATTTTACGGGGCAGTTTGGCAAATTCTATTCCGCGTACAAAAACGCGCCGTGGTATCGCAACCAAGTGGCAGAGTTTAACGCTTTGGCGCAGAAGATGGGGTTTGCCAAGGTGTCGCAACTAAAACTTGCCGTCGCCAAGACCATGAAGGAATTTGTTGGCAACGGTGGATTTATGTTTGCAATGTGTTCGGCAACAGATAGTTACGACATAGCACTTGCCGCCGAGGGTGTTGATATTTGTCAGCCGATGTTTGACGGCGATCCAATAGACCCCGATTGTCAGAAGAAGTTGGATTTTAGCAAGACGTTTGCTTTTCAGAATTTTACGTTGGAACTCAACCCCAACGTCTATGAATACGCCGACATCGATGCCACCAACACGCGCAAGGTCAGGAAAGAAGACGACGTTTTTACATTGTTTGATTTTTCCGCCAAATGGGATCCAGTGCCTACGATGCTCTGTCAAAATCACGAGGCTGTTATCGACGCTTTTATGGGGCAGACCACGTCGTACCGCAAAGAAGTTTTGAAGCCGAGCGTCCTTATCATGGGCGAAAACAAATCTGCAAACGAGGCTCGCTACATCCACGGCGAATACGGCAAAGGCACGTGGACGTGGTATGGCGGACACGACCCCGCCGACTATCAGCATTTTGTAGGCGACCCGCCCACCGACCTCGACCTCCATCCCAACAGTCCGGGTTACAGGCTGATATTGAATAATGTGCTGTTTCCAGCGGCAAAGAAAAAGAAGATGAAGACCTAAGCCGTGGTTTGTTTTAGGAGGTTAACTTTCCGAGTTCCACTCCACTTCTTTTGCCGTTTTTTCGCCGATTTCTATCATTTGCTGGCAGTTGTCTGCGCCAAAATCCATTGCGCCAAATTGGAGTAAGGGATGGATTAGAATGTCGGCTTTCTTGATGTTTTCTTGGTATTTTGCCTGGTCTGGGCGGTTGGTGAAATAGTCTATAACGATGTCCGTAGCGTCGCCGAGGAATGTTTTTGCCAGTTCGGGCGAATTTAGGACGCTTTCCACTATGCCCGCATACGCAGGCGGCACCAACGATTCGTTTTCTTGGCTCAGGTCGATGGCAATGATATATTCCGCGCCCATTTTTATGGCAACGTCCACGGGCATATTGTTGTAGATGCCGCCGTCCACAAGGATTTGGTCGCCTATCTGCACGTTGTCGTACATTACAGGAATAGCCGCCGACGCCATCACTGCGTTGAGCAGAGAGCCTTCTTTGAGTTCCACTTCGGAGAGCGTGTTCACGTCTGCCGCCACGCAGCGGAAGGGGATTTTGAGGTCGGCAAATGTGCTAACGCCCTTGTTTTGCAGCATGTTGCTGAGTATTTTATGGATTTCCGTGCTTTTTTTGGCATCGTCAGGGTTGAGGGTGAGGAAAAACTGTTCTAACTCGTCCACAGTATATCCAGCGGCGTACATCGCCCCAACAATCGCGCCGATGCTTGTGCCGGCGATATATTCGATTTTGAAGCCTTGTTTTTCGATCACCTTCAATGCACCAATTTCAGCCGCGCCCTTTGCACCGCCGCCACTAAGCACGAGGCCAACTTTTTTGTGTTCATTTTTTTCGGGATTGGTGGTGTTGTTTTCAGGTTCTGTGGTTGTATTGTCAGGCGTGGTGTTGATTGGTTCGTCGTCGTCCGACTTGTTGCAGGCCGCCGCCATCGTCAGAAAGAGCAGCAGCAGAATGAGGTTGAGAATTTTTTTCATGGTTTTGTGTTTTATTATTTTTTTGTGCCACAAATATACATTTTTTTTGTGGATATCAAAAAACATTTTGCACCGGTCATCTTTTTCGTTTGTGCTTTGCCTGTCTAAATCCTTCAACTTGTACATATCGAAGTGCAAAAAGCATTGGAGGATGGTGAGATCATGCGTTTTCGCTTAATGGAGCATCCCCTGCCGATACATTCCATCTACATCTTGGGACACGAACTTGGCGACGGACTCAGCGAATCCGTGATGCACGGCGAAAATATCTTCAAAGATCAGGACGGCAACATCATCCAAATCCCCGCTAACAACGACTATATCAACGGTCTTACGCATACCGTTACGTTTGTGATTGCCCCGTTGACCAAGAAAAATGTCAAGACGCATTTGGACAAGTTGCTTACCATATTCAGCGACACTGCGCCTAATAGTAAGATAATAGAATTGGACGAATATTACGACGATTCGGAAGATTACCGCACTATTATGCGCGTCCTCCAAAAAGCCTCCTCCGACAAGCAGTTGCGCGGCAATCTCGATTTGGAGCAATACGCTTGGGACAACCAGATGAAGATGGAACGCCGAACCCGGGAGTTGCAAGGTAAGGTAAGCGAGATGGGGAAGCAACTTGCCGCCGCCATCAAGGCACTTTCTGCGAACAACACCTTGGAGCAAATCGCCAAAATTCTTAATGTTGATATGCAACAAGTAGAGGAAATTTTGAAAGACTGAATACTTAAACATGCAGTAAAAATGGTACGATATTTGCTCAAATATGCAACGGTGTCGTATCTTTTACGATAACAACAAATACATTAAACAATTAAACATTCAAAAACAATGGAAGAAAATTACCTTTTCAAGTTGGATAACGCCACTATTAAGGCTATCCAGACCAAGGTCGGCGCGAAGGCTGACGGCATGATTGGTTCAGAGACCATCAAGAAACTCCAGGAGTTCTTGAACGACGAGAACAGCGCAGGTCTTGCAGCAGACGGCAAGTTTGGCACCAACACCATCAAGGCACTTCAGAACTACGTAGGTGTTAAGGCTGACGGCGCGTTCGGTCCGCTCACCGCAGAGGCTGTAAAAACCAAATTCGCGTAAGACGGTTTTTAGCATTGGAATTGAATAAGGAAAGTGAGAAATTTTTTTCTTGCTTTCCTTTTTTTTTACAAAAAATTTTTCTTTTTTCCAAAAATATTTTAATACATTTGTCAACCAATACAAACATTAATTATTATGAACACATTGAATTGGCGGCAAGATGCTGTGGGATTGCACGTTAGCGTCCAAAATCCCAACGGTGGCGAAGCCGTTTTTACGATAGGCAGCGCATTTATCAACTTCCTCATGGCGGGTACGCCGAGGATGTACATCGTCTATGTGCGAATGGACGGCTGCGATGGCGAAACGCCGTTTGTGCTTGATTTGGAGGCTCTGCGCCCCGTTATCAACAAGACCAACGGCTTGAAAATCAGTAAGTCGCGCAAATCGGGCGTGGCGTTTATTTCCAATGGTACGCGCATTGGCATGTATTGCTTGGCGCGTGGCGAGAGTTACAGCGACCGTTTTCTTGGTGATGGTGGATGGCAAGCGCAACGTGTATATCACGACATCTGCGCAGTACCCGCCGACGGTTGCAGTGCGCCTGCACCTGCGGCACAAACCTCTGCACCTCAGCCCGTTGCACCGCCCGTTAACACCACTCCGCCAACTCCAACCGCGCCGCCGCCCGCCCAAAACGCCGACGACGACCTCGACTTGGATTTGACGTTGTGATGGTTGAGGTTTCGCCCCCTCAGAGGCGAAAAAAATAACACAAACTTAATCCGCCCATCACCGAAAAATCCCTAACTTTGCCCTTGCTCACACATAACCAAAGACCATCAACTATGCAATACTACGACCCAAAGACCGACGTTGTTTTCAAAAAAGTGTTCGGTGAACATAAGAACTTGGCAATCAGTCTGTTGAATGCAGTCTTACAGTTGGACGGCAAGAAACGGATCAAGGATTTGGAGTACCTGCCATCCGAGATACTTCCCATAATGGGCGGCAAGCGCAGTAGTGCGGTTGATGTCCGTTGTCAGGATTCAGACGGCGATTACTTCATCGTGGAGATGCAGATGTATTGGTCGTCGGACTTCTTGCACCGCGTACTCTACAACTGTGCCAAGGTCTATGCAACGCTTTACAACAAAGGCGAGGAGCATTACAAGGTCAAGAGGGTGTTTTCCGTCAACATCCTCAACGACATATATGACAACGATACAGCCAACAATTACCACCGTTTCAATATGTCGGAGATTGGCAATCCCAATCGAGTGATAGAAGGAATCGAAATACTCTGCATCGAGTTGCCAAAGTTCAAGCCCGAAGATTACGCACAGAGGAAGATGCTGAAATTGTGGCAGGAGTTCCTCACTTCCATCAACGCCAAGACGGGTAAGGAGAATATCACCGACGAACTGATGTCAAACGCGGAAGTCAAGGAGGCGTTGGACTTGTGCCGCAACCTTACGGAAGAGGAGCGTGGTTATTACGATGGCTTTTGGGGTATGGAGTTTCTGCGCAACGACCGCGACAAGACTGTAAGGGAAATGAGTTTGGCGGAAGGTCGCGCAGAAGGCCGTGCAGAAGCATTACTCGCCACCGCCCGCAAGATGCTCTCAAAAGGTTTCTCTATCGACGAAATCAGCGAGTACACCGGCCTTACCCCATCCGAAATCTCCTCGTTGTAAACTATTAATAGAAATTGTTATGGTAAACTTTACAATGATGGCACGATACTTGCACACACACACACACACACACACACACAGAATCGCCGCTTAAACGCCCCTCTGAGGCACTTTTTGCGGCGTTTGAGCCGTCGTATCACATAGACACTATACTTAGTACCCCTTGCAGGGAAGCCCCTAAAACGCTTTTCTGCAAGGGGTTTTCGCGTATATTGGAGCGTATGTTACGAATTTATAATTAACTCAATTATTAATTTAAAATTTTCTAAAAAATGATACAGAAAATTTCAGTCAATGCTGTCGCCCTTGACGTGGCGGCGGGGAAGAAGCAGTACGTCAAGCCGCAGATTGAGGTCATCAATCTCGACGAACAGCCCAAGTTGCTGAGGGCAAGCGGCCCCTACGGTGCAAGTTTCCACGGCATCGATGACGAAGAACTTTAACAAGGAGGACAGGAA
>JAEEGL012297951.1_pt1 | contig 27995 bp, 24 predicted proteins | sample 9134231 | NCBI WGS metagenome assembly JAEEGL01 (sample SAMN16246548, study PRJNA631951) | gut metagenome | biome: gut microbiome; feature: rumen; material: fiber-attached | host: Bos | place: Iran: Karaj | collected 2018-10
GGATACGGTCATATAACAAGGAGTGCTTACCAGGTTCTTTCTGTTCCTCACCACGCGAGATGGTCATACCACGGAGCGTACCGCAGTCCTTCTCGGTGATGATGACATCGTGCGCCACGTCGACCAGACGACGGGTCAGATCACCAGCGTCAGCGGTCTTCAGAGCGGTATCGGCCAAACCCTTACGGGCACCGTGGGTGGAGATGAAGTACTCCAACACGGAAAGGCCTTCCTGGAAGTTCGAAAGAATCGGGTTCTCGATGATTTCCGCACCGCCGCTGCCAGCCTTCATAGGCTTGGCCATCAGACCTCTCATGCCGCAGAGCTGGGAGACCTGGGCCTCGGAACCACGAGCGCCGGAGTGAAGCATCATGTAGACGGGGTTGAAGCCCTGGTCGTCGGACGACAGCAGGTCCATCACCTCCTTGGTCAACTTGGTGTTGACGTCGGTCCAGAGGTCGACGATCTGGTTGTAACGTTCGTTCGGGCCCATGAAACCCATCTTCTCGTATTCACGGATCTCGGCGGCCTTGGCGTTGGCTTCGTTGATCAGCTTCTCCTTGGCGGCAGGCACCAGGACGTTGCCCAGGTTGAAGGACAGACCGCCCTTGTAGGCCATGTAGTAACCCATGTTCTTGATGTCGTCGAGGAACTTGGTGGTGACGGCGGTGCCGAGCAGACGCACCATCTCGCCGACGATGCTGCGGAACGATTTCTTGGTCAGCAGCTGGTTGATGAAGCCGTATTCCTCAGGAACCACTTGGTTGAAGATGACACGGCCCACCGTGGTCTCGATCTTCTTGGTGACCACCTCGCCGTTTTCGCGCACCTTGACACGGCAGTTGATGATGGCGTGCATGTCGACGCGCTTCTCGTTGTGGGCGATGATGACCTCTTCGGGAGAGTAGAAGGACATGCCTTCACCCTTCACGATGTGGTCGGGCGTGCTCTTACGAGGCTTGGTGATGTAGTACAGACCGAGCACCATGTCTTGCGAAGGCAGGGTGATCGGGGCGCCGTTCGAAGGATTCAAGATGTTGTGCGAAGCAAGCATCAGGATCTGTGCCTCCAACACGGCGGCGTTGCCCAGCGGTACGTGGACAGCCATCTGGTCGCCGTCGAAGTCGGCGTTGAATGCCGTACATACCAAGGGGTGCAGCCGGATAGCCTTGCCTTCCACCAGCTTGGGCTGGAAGGCCTGGATACCCAGACGGTGCAGTGTAGGAGCACGGTTCAACAGGATCGGGTGGCCCTTGAGGATGTTCTCGAGGATGTCCCACACGACCGGTTCCTTGCGATCGACGATCTTCTTGGCGGACTTCACGGTCTTGACGATGCCACGCTCGATCATCTTGCGGATGACAAACGGCTTGAACAGCTCGGCGGCCATGTCCTTAGGCAGACCGCATTCGTTCATGTTCAGGTCCGGACCCGCCACGATGACGGAACGGCCAGAGTAGTCAACACGTTTACCCAGCAAGTTCTGACGGAAACGTCCCTGCTTACCTTTCAAGCTGTCGCTCAACGACTTGAGCGGACGGTTCGAATCGGTCTTGACGGCGCTCGACTTACGCGAGTTGTCGAACAGGGAATCGACGGCCTCCTGCAGCATACGCTTTTCGTTGCGCATGATGACGTCGGGGGCGTTGATCTCGATGAGTCGTTTCAGACGGTTGTTGCGGATGATGACGCGACGGTAGAGGTCGTTCAGGTCGGAGGTGGCGAAACGGCCGCCATCCAACGGCACGAGGGGACGCAACTCCGGAGGAATCACGGGAACGATCTTCACGATCATCCATTCCGGACGGTTCTCCATGTGCTTGTTGGCCTCGCGGAAGGCTTCGAACACCTGCAGGCGCTTCAGGGCTTCCTGCTTGCGCTGCTGGGCGGTCTCGGAATTGGCCTTGTCGCGGAGCTCGTACGACTCCTTGTCCAGGTCGAGACGGGCCAGCAGGTCGTAGATGGCCTCGGCACCCATCTTGGCGATGAACTTGTTCGGGTCGTCGTCGGGCAGGTATTGGTTTTCGATCGGCAGCGTTTCCAGCAGGTCGAGGTATTCCTCTTCGGTGAGGAACTCCATCTTCTGGACGGTACGGCCGTCCGACTCGCTGTTCGGAATCGGCTTGCCTTCGAGGGAACCGGCTTGGATCACCACGTAACGTTCATAGTAGATGATGGAATCCAGCTTCTTGGAAGGGATGCCCAGGAGGGCGCCGATCTTGTTCGGCAGGGAACGGAAATACCAGATGTGAGCCACCGGGACCACCAGTTGGATGTGTCCCATACGCTCGCGGCGGACTTTCTTCTCCGTCACCTCGACACCGCAGTGGTCGCAGATAGTTCCTCTGTAGCGGATACGCTTGTATTTGCCGCAGTGGCACTCCCAGTCCTTCACGGGACCGAAGATGCGCTCGCAGAACAAACCGTCGCGTTCGGGCTTATAGGTACGGTAGTTGATGGTCTCCGGCTTCAACACCTCGCCGTGGGAACGGGCAAGGATCGACTCCGGTGACGCAAGGCTGACCGTAATGCTGGCAAAGTTGCTATTGATTGTGTTGTTGACCATATTTCTTACAATGTTTTTCTAAGCGTTAGTTCACATCAATTCAAGACATTTCCATCCTTGTCCTTGAAAGTCACCTCAAGGCCCAGACCACGCAATTCGTGAATCAAGACGTTGAAGGACTCAGGCGTACCGGGCACCGGCATGTTGTCGCCCTTGACAATGGCTTCGTAAGCCTTGGCACGGCCGACCACATCGTCGGATTTCACCGTCAGGATTTCCTGGAGCACGTTGCTGGCGCCGAAAGCTTCGAGCGCCCAGACCTCCATCTCTCCGAAACGCTGGCCACCGAACTGGGCTTTACCGCCGAGAGGCTGTGGCGTGATCAGGGAGTAAGGTCCGATGGAACGGGCATGCATCTTGTCGTCAACCATGTGGTTCAACTTCAGCATGTAGATGTAACCCACGGTGGCGGGCTGGTCGAAAGGCTCGCCCGTCTCGCCGTCGTAGAGCTGGACACGGCCGTTCTTGGGAAGACCGGCTTTCTCCATCAGGTCGTTGATCTGCTCGAGCGAAGCGCCGTCGAAGATCGGGGTGGCGAACTTCAGTCCGAGTTCATGACCCGCCCAACCCAGGACGGTCTCATAGATCTGACCCAGGTTCATACGGGAAGGCACACCCAAGGGGTTCAAGACGATATCGACCGGGGTACCGTCAGCCAGGAACGGCATGTCCTCGGCGCGGACGATACGCGAAACGATACCCTTGTTACCGTGGCGACCGGCCATCTTGTCACCGATCATCAGCTTGCGCTTCTTGGCGACATAGACCTTGGCCATCTGGATGATGCCGTTCGGAAGCTCGTCACCGACGCTGGCGACATACTTCTCACGGTTGTACTTACCCTGCACCTCCTTGAACTTGACGGAATAGTTGTCGATCAAGGTCACGATCATGCGGTTCTTCGCCTCATCGCTCGTCCACTTGTTCGGGTTGACGACCGAGTAGTCGAGTTCCATGAGGGTCTTCTGCGAGAACTTGACACGCTTGGGGATGAGCTGCTCCTTGAAGTTGTTGAACACACCGGCGGAAGTGGATCCACCCAGGATGATCATCAGCTTCTCGACCAGCTTCTTCTTGAGTTCGTCGAGCTCCACCTTGGCGGCGGCATCGATACGGGCGATGTCCTCCTTGTCCTTGGCTCTCGACTTGCGGTCTTTCTGCAGACGCGAGAACAGACGCTTGCCGATCACGACGCCCTTCATGGAAGGACCGGCCTTCAAGGAAGCGTTCTTGACATCGCCGGCCTTGTCGCCGAAGATGGCACGCAACAGCTTCTCTTCAGGAGTGGGATCGCTCTCACCCTTCGGGGTGATCTTACCGATGAGGATGTCGCCTTCGTTGACCTCGGCACCCACGCGAATCAGGCCATGGTCGTCCAAATCCTTGGTGGCCTCGGCGCTGACGTTCGGGATGTCGTTGGTCAACTCTTCCAGACCACGCTTGGTGTCGCGCACCTCGAGGGTGAACTCCTCGACGTGGATGGAGGTGAAGAGGTCTTCCTTGACGATGCGCTCGGAAATCACGATGGCATCCTCGTAGTTGTAACCCTTCCAAGGCATGAACGCCACCTTGAGGTTGCGGCCCAGGGCGAGATCGCCGTTCTGGGTGCCGTAGCCTTGGGTGATGACATCGCCCTTGTGGACGCGTTGGCCGCGACGCACGGTCGGCTTGATGTTGATGCTGGTGTTCTGGTTGGTCCGGGCATACTTGGTCAGGTAATAGGTCTTGTAGTCGTCGTCCATGCTGACGAGGCGCTCCTCGTCGGTACGATCGTATTTGATCGTGATCTTGGTGGAGTCGACAAAGACCACCTCACCCTCGCCTTCGGCGGTGATAAGAACGCGGGAATCCTTGGCAACATAGCGTTCAATACCGGTACCGACGATCGGGGCTTCCGGATTCATCAGCGGCACAGCCTGGCGCATCATGTTCGAACCCATCAACGCACGGTTGGCATCGTCGTGCTCCAAGAACGGAATCAAGGAAGCGGCGATGGAGGCGATCTGGTTCGGGCCGACGTCGATCAGCTGGATCTCTTCGGGAGAGACGATAGGATAGTCCGCCACATAACGGGCCTTGATGCTCTCCTCGATGAAACGGCCATTCTCATCCATGGGGGTGATGGCCTGGGCGATGATCTTGTTCTCTTCCTCTTCGGCGGTGAGGTATACCGGCGGGACGCTGAAGTCCACACGGCCGTCCTTGACCTCGCGATAGGGGGTCTCGATGAAGCCCAGGCTGTTGATCTTGGCGAAGACGCACAGCGAGGAGATCAGACCGATGTTGGGACCTTCAGGGGTCTCGATGGTACACAGACGACCATAGTGGGTGTAGTGCACGTCACGGACCTCGAAGCCGGCGCGCTCACGCGACAGACCTCCAGGACCCAAGGCCGAGATACGGCGCTTGTGGGTGACTTCCGAAAGCGGGTTGGTCTGGTCCATGAACTGCGACAGCTGGTTGGTGCCGAAGAAGGAGTTGATGACCGACGAGAGCGTCTTGGCGTTGATCAGGTCGGTCGGGGTGAAGACCTCATTGTCGCGCACGTTCATACGTTCGCGAATGGTGCGGGCCATACGGGCCAAGCCGACGCCGAACTGGGCGTACAGCTGCTCGCCCACCGTACGGATACGGCGGTTGCTCAAGTGGTCGATATCGTCCACATCGGCCTTGCCGCTCAACATCTCCACCAAGTATTTGATGATGGCGATGATGTCTTCCTTGGTCAGGACGCGGATCTCGGGATCGATCTCGAGATTCAGCTTGCGGTTGATGCGGTAACGGCCCACCAAGCCGAGGTCATATCTCTTGTCCGAGAAGAACAGTTTCTCGATGATGCCGCGGGCGGTCTCCTCATCGGGCGGATCGGCGCTGCGGAGCAGGCGGTAGATGTACTCCACCGCTTCCTTCTCGGAGTTGCAGGTATCTTTGTTCAAGGTGTTGAAAATCACAGAGAAGTCGGAGGCGCGGCCTTCCTCGTCCACGTCTTCCTCACGGTGCAGGAAGATGGTCTTGGCGCCCGAGTCGATGATCTTCTGGATGTGCTCTTCCTCCAGGACGATGTCGCGCTCGAGGATGATGTCGTTACGTTCCATCGAAACGCACTCGCCGGTGTCCTCGTTCACGAAGTCCTCGAAGTAGGAATGCAGCACACGGGCCGCCAACTTGCGTCCGAGGACGCGCTTGAGGCTGGCCTTGTTCACTTTGACTTCCTCCGTCAGGTTGAAGATTTCCAGGATTTCCTTGTCGGTTTCATAGCCAATGGCACGCAGCAGCGTGGTGATCGGCAATTTCTTCTTACGGTCGATGTAGGCGTACATCACGTCATTGATGTCGGTCGAGAACTCCATCCAAGAACCCTTGAACGGGATGATACGGGCCGAGTACAATGTCTTACCGTTGGCGTGTTGGCTCTGGCCAAAGAACACGCCGGGCGAGCGGTGCAGCTGCGAGACCACGACACGCTCCGCTCCATTGATCACGAAGGTACCGCGCGGTGTCATATAGGGGATCATGCCCAAATAGACATCCTGATCAACGGTCTTGAAGTCTTCGTTATCGTCGTCCGTGCATGAAAGTCTCAGCTTGGCCTTGAGCGGCACGCTGAAGGTCAAGCCACGCTCGATGCACTCGGCAATGCTGTACCGGGGGGCATCGATATAGTAATCGAGAAATTCGAGGACGAAATTGTTTCTTGCGTCGGTGATGGGAAAGTTTTCGGAGAAAACCTTGTAAAGTCCTTCATTCTTCCGGTTGTCAGGATTGGTCTCGAGCTGGAAGAAATCTTTGAAAGACTGAAGCTGAATATCCAGAAAATCAGGATATTCGAAGGGCTCTTTGATCGACGCGAAATTGATTCTTTCAGTAGTTGTTGCCAAGGTATTTGATGTTTTAGGTAAGTGTGAGGAAATAAAAGAACGGACAAATAAAAAGAAACGAATTTCTTAGAGCGAAAAATAGGCACAAACCTCAGTCCCTAATATGGCTTGGGACTGAGGTTGAATGCCACAAATTTTGCAGGAAATAAATCCTTCTTATTTAATTTCAACTTCTGCACCTGCTTCTTCGAGTTGAGCCTTGAGTGCATTAGCTTCGTCTTTGCTCACACCTTCCTTGATCGCCTTAGGAGCTGCGTCAACGAGTTCCTTGGCTTCCTTGAGGCCGAGGCTGGTGAGTTCTTTCACCAGTTTCACGACGCCCAACTTGGCGGCACCGGCTGATTTCAGGATGACATCGAAAGAAGTCTTTTCCTCAGCAGCGGCGGCGGCACCACCGGCAGCAGGAGCGGCGACTGCGACAGCAGCAGCAGCGGGTTCAATACCGTATTCTTCTTTCAAAATGGTAGCGAGTTCATTTACTTCCTTAACAGTAAGATTCACTAATTGTTCAGCAAAAGCTTTAAGATCTGCCATTTTTAATTATTTTTTTAGAGTTTTACAAATTTGATTCTATTACTTACTTGCGAATGGTTTACATTCAATTTTTTTATTCTGCCTTTTCGGACAACGTCTCGAGAATACCGGAGAGCTTGTGGCCACCCGACTGGAGACCGCTGATGATGTTCTTCATCGGCGACTGGAGCAGGGCGATGACGTCCGCGATGAGGTCGTTCTTCGACTTGACGTTGCAGAGGGTGTCGATCATGTCGTCACCGACGTAGCAGCATTCCTCGATGAAAGCGCCCTTCAGGATGGGACGGTCGCTCTTTTGACGGAAATTCTTGATCAGTTTGGCGGGGGCATTACCCGTCTCGCAGAGCATCACAGCCGTCTGACCCTTGAGGACATCGAACAGTTCATTGTATTCTTTGTCCATCTGTTGCATAGCCTTATGCAGCAGGGTGTTCTTAACGACGAGCATCTTGATGCCACTATTGAAGCACTGTCTTCTAAGCTGGCTGGTCTTCTCGGCGTTGAGGTCGGAGATGTCAGTCAGATAGAAATTCGGACAAGCCTGCAGTTCAGCGAGTATGGAGTCGATAATGATTTTTTTATCTTCTTTTCTCATTTCAATAACTTCCTTTCAACTTTAGATTGCTACTGATTTAATATCGATCTGCACACCCGGGCTCATGGTACTGGAAATGTAAACGCTCTTCACGTAAGTACCTTTTGCGGCTGCTGGTTTCAATTTGATAACGGTGGTGATCAACTCCTTCGCGTTATCAAAGATTTTCTCAGGAGTGAAGCTGACTTTTGCGACGGCAGCATTGATGATACCGTATTTGTCGACCTTGAAGTCGATCTTACCGGCTTTTACTTCTTGAACGGCTTTACCCACTTCCATCGTCACCGTACCGGTCTTCGGGTTCGGCATCAATCCACGGGGACCGAGGATACGACCCAAAGCACCGACCTTAGGCATGATGTTAGGAGTAGTGATGATAACGTCAACATCAGTCCAACCATCCTTAATCTTCTGGATGTATTCATCCAGTCCGACATAGTCGGCACCAGCATCCAAAGCTTCCTGCGCCTTGTCGGGGTTGCAAAGAACCAACACGCGCACGACCTTACCCGTTCCGTGAGGGAGCGTGACGGAACCACGGACCATTTGGTTGGCCTTACGCGGGTCCACACCCAGACGGATGTTCAGGTCGACTGAAGCATCAAATTTGGTGTAAGTGATTTGTTTAACGATATTAACCGCCTCAATCAAGGAGTAACTCTTGCTTTTGTCGAACTTAGCCAAAGCTTCTTTCCTCTGTTTAGTAACTTTTGACATGTAACGTTGGTTTTTTTTGTTCTACAAATGCATTAAAGACTTAGTCTTTTTTCAAAGGTGATTCGCCTGTTACCTTCACTCCCATACTACGGGCCGTACCAGCCACCATAGACATGGCCGATTCGATGGTGAAGCAATTCATGTCCTTCATCTTGTTGGTCGCAATCTCGCGAACTTGGTCCCAGGTGAGGGAACCGACCTTGGAACGGTTGGGTTCCTTGGATCCGCTCTTGATCTTAGCGACTTCGAGGATGGAGACAGCCACCGGTGAAGCCTTCACGATGAAATCGAAAGACTTGTCCTTGTACACAGTGATGATGACCGGCAACACCTTGCCAGCCTGATCCTGCGTACGGGCATTGAATTGCTTGCAGAACTCCATAATATTCACACCCTTGGAACCCAAGGCGGGACCAACGGGCGGAGCGGGGTTCGCGGCTCCTCCTTTAATTTGCAGTTTGATTAATCCGCTTACTTCTTTTGCCATTGTTTTAATCCTTCATTAAAATGATAAGGAAATTCTCATTCACAGCTAGGCGATCATTCCAACTTCACCTGGAAGTAACTCAGCTCCAAAGGCGTCTTGCGGCCGAAAATCTTGACGCTCACTTTGAGTTTTTTCTTCTCATCGTTCACCTCTTCGATAATGCCGCTAAAACTCTTGAAGGGACCTTCATTGACGATGACAGACTGTCCGACCATGAAGGAGATGTCGCTCCCCTCACCCATTTCCTGAAGCTCGTCCATCTTACCTAAGATGCGATTCACTTCGGCGGGGCGGAGCGGATCGGGTTCCCCTTTGGTACCGAGGAAACCGAGCACGTTGGGGACGTTTCTGATAACATGAACCACTTCACCGGCCAGAATCGCCTCTACAAGGACATAGCCCGGAAGATAGTTCCGTTCTTTCGAAACCTTCTTGCCGTTCTTGACCTCGAAGTACTTTTCGGTCGGGATCAAAACTTGAAGAATCTGGTCGTGCAAGTTGAGGCGGTTGATTTCGGATTCAAGGTATTCCTTGACCTTCTTCTCCTTACCGCTGATCGCCTTGATCACATACCATCTCTTTTCATTTGACGTGTTCATCTCCCCTGCTGAATTGAAATGTTAGCCCTAAAATGCTTATAGATTCAATAAAACTCAATTAGAAATGGACGTGTTGATAGAACATTTCCAAGAGGTTTTTAAAAGAGATATCCATCAAGAATACCACCAAGGCGATAATCAGGGAAGCAATGGATACCACCACGACACTACTACGTAGTTCTTTCCAAGTTGGCCAAGTAACTTTCTCTTTCAACTCGGTATAGCTTTCCTTAAAGTAGTCAACAATTTTCATTTTCTTGAATCTTTTTCATAAAAAAGCACGGGCGGAAAGGCTCGAACTCTCGACACTCGGTTTTGGAGACCGATGCTCTACCAACTGAGCTACGCCCGTAGATAAGGGAGGCCTTGTTGAAGGGCCTCCCCTTGTTCAACCGATTTCTGATCAATCGTCGATGATCTCGATCACCTGACCAGAACCAACGGTACGGCCACCTTCACGGATAGCGAAGCGGAGACCCTTGTCCATAGCGATGTCAGCAATCAGCTTGACGTCGATCGTGACGTGGTCACCAGGCATCACCATTTCCATTCCTTCGGGGAGGGTGATCTCACCGGTAACGTCGGTGGTTCTGAAGTAGAACTGAGGACGATACTTGTTACGGAAAGGAGTGTGACGGCCACCTTCTTCTTTGCTCAGGACGTAGACCTGACCCTTGAAGTGGTGATAAGGCTTCACTGAACCGGGCTTGGCAATAACCATACCACGGCGGATTTCGTCCTTGTCGATACCACGGAGGAGCAGACCAGCGTTATCGCCAGCTTCACCTTCGTCCAAGATCTTACGGAACATTTCCACACCCGTGACAACGGATTTCAGCTTTTCAGCACCCATACCGAGGATATCAACGGGGTCACCAACGTGGATGACACCAGTCTCGATACGGCCCGTAGCAACGGTACCACGACCGGTAATGGAGAACACGTCCTCAATAGGCATCAGGAACGGTTTGTCGACAGCACGCTGGGGTTCAGGAATCCAGGTGTCGCAAGCTTCCATCAGTTCGTCAATGGCAGGAGTCCATTTCGGGTCGTCATTCAGAGCACCCAGAGCAGATCCGCGGATGATAGGCGTATTTTCGCCATCGAATTCGTACTTGCTCAGGAGGTCGCGGACTTCCATCTCAACGAGCTCAAGCAATTCCTCATCGTCAACGAGGTCGCACTTGTTCAGGAACACAACCAGGCGGGGCACACCAACCTGACGGGCGAGCAGGATGTGCTCACGGGTCTGAGGCATGGGACCGTCGGTAGCGGCGACAACGATGATAGCACCGTCCATCTGGGCAGCACCGGTAACCATGTTCTTCACATAGTCAGCGTGGCCAGGGCAGTCAACGTGAGCATAGTGACGTTTTTCAGTCTGATACTCGACGTGAGCGGTGTTGATGGTAATACCTCTTTCCTTCTCTTCCGGAGCGGAGTCGATAGCATCGAAGGACTTAATCTCAGACAGACCCTTCTTGGCCAGGTGCAGCGTGATAGCGGCGGTCAAAGTGGTCTTACCGTGGTCAACGTGGCCAATCGTACCAATGTTGACATGCGGTTTAGTTCTTTCGAATTTTTCTTTTGCCATTGTTATTTCAAATTATTTAAGGTTATTAATTCCTATAAACACTAAAGTGAGCCGATGGGGAGAATTGAACTCCCGACCCCTTCCTTACCAAGGAAGTGCTCTACCGCTGAGCTACATCGGCTTTTGTCATCTGAGCGGAAGACGGGGCTCGAACCCGCCACCTAAAGCTTGGAAGGCTTTCGCTCTGCCAAATGAGCTACTTCCGCTTGACCTGTGGGGGAGGGTGGACTCGAACCACCGAACTCATCCGAGGACAGATTTACAGTCTGTTGCAATTGCCACTATGCGACTCCCCCAAGTTTGGATAACTCAGAGCCGGTAGACGGACTCGAACCGCCGACAGGCTGATTACAAATCAGCTACTCTACCAACTGAGTTATACCGGCACTCTTTCTAAGAACACTCACTTCTCTTCAAGAAGCACACCCTCTCGGTCTGAAAGGGTGTGCAAAATTACATACTTTTTCGATACCTACAACTTTTTTCGATCTTTTTTTTTCAAAAAAACGATAAAAAGTTGCTATTATATTGTAAATCAAAGGAATAATTATTTGACAAATTTTCCCTTGTATTTTTCCAATTGCTTCTTCAAGGCGTCAACGGCGAGATCCGTCGCCTCCTCGAAACTTTTGCACTGCTTGCTGGCGAACAAATCGTCGCCTTTCAACATCAAGCGGATGTCGGCAATCTTGTTCTCCGGGGTGTCCGTGTTGTCCAACTTCAACGTCACCTCGGCACCGATCACCTCGCTGAACTTGCTGCAGACTTTCTCCACTTTCTGCGTGATGAACGCTTCCAGGTCGCTACTGGCCCTGAAATGCACTGAATTGATCATTACTTTCATAATTTCTCCTTTCTTTTGTCCCTTTCGGGTGGTTTCTTATTCTCCCCTCCTAGCGGCTCATGAGCCTTTCGGATGGGCTTGTTGGTGTATTTTCTTCAGTTGTTCGATCGTGTTGTGCGCATAGACCTGCGTCGTGGCGAGCTCGGTATGGCCCAACAGCTTCTGGATCGCCACCAGGCTGGCCCCCTCGTCGAGCAGGTGGGTCGCAAACGTATGCCGAAGCACGTGGGGGCTCTTCTGCTTGAGGGAGGTCACCCCCTCCAACATCCGATGCACCTTGTCGTACACGAAATACGGCGTCATCTCCTGCCCCTTGTCGTTCAACAGCAACCGGTCGGGATGGGTCGGGAACCGCGCGTCGCGCAGGGCCTGGTAACCGTCGATCTGCTCCAGCAGCGCACGGCCCACCGGAATGAAACGTTCCTTGTCCCGCTTGCCTAGCACCTTGATGCGCATCGCCATCCGGTCCACATCCCGGTCGCGCAACCCGATCAGCTCCGCCTTTCGGATGCCGGTCTGGTACAAGATTTCAAACAACAGGGCATCGCGTTTTATTGTGTAATCCTCCACATTTTCGAACGACACCTTATTAATATCCTGTTCGGAAACGAATTTGACGAGCGGCTTCGGCTGCTTCAGGCTCTTGATGCCAAACATGGGCGACTTCTCCACCCTCCCCTCGCGAAGCGCATATTTATAAAAGGTGCGCAACGAGGAAATCATGCGGTTGATGCTTCGGTTGGACAGGCCTTGGCCTTTCAATTGCGCCAAAAACGACTTGACCATGGGGGTCGTCACCGCACACAGGTCCTCCTCCTCGTAGGTGGAGGCCAGATAGGCCGCAAAATCCTCCAAGTCGCGCCGATAGGCCTTGACGGTCAATGGAGAATAGCGACGTTCCGTCTGTAGATAGGTGATAAACAGGTCTAAAATGGGCATCGCAAAGGGCAATAAAAAAACTTCGTTGTAAAAATAAGCAAAAATGCTTATACAACGAAGCTTTTTTCAAAAAAAATTATTTCCCTATGGGGGCGAATCACATATTCTCTTCGGCTTGACGAAGCTGCTGCACGTAGATCGCCTTCAGACGCTGGGCGCGTTTGATCACGGAGGGCTTGGTGAACTTTTGGCGTTCACGGAGTTCCTTCACGACGCCGGTCTTCTCATACTTTCTCTTGTAGCGCTTTAAAGCTCTGTCGATGCTTTCGCCTTCTTTTACAGGAATAATAATCATTTTAAAACACTTCCTTCTTTTAAATGGTTAGTACTAAAAACATGTTTTTGAGGGCGCAAAGATACAACTTTTTTGATTCCCAGCACGTTTTTGATAAAAAAACCTTTAAACCTTTGGCTTGGCGAAGTACCCCCAACGGCACGGCATATCTCCTTCGGAGATACGCAAGTTGCCTCTTGGGGGTACTTCGCCCGCCAAACCAGGTTATTATTGACCCGGCGTACATACGGCCCGGACAGAAGCACCGGATTGGCGATTATGGTGACCAGTGACAACTCCACTCTGAAAGCCAAAGGCGAATGCACAATACGGGAGCTCGGGGTCAATTGAATTCGACCAGAATATGCTAAGCCGGCCAATGCTATAGATTACATTATCATTGTATAAGCCAGCGTTTGGCAGGAAGAGGCTGTTGCCATTACTCGCAGTGAACAGGAAGCCTTTCACACCGTTTTGTGTGGTCGTGTCATGGGTCGTGCCATCGATCAACTCCTGCCATTGATCCACAGTGGGGATGTGCCATCCGGCACCCCAATTGGCACTGATGGCATCGTCTTCTGGCAGCAACTCACTCAAATCATCGGTAAAACCGTTGTAGCCGAAAGCAGGGTCGTTGCAATATTTGGTGAGACTATTGGCGTCGCCGTTGCAGTATTTGTAGGTGCTCCAGTCGTAGGTGGCCTTGGGGAAGATCTCACCCCAAGCAAAGTAAGAGCCATAGTCCTCAGGAGCATTGGCCCCCATGTTATGGGCGGCCCAAAGGGTGCCGCTCGGCAAGCCGAGGTCAACGTAGGCATGGCCATGATAGGTTCCGTCTCCGTCGCCACCGCCGCCTAGCTCGGTAGTGAAGCACTTGTCATCGCCATAGTAATAGTCCAAACCATACAAGGCGCAGGCACGCACATGGTACTGGGTACCAGGCTCAAGGTCGGTGAGGGTGCAAAGGAACGGTTCGCTCCAGTTCGTAGTGAAACGGTGTGCGTCTTCGACCGTAGGGTTGCTTTCCGTGCTCCAGCATAGGCCAAGGGCGCTCAGCGACACACCTTGAGGGACAGTGGCATCTCCCCCGCAAACGGCAGTTGTGGACGTGATGCCTTGGGGCGCGTAAGTAGTCACTTTCACTTCCGGATCGTTGTTCTCAGGGCGGCATCCAATGGTGAAGGCCACCACGGTCATTAGCAGGACGGCCGCTAAAGCCTTGATAGATCTATTCATATTTCTTATTTATTTGGTTTTCTTTCGTATTGCTGGACAAAAATAATCAAATAATCCAAAACGAAACCATTACCCCTTGATCTGCAGATTGAATCCTTCGTCAATCAACGGTTTCAGGAACGTCCGCATCTCCTCCACCGTGAACTTTTGCAGGCCCGCTTCAGGCGTGGGACGGTCGATGGTGTAGGCCATCACCTCACGGGGCTTCAACAGCCTGACAAGGTCCATCCAACCATCAAGCACTTCGGGTGAAGAGGAATCGAAGTCCTTTTTCTTCAGGAACATGGTCTGGAGGACGAAGTCGCCGTTGAACTGCTTCAAGGCCTCGACCACCCTCTTGACGTCGTATCCCGGCGCCGGGTGGTTGATCTTTTCCACCAGTTCGTTGGTCGGGGCGTCGATCTTCATGATGGGATTGTCGACTTTACGCAAGGCGGCGAAGATCTCGGGACGGTGCACCTGGGTGGCATTGGAGAGCACCGAAACCTTGGCTGAGGGATAATACTGGTCCCTCAAAGCCAAGGTATCGTCGATGATCTGCGGAAAATCGGGGTTGATGGTCGATTCGCCATCGCCGGAAAAGGTAATGGAATCCACGGGCGTGCCGTCGGCCACCAGCTGTTTCAGCTTGGCCTCAAGGGCTTCATGGACTTCGGCGGCCTTGGGCAACCGCGTGTCGTCACGACCGTCCTTGTTCCAGCCGCATTCACAATAGATGCAGTCGAAGGTACAGATCTTCCCATGCACCGGCAGCAGGTTGATGCCCAACGAACTGCCCAACCGGCGGCTGAAGATCGGACCGAAAACAGTTTCTTCCCTGATCATTTCAAAACCAGATTGCAATAAGTGTTAGTCTTAAGATCACTCGCCAAGCAGATGCTTGAACAGGAAATTGTCGATCTTGGTGAAGAGGTGCATCCGGCACTCGCCGGCTCCGTACTCATAGCCACCATAGATGCCGTGGTTCTTGTTGGGATAGATCATCAGGTCGAACTGCTTGCCGTTGCTGATCATGGCCTTGATGAGCTCCATGGCGTTCTGGTAGTGGACGTTGTCGTCGCCGCTGCCGTGGCAGAGCAGGTAGTTGCCCTTGATCAGCTCGGTGTTGTGTACCGGGGAGTTCTTGTCGTAGCCATCGGGGTTCTCCTGCGGGGTACGCATGAAGCGCTCGGTATAGACGTTGTCGTAGTAACGCCAGTTGGTCACCGGGGCCACCGAAACGGCCGTGCTGATGACGTCGGCGCCCTTGGTGATGCCGTTGGCCGCCATGAAGCCACCGTAGCTCCAGCCGTAGATGCCGATCCGCTCCGCATCGACGTAAGGCTGTTTGGCCATGTACTTGGCCAGGGTGATCATGTCTTCGGTCTCATACTTGCCCAGCTGGAGGTAGGTCATCTTCTTGAAGACCTCCCCTTGGGCGCCGCTGCCACGGTTGTTGATGGACACGCTGATGATGCCGTGCTGGGCGAGTAGCTGGAGCCACCAATAATCGCTGTTGGCCCAGGAGTTGTTCACCGTCTGATGGCCAGGACCGCCATACACGTAGATCAACACAGGGTATTTCTTGTTCGGATCGAAATCGGGAGGCAGGATCTGCCAGGCATCGACATCGACCTGGGTGCCATCGGGCAGCACGAAGGCCGGGTCGCTGATCTTGAAGAGCTTCTTCTCACCCAGGTTATAGTCGTTGAGCTTCTCGGCAAAGGCCTTGTTGTCTTCCAGCACACGGACCAGCTTGCCCTTGTTGGTATAGAGCTCGTACTGGGTGGGCTGGTTGATGGTGGAGTTGATATTAATAAGGTAGCTGAAGTCGTTGCTGAACCGGGCGTTGTTGGTGCCCTCGCGTCCGATCACCTCACGGATCTGTCCTTTCAGGTTGACGGCATAGATCTGTCGGTCGACGGGGGCGTTCTTGGCGGCCTGGAAATAGACTTCCTTCTTCTTGGCATCGTATCCGTAAACCTGGGTCACATCCCAGTTGCCGCTGGTCAGCTGTTTGACCATGGTACCGTCGAGAAGGTACAGGTAGATGTGGTTGTAGCCGCTCTTCTCGGAAGTCATCAGGAAACTGCGACCGTCTTCGAGGAAGGTCCAGTCGTCGGTGATGTCGATGTAATAGTCGTTGGTGTCGTCGAAGAACACGCGGCTGGCTCCGGTGGTGGCGTTGGCGGCCAGGATCTCCAGATGGTTCTGATGGCGGTTGAGGCGCTGGATGGCCAGCACGTTGGGATCCTTGGTCCACTTGATACGCGGCAGGTAGATGTCGGTTTCGGTGCCGGTGTCCATCTTGACGGTCTTTCCGCTGGCCAGGTCATAGACGAAGATCTCAACAATGGAGTTGTCCTCGCCTGCCTTGGGATACTTGAAGCTGTACCATTCCGGATACAAGCCTTCGAACTCCTCCATCTGGAACTCCTTCACCTTGGACTCGTCGAAACGCATGAAAGCGATCTTCTTGCTGTCGGGCGACCAATAGAAGCCCTGTGAGAAACTGAACTCTTCTTCATAGACCCAGTCGGGAGCGCCGTTGATGATGTGGTTGTAAAGGCCGTCATAGGTGAATTGCTTCTCCTCCCCTGTCTTCAGGTCCTTGATAAACAGGTTGTTGTCGCGCATGAAGGCAACCTTGGTGGCATCGGGTGAGAAGGTGGCGAGGCGTTGCTTGCCGTTTTCAGAGAGCGGCTGCAGGGTTTTGGCCTTGATGTCATAGACATAATAGTTCGCCGTATAGGAATGCCGATAAATCGACTCCATGTCGGTGAGCACCAGTAGCTTCGACTCGTCGTCGCTCAGCTCGTAGTTCTGCATCGGGACGGGAGCATCGGCGCCCTCCAGCACAAGGTCCTTGATATCGAAGAGGGTGTTGACGAGCTTGCCGGTCTTGTAATTATAGATATTGAGGGCCCCTTTCTCGAACGAGCCGTAGGTGACGCCGTCTTTCATGGAGTTCATGCCGCGGACACTCTTTGCATAGAAGGTGGGACGCTGGTACAGGTCCTCAAGGGTGATGTTTTTCTTTTCCTGCGCGGTGGCGAGGAGCGTTCCCATCAGAAGGAACAAACTTACTAATGCTAATTTCGCTTTCATACCATTTGATTTAACTGTGACGCAAAGGTAAGCTATTTTTTGGACATTCTCCCACAACGAAACAAAAACAGCCTTAAATAACTTTTGGATGAACGCAAAACAAAAAAAGCCAGCGTTTGCTGGCTTTTTTGTTTCGTGGGACGTACTGGACTCGAACCAGTGACCTCTGCCGTGTGAAGGCAGCGCTCTAAACCGACTGGGCTAACGTCCCTCCGATATAAAAGAGACGCAAGGCGTTGCGTCTCTACGATGTGGGGCGAACAAGGATCGAACTTGTGACCTCATGCCTGTCAAGCATGCGCTCTAAACCAACTGAGCTACCGTCCCAACTGCGGGTGCAAAAATACGGCTTTTTCCGAAACCCACAAGATTTTTTTCCTCTTTTTTCAAAAAAATTCTACCTTTGTGCAATCAAATCTATTTGTTATGAAGTTTAAATACCTATTAGTCAGTCTGTTCCTTGTCATTGGAACACTTTCGGCTTCGGCCCAGGAAAAGAAGAATTTTGATTTGGGAGACCTCTATCAACGCGGAACGTTCTATGCCAAGAGCGTCCGTGGCATGAATTCGATGAAGGATGGCAAGACCTACGCCTCCTTCGAGAAAGGCCAACTCAACATCTACAATTACAAAACAGGTAAGTTAGAAAAGACATTGTTCAGCTTTTCCGACCTCACCATGCACCCCGATTCGCTTCCCATCGGTCTTCAAGATTATGAATTGAGTGCCAATGAGGATAAGATGCTGTGCCTCACTGACATGGAGAGCATCTATCGCCATTCCTTCCATGCCAATTATTATGTCTACGATTTCAACACGAAGACCTTGCAACCGCTTTCGGAGAATGGCAAACAACGTCTGGCTACTTTCTCGCCCGATGCCACCAAAGTGGCTTTTATGCGCGACAACAACCTGTTCATCAAGGACTTGAAGACAGGAAAAGAAAGCCAGTTCACCAACGACGGCCTCTATAACCACATCATCAACGGTGCGCCTGACTGGGTCTATGAGGAGGAGTTCAGCTTCTCGCAGGGCTTCTATTGGTCGCCCGACAGCAAGAAGATTGCTTACATGAAGTTCGACGAGTCGAATGTGCGCGAGTTCCAAATGGAAGAGTTCGAGGGTCTTTATCCTGATTGGTACAGCTTCAAATATCCCAAGGCGGGCGAGGACAATTCCATCGTTGAGATTTATGTGTATGACCTCGAAAGCGGCAAGACTGTAAAGATGGACACGGGCAAAGAAACCGACATCTACCTGCCTCGCATCGCTTGGACCAAGGATGCCAATGTATTAGCCATTCAACGCCTCAACCGTCATCAAAACCATTTGGAGATTTTGGCCGCCGATGCCACCACGGGCAAGAGCCGCGTGTTCTACGATGAGACCAACGACTACTACATCGACATTACCGACGACTGGCACTTCCTTGAGGATGGCAAGAACTTCCTGATGACATCGGAGCGGAGTGGCTATAACCATGTTTACCTATGCAGCCTCGATGGCAAGCAGGCCAAGCAACTCACCAACGGCTCTTGGGACGTGACGAAAGTGTATGGCTTCGATGGCAAGGAAGTCTATTTCCAAGCTGCCAAGAACACGCCCGTCGACCGCCAGATTTATGCCGTTAACCTGAAAGGCCAAATGCGTGAGGTGATCGGCCGCCCTGGTACTAACGATGCGCGTTTCAGCAATGACTTCAGCTACCTTATTAATATAAATAGCACCATTAGCCAGCCGCGCCAATATGAGCTTTATACCAATAAAGGCAAGTTGGTGCGCGTGTTGGAAGACAACCATGATTTTGCCGAAAAGCTGGAAACCTTTAATCTCGGCGAGAAGAAACTCATGAAGATTAGCGATCCTGCTTTTGTGTTGCCCGATGGCACCCAAGTCGACATTGACGCTTGGCAGATTCTGCCTCCCGACTTCGACCCCACCAAGAAGTACCCTGTTTTGATTTACGTGTATGGCGGTCCTGGCCATCAGACGGTCAACAATTCATGGGCCGACAGCGACTATTGGTGGCTGCAACTGCTTGCACAGCACGGCATCATTAGTGTGTCCATCAACAACCGTGGCAGCGGTGCTCAGGGTGAGGTGTTCAAGAAGATGACCTACCTGCAACTTGGTAAGTATGAGACTGAAGACATGATTACCCTCGCCAAATATATGGCCAAGCAGCCTTACGTAAATGCCGACAAGATTGGCATCTACGGCTGGAGTTACGGTGGCTTCATGGCCGCTAATGGTATCACCAAGGGCGCCGATGTCATCAGCACGGCGGTTTCGGTGGCTCCCGTGACCAACTGGCGTTATTACGACAACGTCTACACTGAGCGTTTCATGCGTACACCGCAGGAGAACCCCGACGGCTACGACCTCAACTCACCCGTTCACAACACGGAGCTCATCAAGGGCAACTACCTGCTCTGCCACGGCAGCGGTGATGACAATGTCCATTACCAGAACGCCATGGAGCTCATCAAGGCCATGATTTCGAACGGAAAGCAGTTCGACCTGATGATTTATCCCAACAAGAACCACGGCATCTATGGCGGCTACGAATACGGTAGCGGCGAATGCCGTATGCACCTCTTCAACAAGATTGACAACTTCTTGTTTGAGCATCTTCTGGGAGAATAAGCCGATTTGGATTTGATATAAACGAAAAAGAGAGTGACGCCGTCACTCTCTTTTTCGTTTCATATAAAAGCTCAAATTATAAGGTGAAGCCGAGGCCAACGAAGAAACCATTGGTTTTCATCGTCATGCTGTCGGTGCTCTTAAGAATGTTAAGCAGGCCCATGCGATATCCACCATAGAGGTTAAAGCCTCCGAATCTCACATTGCCACCAAAAACGGCATAGAGGTTGAAGCGTTTGAGGGGACCGCTGAGGTAGTAACTGCCATCTTCACCATACCAATTGAGGTCGGTATTTCTAAGTTGCGTGTTTCCTGCCATCACTTTTGTATTGGTTTTGCCAACGGCGGCAAAAGAAACCATCGGACCGACAAAAGGAGTGATGGCGAAATTGTTGTTGATGTTGATGTTGTAGTTGATCAAAACGGGAACGTCAATGAGCAATTGGAAGTCTTTGATTGTTGTCGTGCTACCCAAAAGCGATTCTTTTTTTTGCTGCATGTTCATGCGGACTTGGGCGCCAGCACCGATACCGAGTTCCTGAACTAATTTGACGTTGGTGACGAAGCCGAAATGGAGACCTTGGTAATTGTCCTTAATGGAATTACTGCTGTAAGTGGTCTTGAAGGTCTCTGGTGAATAACCAATGTTGACGGTGGTTTGTGCCTGTGCGTTTCCAGCAACGAACATGGCGGCTACGAGAGCCAGGATTGCAAATGCTTTTTTCATTGTGTTTAGATTTTAATTGTTGATTTTTTAATGGTCAATTTGATAAATTCGTTTTCGGCGGCAAAAGTACAGAAATATTTAATACGATGGTCGTGTCGGGGAAAAACCAAAGCATGTGGCATGGCGCAAATGGGGAAACCTCATCCTTCCTTTGGCTCCACATGTACAGCCACATGGGTCTCTTCACCATAGTGCTGACGAAGCAGCTCTTCCACTTCCGAAGCCTTGTCGTGGGCTTCCTTGAGGCTGATGTTGCCGTCCATAAGGATGTGTAACTCAATGGCATAATGGTTGCCGATGCGTCGAGTGCGCAGGTCGTGAGGTTCGCTGACGCCATCAACACTTCTTGCCAAACTCAAGATTTCGTTCTCCACTTGGTCGGGCAGCGACTGTTCCATCAGGTCGCCGATGCCGTTTTTGAGCAAGTCGAAAGCCACCTTGACGATGAAGGCACCCACCACCACAGAGGCAATAGGGTCGAGGATGACCCAACGCTGTCCGAGGAAGATGGCACCTCCGATGCCCACCGCCGTGCCGACGGACGACAATGCATCGCTGCGATGATGCCAGGCGTTGGCTTCCACGGCTTTTGAGTTCAGCTTTTTGGCTTTGATGATGGAATAGCGGTAAACGCCTTCTTTCAGCACGATAGAGACGATGGCCGCCCAGAACGCCAGCATCCCTGGTGCCTCAAGAGTCTCCCCATTGGCCCATGACGCAATCTTCACCGCGCCTTTCACGATGATGCCAATGGCGACGGCCATCAAGGCGATGCCGATGATGGTTAGCGCCAAGGTCTCGTATTTTCCGTGACCGTAGTCGTGCGACTTGTCCTGCGGCTTGTTGCTGATCTTGACGAAAACCAACACGATGATGTCCGTCACGAAGTCGGAGAGCGAGTGTACGGCATCGGCAATCATGGCTGAGCTGTGACCGATTACCCCTGCCACAAACTTGAAAAGCAGTAGGATGACGTTCACAGCCCCGCCAACGAGGGTAACTTTGTAGATTTCTTTTTCCCTGTTCATGTTTGCCGTAGGTTAAGCAATCACATCTGCTTCAGTTGCTCCACATAGTCGTCGATGCGGTGCAGTTCCTCCGGAATGTTGATTTCCTGAGGGCAGTGGTCGGTGCATTGGTTACATCCGATGCAGTGGCTCGCCTGACGCATCCCTGGTATGTTGCGGTCGTAGCCGATGAGGAAACGCTTTCTTGCTTCCCAAAACTTTTTCGCTTCCCGATTACCCGTCGGCATCTTGCCTTGAATGACGCTTTCGTTGTAGTAGCCAAACACGGCTGGGATGTTCAATCCGTAAGGGCAGGGCATGCAGTAGTTGCAGGCGGTGCAAGGCACGGTCTTCAGCTTGATGAACTGTTCGGCTACGCTCATGAGGAACTCGTCCTCCTCGGGCGTGATGGGACGCAAGGGAGAATAGGTCTCGATGTTTTGTGAGAGGTGCTCCATATAGGTCATGCCGCTTAGCACGGTGAGGATGCCTTCAGGGGTGCCAGCATATCGGAAAGCCCAGCGGGCAACGGGAGTCTCCGGCTCATGCTCTTTCATCTGCTTCACGATATGGTCGGGCTGTTTGGCGAGACGGCCTCCAAGCAACGGTTCCATGATGACCACAGGGATGCCACGGCGGTGCAGCTCCTCGTAGAGGTACGACGAGTTGACGCCTTCACCGTCAATTTCGGCGAAGCTCCAGTCGACGTAATTCATCTGGATTTGCACGAAGTCCCAATGATAACGGCCTTCGTCATGCCACTGCATCACGGTGTCGAACAGCTTCGGGTCGCCATGGAACGAGAAGCCGAGGTTGCGGATGCGACCGGCCTTTTTCTGTTCCACAAGCCAATCGAGGAGACCGTTGTCGATGAAGCGGGTGTTGAACATCTCGTGGCTTCCCAATTCCTTCGAACTGCCTCCGATACTATGCAGCAGCAGGTAGTCGACGTAGTCGGTCTGCAGCTGCTTGAGTGAGTTCTCGAACATGGCTTGTGAGGCCTCAAGGCTCCAAGTGGAGGGCGAAAAGTTAGAGAGCTTGGTGGCGATGTAATAGCTGTTGCGCGGATGGCGCGACAAGGCGATGCCCGTGGAGGTCTCGGAATAGCCTCTCGTGTAAACGGGTGCAGTGTCGAAATAGTTGACACCATGTGCCAAGGCATAGTCCACTTCTTCGTTGACCATTTCCTGGTCGACGCGGGCGTTGGGGTCTTTTCGCATGTCGGCGCCATTTTCGATAGGCAGGCGCATCATGCCGTAGCCCAAAAGCGACACCTTGTCGCCCGAGTTGGGGTTGGTGCGGTAGGTCATCTCGCCTTGGCCGTCGATGACATTTTTGGCGATGACGGGCGCTTCATTTTCGTTGTTTTTGCAGGCGGAGAGCACCACCGAAGTGGCCACAGCCGCGCCGCCTATATGCTTTATGAATTCTCTTCTATCCATTTTTATTCAGTTTGTAGTTTTTAGTTGTTCAGTTTGTAGTTAATAGTTTGTTGTTGGGGTGTCAATTATCGGCTTCAATTCGTTGATAACTGATAACTGACAACTCCCAACTATCAACTGATATGGTGCATTTCATTTCCTTCCACATAAATCGCGCTGAACGGTCGGGCAGGGCAGAGGTTCTCGCAGGCGCCGCAGCCGATGCATTTGTTTTCATCCACGGCAGGCACTTGCACCGTTCCGTTAGGACCTTCGTAGTCCACCATCTGGATGGCTCCCGTCGGGCAATGGCGGGCACAGTTGCCACAGCTGACGCCGTCGGTGAGCACCACACAGTTCTCTTTGATCCACACGGCATGACCCACATGGATACTGGTCTTCTCTTCTCGTGTAATGGGCTTGATGGCACCGGCAGGGCAGACCTCGCTGCAACGTGTGCATTCGGGGCGACAGTAGCCGCGCTCAAACGACATCGTGGGCTGCATGAAGTGCATCAAGTCAGTGGAGGGACGCAAGACGTTGTTCGGGCATGATGAAACGCAGAGTTGGCAAGCCGTGCAATGCTTTTCCAAATGACGGATGGACAACGAACCTGGAGGGGTTACGGGCGTTTGGCGTTTGGGCGCTTTTTTGTCCTCAATGACCGCCAAGCCACCATCCACTTTCATCTCGGTTTGGGCCAAAGCCGCTGAAGTGCTGGCCACTGCTGCACCAACGAGGAAGGCACGGCGTTCCGTGTCGACGGGTTTCGATTCTTTAACGGTTTTCTTCGCAGTATAATGCAAAGCGTCGAATTTGCACTTGTCAAGGCAGTCGCCGCAGACCACGCAACGCGAGTAATCCACCGTTCCGTTCTTGAAGTCGATAGCTTGGGCCTTGCAGTTCTTTTCGCACATTCCGCATTGCTTACATTTGTGCTTGTCGAAACGGACACGGAATAGTGAGAAGCGTGAAAAGAAACTCAAGGTTGTTCCAACTGGGCAAATTGAATTGCAGTAAATACGGCCTTTGCGCCAGGCAAGGAAGCCTAATATTAATAAGGTGAGCAATGCCACCACGAAGGTCGTCACGCTACGGGTCCAGATTTGGACTTCAGTGAAGTTGTAGCGGTCGTTGGCGGCATCGAGGCCAGCGAGCCAGTTGTTCAGCAGGTCGTAAAGTGGCTTGAACAAACTATTGACGATGCGACCATAGGCACTATAAGGCGCAAATAGGGTGGTGAGGGGCGCAAAGCCAATGATGAGTGCTAAGATAAACACGCCGAGGAAGCCATAGCGCAACCATTTGATTTCCTTGGCATAGCTGAAGCGGTTTTTCTTGAACTTTCCGCCAAGCCACGAGAAGAAATCCTGCATGATGCCCAAGGGGCAGACCACGCTGCAATAGAGTCGCCCGAAAAGGAGCGCGGCGACGATGAGCAAGGCCACGACGCCGAAGTTCAAGGCTAAGACAGCTGGCAAAAACTGGATTTTGGCTACCCAGCCCGCCCAGAGATGTACTCGGAAGCCGATTCCGAGCAGTAGTAGGGTCACTAAGGTCATCATGACCACTTGTAGACAGATTCTGATTTTACGTAACATAATGTATTTGAGTTAGTTGTTTGATTTTCTCTTTTTTTTGACGCGGGACGCGGGACTACGGGACGCGGGACAATCCAACGTCTCGTGTCTCGCGTCTCGAAGTCTCATGTCTTACGATTATTATACTCGCTTCATACAGCAAATATATCGGTAACGTCACCAGCGTCAACGTCACCGCGTCGCCGGTGGGGGTGATGACGGCCGCAACGATGGCGATGGCCACAATCGCGTGGCGGCGGTATTTCTTCAAAGTCTCCGCTTGCAACAGTCCAGCCTTGGCCAGGAGGTAGTTGACGATGGGAATCTCGAAGAGGATGCCCATCAGCAGGCTGAGCATGAGCAAGTTGGAGATGTAGGACGACAGCGAAATCTGGTTGTGTACCTCGGCATACACCTGATAGTTGTCCAAGAATCGGAAGGCAAAGGGGAAGATGACGAAGTAATTCATCAGCACGCCGAGGAGGAAGAGCAGTGTGCCCCATATTATTATAGGTGCGGCATGGCGTTTCTCCTTTTCGTAGAGGGCGGGGGCGACGAAACCGTAAAGCTGTACGAGGAGATAAGGCGAAACTACCACAAGTCCCGCCCAAAGCGCCACTTTGATATGCGTCATGAACTGCGCCGCCAATTCCGTGTTAATGAACGATGCCTTGAAGCTGCCCGGACACAGCGACTGCCAACCCGTTTTTTCGCAGAGCCATGCCAGACCTCGGTAGGAGATGAAATCGTCGCGCGAGGGGGCAAACAGCAGGTCGAACAGCGCCGTCTTGAAGCAGAACGCCGCCGCAGCACCTATGCCCCAGGCCATCAGGCAGCGGAGCAGCACCTTGCGAAGCACATCGAGGTGGTCCCAAAAACTGCTGACCTCCCGTTCGCTCATTCGTCGTTTTTCTTTTCTTTGTCTTCCTTGATTTCAGGCTCTTCCGCGCCGTTCATGCCGTCTTTGAAGCTCTTTACGCCTTTGCCCAAGCCTTTCATCAGCTCCGGGATTTTCTTTGCGCCGAAAAGCAATAGGACAATCAATGCGATTAAGAGGACTTCAGCCCATCCGATGGTAAGTAATTGCATGATATTTAAAGTTTTCGTTAATGATTGCGCAAAGATAGAAAAAAAAGCCTTTCATTCAGAGTTTCGGATTTTGTTTCAAAAAAAAGTCTATTTCATGTGAAAAAAGCCGAATAATTCATTTTTTCTCAAATTAATGTCATTGTAAAAGAAAAAGTTGTACTTTTGCGCCCTCAAAACAAATCAATTAGTATTAACCATTTAAAAGAAGGAAGTGTTTTAAAATGATTATTGTTCCTGTAAAAGAAGGCGAAAGCATCGACAGAGCTTTGAAGCGCTACAAGAGAAAGTATGAAAAGACTGGCGTCGTGAAAGAATTGCGCGCACGTCAACAATTCACCAAGCCCTCAGTCATCAAGCGTGCACAGCTGATGAAGGCTATCTATGTGCAGAAACTCCGTGAGGCTGAACAAAATATGTAATTCGCCCGCTTAGGAAAATAATTTTTTTAAGCTAACTTCGCCGTGAATTGGTAATTTATTACTAATTTTACGGCGAAGTTTCTTTTTTATGCTCATCGACCAGTTCATAGCATACATCCAAGCGGAAAAGCGATTCTCACCGCTCACTGTCGAGGCCTACCAACGCGACATGGACCAATTTGTTGCTTATCTGAAAAAAGAGTACGAATTGGAAGACCTTTGTGAGGTTACAACGGTGATGGTGAAGTCGTACATCGTCAGGATGAAAGAGGAAGGTCTGGTCAATAGGAGCATTAATCGCAAAATCTCCACGCTGCGCACCTTTTATAAATACTGCCTGCGCGAAAACCTCATCGAGAAGTCGCCCATGACGGGTATCAAGGCATTGAAGCTGCCCAAGACGCTCGTCAAGTTTGTCACCGAGACTGATATTAATAAGGTGTCGTTCGGCGACGGTGACGATTTCCCGACTTGCCGCGACCGCCTGCTCTTTGAATTGCTGTACCAAACAGGAATGCGTCAGGCCGAGTTGCGTGGCTTGAAGGATGGCGACGTCGACAAGATGGACATGCAGCTGAAAATTCACGGCAAACGCAATAAAGACCGCATGGTTCCGTTATCAAGGGAGATGATACAGTTGATAGCCCAATACCAAGCCATGCGCGATGCCACTTTTACTGACAAGGCCGAACGTCTCCTGCTGAACGACAGGGGAGGAGAGATGACACCCTCATTTGTATATAATAAGGTGCATCACATGCTCGAAGGCGTGACCACGCTGAAGCAGAAAAGCCCCCATGTGCTGCGTCACACGTTCGCCACGCACCTCTTGGACGAAGGCGCGAGCTTGGTGGCCATCCAAAAACTGCTCGGGCACCAAGACCTGGCCACAACCCAGATTTACGCCCACAACACAATAGAACAACTTAAGAAAATTCATAAACAAGCCCACCCGAAAGGGTGATTAAAAGAAAGGAGTTATTATGAAAGTCATGATCAATTCAGTTCACTTCAAGGCTGACCAAAAACTTGAAGACTTCATCACGGAGAAAGTGGAAAAGCTTTGCGCCAAGTACAGCGAAGTAATCAGTGCCGAAGTTACCCTGAAGCTCGACAACACCGACACCCCTGAGAACAAGATTGCCGACATCCGCCTCGTCCTTCGCGGCGACGACCTCTATGCCAGCAAGCAAAGCAAGAGTTTCGAGGAATCCATCGACACTTGTATCGACGCATTGAAGAAGCAACTCGAAAAATACAGAGGCAAAAACACCAAATGAACCCCTGTCGGTTGACCCTTACAACCCCATTGGAAACACAAAGCCGGCCTCAAATGCGAGGCTGGCTTTATTTTGATGCAAAATTAGTATAGAATTATTATATTGAAAATCAATAAAATACAAATAGAAAGAGAATTTTTTTCGAAAAAAAGTAGAAAAAGCATTGTCAATTCAAGAAAAGTGCCTATTTTTGCACACCTTTTCGGAGAGAAAAGGACGGCGAAAAGAAGCCGACAGTTCTTTCACATAGTGCCGGTATAACTCAGTTGGTAGAGTAGCTGATTTGTAATCAGCCTGTCGGCGGTTCGAGTCCGTCTACCGGCTCAGTTAGTGCTGGGGGAGTCGCATAGTGGCAATTGCAACAGACTGTAAATCTGTCCGGGTATCCGTTCGGTGGTTCGAGTCCACCTTCCCCCACAGTCAAGCGGACAAGCGGAAGTAGCTCATTTGGCAGAGCGAAAGCCTTCCAAGCTTTA